>Ga0209748_1000784_pt1 | contig 16289 bp, 15 predicted proteins | sample BarGraIncu00421A_FD_185490 | JGI IMG/M metagenome (GOLD analysis project Ga0209748, IMG submission 185490) | Arctic peat soil microbial communities from Barrow, Alaska - Barrow Graham LP Incubations 004-21A (SPAdes) (version 2) | ecosystem: Environmental > Terrestrial > Soil > Wetlands > Peat... | reverse complement strand
CTCGGCCCGCTCCAGGAGGAGCTCCGGGCGCTGCTCGAGGAGGCGGCGCGCAAGAGCGCCCGCAACCGTCGCCACCGCACCTTCGCGGGCAACCTGCTCAAGCGCTGGCCGGCGCTGTGGAGCTTCGCCAGCGTGCCCGGCGTCGAGCCTACCAACAATCACGCCGAGCGCGGCCTGCGCGGCGCGGTCATCTACCGCAAGCTCTCCTTGGGCAGCCAATCCGAGCGCGGCGAGCGCACGATCGAACGACTCCTCTCCGCCTCGGTCACCTGCCGCCTGCAGCGCCGCTCCCTCTTTGCCTACCTCGCCGATGTGCTCACTGCCAAAGCGCGCGGCGACCCCATCCCGCTGCTCACCTGAGCACGGCGACGGGGGAACTGAACGCTTACGATTTCTGCTATCCGGTCGCCTACCCGGTCGCTTGGCTGTCGAGGCTCGGCATTGCCGCCACAGCGAGTCCCTCACGCGAGTCTTGACGAGCATCACGTTCTTTCGGTGACCACCGCGCGCATGGGGGATGATGTCGGTGGCGCGATGGGGCTCAGCGGCACGTGGGGCGACGGGGTCGGCAGGCGGCGGGCTCGCTCGCTCTTCGGTTTAAGCAGCGTCCGCAGGGGTTTTGAGCACCTCTCTCGGCGCCGCAACGCTTGCGCCTCGTGCTCGGCGGGCACAAGTGATGGAGACCCCTTCTGCAACCGAGAGAGGTGAGCGGCGCCATGATGTGGGACGGAAACGGATACGGGAACAACGGTTGGGGTTGGGAGGGCTGGGTGATGTTCGTGTTCATGATCATCTTTGCGGTAGCTGTGGTCGTGGCTGTCGCCTTCCTCATCAAGTATCTCTCGCAGTCCTCGGGCGTGTCGGCCGGTGCCGCATCACCACTGCCGCCACAGGGGAACATTCCCGAATCGCCCAAGGACATCCTCAAGCGGCGCTACGCTGCGGGGGAGATCGACCGCGACGAGTATTTGCAGCGACTCGGCGACCTCTGACATGGCGCGAGCTCCCGGTCGCGACCTGAAGATCGGCCTCGCCGCCCTTGTGGTCGCGGCTCTTGCGGCAATCGTCGTGGTCGTCGTCGGTGTGCAACGCACCGAGTCCAAGTCGCCGACCGCCAGAGGCGAGGCGATCTTCCAGTCGGGGGTCGATGCCGACGGCAACCCCATTGCCCGCTCCGGTAGCGCCGGGGGCGGCGGCATGATGGACGGCGGCGGCATGATGGGCGGCGGTTGCGCGGGCTGCCACGGTACCGACGGCCACGGGCGCACGACTCCAGCGTTCACGTCGCCCAACATCACCTACGGCAACCTCACGGATCCGCAGGGCATGCTGCAACCCGACGGCACCCGCGGCCCGACCTACACGGACTCGAGCCTGCGCACGGCCGTAACTCAGGGCCTTGATCCAGAGGGCAGCCGCCTGGAGTCGCCGATGCCACAGTGGCAACTCACCGACCAGGAGTGGAACAGTCTGCTCGCCTACCTCAAGACGTTGCACTAGCACCTCCACTGGGAAAGACATCGGTGTCAGCTCATCCATCGAGGAGGCCCGACGATGACCGCCATAGACCCCGTTTGCGGCATGAGCGTCGAAGAAGACGACGCTGCCGCGACTGCCGACTACAAGGGCGTCACCTACTACTTCTGCAACGTCAACTGCAAGAAGGACTTCGAAGAAGACCCAGAGGCCTACCTGCAGAAGAGCTGAGCCGGTCGTGAGCGACCCCGCCGGAATGTTCCCGATCGCCTCGGCAGCGGGCGAGATCGGCCGTGCGCTCAGCATCGCCTTCGGCATGCTTTGGCAGATCCTCTGGGCGCTGATCCTCGGCTTCGCCCTCTCTGCGATGGTCCAGGCGGTGGTCTCCAAGCGCATGATGACGCGCCTGCTGCCGGATGCCTCGCCGCGCTCGCTGGCCGTGGCTGCCGGCCTCGGCGCGGCCTCGTCATCGTGCTCCTACGCTTCGGTGGCGCTGGCGCGCTCGATCTTCCGCAAGGGCGCCGACTTCACGGCGGCGATGGCCTTCGAGTTCGCCTCAACCAACCTCGTCATCGAGCTCGGCATCATCCTCGCCCTGCTCATGGGCTGGCGGTTCACGCTCGGCGAGTTCGTCGGCGGGCCGCTGATGATCGTCTTCGTGGCGCTCCTCTTTCGCATCTTCCTCAAGCCGCGAATGGTGGCGGCCGCGCGCCGGCAGGCCGACAAGGGACTGCTCGGCTCGATGGAGGGCCATGCCGCCATGGACATGTCCGTCACGGAGGGCGGTTCACTGTGGCATCGCATCACCTCGCGGAAGGGTTTCACGGCGATCAGCCACACGTTCGTGATGGACTGGGCCGCCGTCTGGAAGGACATCTTCGGCGGCCTGCTCATCGCCGGCGCGCTCGCGGCCTGGGTGCCGAACAGCTTCTGGCAGGGGTTCTTCCTCGTCGACCACCCGCTGCTCGCCAAGATCTGGGGGCCGCTCGTGGGGCCGCTGGTGGCGATCGTCTCGTTCGTCTGCTCGATCGGCAACGTGCCCCTGGCGGCCGTGCTGTGGAACGGGGGCATCAGCTTCGGCGGCGTGATCGCCTTCATCTTCGCCGACCTCATCATCCTGCCCATCCTCAACATCTACCGCAAGTACTACGGCTGGCGCGTGATGCTCTTCCTGCTCGCCACGTTCTACATGACGATGGTCGCCGCCGGCTTCGTGGTCGAGCTGCTCTTCGGGGGGCTCGGCCTCATCCCCACCGGGCGGCGCAGCGCCAAGGTCGTCGAGGCGAACGTCTCCTGGGACTACACGACTGTGCTCAACATCGTCTTTCTTGTGCTCGCCGCGTTGCTGCTCTGGCGCTTCTTCCGCACCAAGGGCCTCTCGATGCTACGCATGATGAACAAGCCGATGGCCGAGGGGCACGACCACAGAGAGGCGCCTCAAGTCCGGTAGGCCGTCTTGCGAAAGTGTCGGTAGACGGCCTCGCCGGCGAAGCTTGCAGCCACGAGGCCGCCCAGCACGACCAGCTTGAACGGTGAGCGGCCGCCCATCTCGATCAGGATCGCGATGAAGGCGCCCACGCAGCCGGCCACACCGAGTCCGGAGATCCATCGCCTGCTGCGCGTCTGGCGCGCCAGGTGCACGTTGGCGGCGTTCACAGCGGCGAAGATGAGCAGGAAACCGGCGCTGCCGGCCGTGGAGATGCTGGTCAGATCGAGGACGTTGGCCACCACCAGCGTCAACCCCGACGTGATGAACAGGCCCTCCAACGGACGGTTCCAGACCTTGCGCTCGAGCTCCTTCGGCAGCTCGCCGTCCCGGGCGATCACGTAGGAGAGGCGGCCGGAGCCGTAGAGCGTGGCGTTGATCGCCGAGGCGGTGGAAAGGAGCGCCGCAATTGCGATCAGCACGAAGCCCGTCTGCCCGAGGAAGGGGCGCGCTGCGGCGGCGAGCGCGTAGTCTTGGGCGCCGGCGATCTTCGCCTGAGAAAGGTTGCCGACGGTCACCAGGCTCACGGCTACGTAGAGCACGACGACGAAGGCCACTGACAGATAGAACGCTCGCGGCAGGGTCCGCGCGGGATCGCGCACGTCCTTGGCTGTGTTGGCGATGAGTTCGAAACCCTCGTAGGCGACGAAGATGATCATCCCGCCCGAGATCAGCTGCAACGGAGGGCTCCAGGTCGAGACGGCGAGGCGCTGCGCCTCGATGCCCCACACACCGACGCCGACGAAGACGAACAGGATCGCGAGCTTGAGACCGACGATCCATTCCTCCGCCCGGCCGATGACCTCGGCGGCCATGAGGTTGAGGGCGGTGATGACGAGCACGCTGCCCGAGATCAGGACGTGCTTGACGAGAGTTTGCGAGGGGCCGCTGAAGAAGGCCGCGCCGTAGCTCCCAAAGGCGCTGGCGTAGAGCGAGAGCATGATGACATAGCTCAGCCACAGGAGGATGTTCAGTCCTCCGGAGAACAGTCCGGAGCCGAAGCCCTGAACCAGGAAGGCCACGGTGCCGCCCTGGCTCGGGTAGGTGACTGAGAGCCTGGCGTAGGAGTACGACGTGAGCAGCGCCACGGCGCCGGCCACCGCGAAGGCGAGCGGCGTGCCTCCGCCGGCGAGCTGAACGGCGAGGCCGAGCACGGCGAAGATGCCGCCGCCGACCATGCCCCCGACGCCGATGGCCGAGGCGCCCCAGAAACCGATGCCCCCTCGCTTGCTCATTGTGCGACTGCCTACCCGGTAAGGGAGGTCGGGAACCGCGGGAAGTCTGGCTCTGCCGTCGTCTCTGAGTCGCTGCTCACCTCACGCTGAGGCACAAAGACGGGCCGACCGCGTTCCGGACGACGGGGACTCTGCTGGCGTAGGCCGCCAACGGTCTGCGATTCAGAGGCTCGCGGAGAGCCGGCGTTTCGAGATCTCGTTGACGCTGCCCTGGAACGACCCGATTCACGCGTGCAGATCCAATAGACGCCGCACCTCGCAACGCAGGTTCGAAAGCTGTCCACTTAGGTCCACCAACGTTGTTAATACGACAACGTTCCCCCTGCAAGCCTCCAACTTCTGATGTCCGGTCGCCTACCCGGTCGCTCTTCCACCATTCCTCTGGTCCGCGCTGCGGGAATGACCTCAGGCCGAGACACCATGCAGAACTGCATGGGCGACGATCGTCCGAGCCTGGGTCTGGTCGAGGTTGCCGATGACCACCTCGTGCACGACTGTCACGATCAGGCCGCCGACGATGGTGGTCATCCAGGACGGCGAGAGCAACGGCGAGAACTCGCCGGAGTCCTGGCCGCGCTTGAACAGCGCATCGACCGCGGCGCCGACGCGTTCTCTTTGATGAGTACGCAGCTGCTCTTCTGTGGTCTCTTCGGTCCTTTGGATCATCAGGAAACGGTAGCGATCGCCGATCTCGATCACTGCTGAGACCAGCCGAAGCAGGGCCTCGGCGGCCGTTCCTTCGTGGAGCCGACTGGCTTCGATCGCCTTCTCCGCCTCGGCCACCGCCTGGTTCATGATCGCCACGATGAGGGCCTCGCGGGTGGGAAAGTGCCGGTAGAGCGTGGCGCGGCCGATCCCGGATGCGCTGGCGATCTCGACCATTCCGATGGTGGGGTCGTCGCAGAGCAGACGGGTGGCGTGGTCCATCACGCTCTCGCGGTTTCGTTCGGCGTCGGCCCGCCGCCCGTAAGGACGGGCACCGGGCCCGGGATCACTCTTCATCTGAGGTCCTCCGGGGCGAAGTCCGGGACATCGGCGAGCGACGTCCACCGGATGTGAGGATTATAGCAGCGAGTCCTCAGCCGGGTGGCTCTGATCGGCTCTGATCGGCGCCGGCGAAGACCGCCCACACCGGGGCGACGCCGACGCCACGGGGATGCATGCCTCTCGAGCGAGATCCACGTGATGCCGACGCCGCATGACGTCTGGCGAGTCTGGTCGACTGTTACGCAGACTCCGGCCTGGGCTGGGGTATGCCGGCCTCGACGCCACGGCCCGCACGCAGGCGCGTGCCCTCGATGTCGATGTTGGGCAGCGCGCGCTCGAGCCACCGTGGCAGCCACCACGCCTTGCTGCCGAGGAGCGTCATGACGGCGGGGACGAGCATCATGCGCACGACGAAGGCGTCGAGCAAGACGGCGCAGGCCAGACCGAGCCCGATGAGCGTGATCATCGGGTCGCTCGCGAACAGGCCGAAGCCGACGAACACGCTGATCATGATCAGCGCCGCCGCGACGATCACTCGCGACGCGTGACCGAGACCCGCTATGACTGCCTCGGTCGGCTTGGCGCCGTGCACGTATTCCTCGCGCACCCGAGTGACCAGGAAGACCTGGTAGTCCATCGCCAGGCCGAACACGATGCCGACCAGGAGAATGGGCATGATGCTCATGATCGGGCCCGGCTGGTCGACGATGCCGAACAGGCTGCCGAGCCAGCCCTTCTGGAAGACCGCGACGATCACGCCCAGGGTCGCCATGATGCTGAGCAGGAAGCCGAGGGATGCGACGAGCGGGATTACCAGTGAACGGAAGACGAAGGTGAGGAGCAGGAACGCCAAGCCGACGACGATCAGCAGGTAGGGCAGGAGGGCGCCGTTGAGCCGGCTCGACACATCGATGTCGAGTGCGGTCTTGCCGGTCACCAGGACTTCGGCGCCGGTCTGGCGGCGAAACTGGCTGCTCTGATCGCGGATCGCCTTGACGAGATCACTGGTCGACTGACTGGTGGGGCCCTCCTTGGGCACGACGGTGAGCACAGCGGTGTCGCCGGCATGGTTCAGAGTCGGCGGCGTGACCATCGCCACGTCCCCGAGCTTCGCGATGGCGCTGGAGACGGTGGTGGCGGCCGCCTTGGCGTTGCCGTTGGCGCCGCCCTCGACGACCACGGCAAGGGGGCCGTTGAAGCCGGGACCGAATCCCCTGGCGACCAGGTCATAGGCCTTACGCTGCGTGGTGCTCGGTGCGGCGGTGCCGTTGTCGGGCAGTGCCAGTCGTAGTCCGACCGCCGGGATGCTGAGACCGATGAGCAGGATGCCCCCGGCGAGCAGGAGCCACACGGGCTGGCGGGTGACCCGCTGACCCCAGCGGTGCCCGAGCGCCGGCTTCGCTCCGTCGGCCTCGGCATCACGCGCCCGCAGCCCCGGGATCCGTCCCGCCAGGATGCGCCGGCCGGCGAAGCCGAGGAGGGCCGGCAGCAGCGTCAGAGCGATGAGTACGGCGACGGCCACGCCCAGGGCGGCAAAGAGGCCCATCGTGTAGAGCGCGCTGATGTTGAGGGCGATCATGCCGCACAGGGCGATGATGACAGTGAGACCGGCGAAGACCACCGTGGAGCCTGCGGTGCCGAGAGCCTGGCCGATAGCCTCGGCCGGCTCCTTGCCGATCCCGATCTCGTGCCGGTAGCGCGAGACGATGAGGAGCGCGTAGTCGATCGCCACCGCGAGGCCGATCATCACCGCCAGGACGGGGGTCGAAGACATCACGTGGACGAAGCCGCTGGCGGCGGTGACGATCGCCATCGTGATCCCGACACCGAAGATCGCGGTCAGCAGAGGCAGGCCGGCGGCCACGAGCGAGCCGAACGTGATGGCGAGAACGACCGCGGCGATGAGGATGCCCGCCAGGTCGGAGGGGCCGACTCCGGGGAGGGAGGTGAGTGCGTCACCGCCGATCTCGACGGTCAGGCCTGCGTTGCGGCCCGGCAGCACGGCGGCTGTGAGGGCGTCCTGAGCCTGGGTCGTCAACTCGATCGCCGGTTTCTGGTAGGTCACCTGCGCGTAGCCGATCGTACCGGTCCGGTTGATCGTCCGACCCTGGAGCGGATCGACGACGACTGCGACCTGCGGCGCCGCCTTCAGCTTGGCGACGACCTTCTCGACCGCCGCGCGATTGCCGGCGCTCGTCAGCTGCTGACCGGGAGGCGCAGCGAAGACGACGCGGGCCGTGGCGCCCTGCGCCGATAGTTGAGGGAACCGCTTGCCGAGCAGGTCGATCGCCCGTTGCGCCTCGGTTCCCGGCACGGAGAAGTTGCTTGATGCCGGTCCCGACAGCGTGGCGGCGCCAATGCCGAGCACAGCCAGTACCACCAGCCACGACACGAGGACGAGCTTGCGCCGCCGGTAGCAGAACGAGCCGATTCGAGCCAGCAAAGTCGCCATCATTCACTCCCATTCGGTACGGCCGTGATCGGCGCACTGTCGTGCGCCAACCATCCTGCCGTCGCTGTGGAACGGAAGCGGTCGGATTCGTCGGTTACTTCATGAGTCACGAAGCCCTCCTGAGGCTAGGAAGAAATAGAGACTATAATGTCCCAGATATCTAAGATGTGAATGTCTCGCTTGTCAAGCGCTGTCGCCGGCGTGACGGCGATCCTCAGTGAGGCAGCGGTCGGGTGAACGGCCGTGGGAGGCGAGGAGCGCGCGGAGTTCGGTGTGGGGCGCGGCGACTTGGGCACTGCGCCCTGTACCTGTTCGCTGAGCCTGCACGGTGTTCCGCGAGCCACGCATCAGGGCTCGCGCCAGGCTATAGATCCAACAATCGCTGGATCTCTCGCCGAGAGTTCGAAAGCTGTCCACTTAGGTCCACCAACGTTGTCACAATCACAACGCTTCCCCTGCAATCAGCTACCTTCCGATGTCCGGTCGCCTACCCGATCGCCCCGAACTGCAGTGAGCGTCCTGCGAAGGAGCTCGAACAGCCTGACGACTATCGTCATCCAGAGCTCAGCTCGGCATGCACGAATCATCAATCCAATGTGGTTTGGCCATGATTCGTTTTGTCAGGACCTCCAGGCTTTGAGCGCCGGCAATGGGCGACGGAGACCCCAGCGTGCACGTCGAGCGCGTGCACTCGGCGACGATCCAGTTCGCGGGCGACCTCAAGGATGACGAGCGGGTTTCCTGCAGTGCGGCGGTGGGAGCAGGCGATCCCGCCGTGCGGAAGCACTAGCTGACTGGGAAGGCGTCGCCTTGCTGGCCACCTATGCTCGCTCTATTATCGGCTCCATGACGGAGGGAACGACTCAATCAACCGAGCAGCCCGCGGTCTCCAACCGTCGGCTCGTAGAGCTCATCAATGGCTATCAGGTCAGCGCCGCGATCGGTGCCCTTGCTCGTCTCGGCGTCGCCGATGCATTGGCAAATGGACCGAGCTCGATCACCGAGCTGTCACGGCGCCTCGGCGCCGATGAACGTGCCCTCGCCCGTCTGCTGGACGCCACCCTCGATATCGGCCTCTTCACGATCGGCGACGATGAGCGCTACCGCTTGGGCGAACTGGGCGATCTGCTACGTAGCGATGTCCCGGGCTCGTTGCGGCGCTTCGCGGTCGTATCGACCGAGCACTGGCGCTGGGCCGCCTACGGTCACCTCACCCACACCTTGCGTACCGGCGAGCCCGGCTTCGTCGGGGCCCACGGCTGTCGCCTCTGGGACTACTTGGCCTCTCACCCTGAAGCGGCCGCCTCGTTTGAGGAGAGCATGGCCCGGGTGGGCGCCGCGCGCGACCGGGCCGTCGCGACGGCTGTGGACTTCAGCACGGTCGATTGCCTGGTCGATGTCGGTGGTGGTCGCGGCGGTCTATTGTGCGCGCTGCTGGCTGTCTGCCCTCATCTTCGCGGCGTTGTCTTCGATCTCCCTACTGTGATCGGGGGCACCCGTGAGCAGCTACGTCAGGCCGGCTTTGCCGAGCGGTGCGAGGCGATCGCTGGCGACTTTCGCGAGGCCGTCCCGCCGGGTGGCGACGCCTACCTGCTATCCTGGATCTTGCACGACTGGGACGACGCCACAGCGTTGCGCATCTTGGGCAACTGTCGAGCGGCGATGGAAGAGGGATCGCGTCTGCTGGTGGTCGAGATGGTCGTCCCGGAGCCGAGCCAGCCGAACGCCGCCGTCTTCGAGCGGCTCGTGCGGCAGGCGGATCTCGAGATGCTGGCCGTGGTCGGCGGTCGCGAGCGCACAGCGGCCGAGTACGAGGGACTGTTCACTGATTCGAGCTTTGCCCTCAGTCGCATCCTGCCGCTCGAGGGCATGCCGTGGAGCGTGATCGAAGGCTCTGCAGTCTAGGTGGACACGCCCTTGAAATGGCGGTATCCGACCGCCGTTCAAAGAGTCGCTGCACCTCCCCTCGAAGGTTCGAAAGCTGTCCACTTAGGTCCACCATTCCACTCCAGGACCAGGCCCAGCCGCCTGCTTTGACGCTCCTGACGTATAATCAGAGTCGACAGTGTACGTCAGAAGGCTTCCCCGTGAACACCAAGCTGACGTTGCGGCTCGACGACGAGCTCATCCGCAGCGCCAAGCGCTACGCCGGCAGGTCGGGCAAGTCGGTCTCCCGGCTCGTGGCCGACTACTGTGGTCTTCACCGAAGAAAACGCGCGAGCAGGACGCACCGTGATCTCTATCGTCTTGCCGACCTATGACCGGGCCACTGATCTCCCAGAACATCGTTGAGTAGCCATCGATCACTGCCTGCGGTATCGTCAGGCTTCCCGCGACGGCCGAATCGGCAACGAGAACATGTTTGTCGGCCCCGTAATCCTCTGCCGCAGCGACTGCATCTTCATAGGTCCCGTCGACGAGCTCGACTGTTGCGCCCTCGCTCTCGACGGCAACGACTCGGGGACGCGGCACAGCCGCGGGCATGAAGACCCGAGCATCAAAGCCAAGAAGTCGAGCAAACCGTGCGACCGCGCGTCCATACTTGCCGTCGGTCGGCGCCACGATTGTCAGTGGACGGAGCCCGGCAAAGTACTCGCTCAACTCGGAGAGAGACCTCCAGTTGGCGGGCTCGCTCCCAGATCTCTCGCAAAGGGCGCGGTACGTCGCCCACCATGCCCCGAGAGCCTTGAAAGCAGGCAGACCGAGTCTCATGGACTCGTCCTTCACGAACAGCTTCGGTACCCCCAAGCTGCGAGCCAGTTCGGGCGAGTCGATGAGTCGCGTTGGCGAGTAGTCGGGCATTCTCTGGTGAACTCCAAGGGTTCTCTACCGGGCGAGTTGTATGTGTAGCCCCACGCCCCGCCCATCGATTGACTACATGACGATCTGAAGCGGCCGATGGCTCGTTCTGCCTCGAGATCGTCAAGTCCGGTTCCTCAGTCATGATGCCTTCCTGCCGTTACTCACTGCCGTCGTACTGGAGATTTCGCCTGGCCCGCGGATGGCCGTCCCCCGATTCTGGGTTCTCAGAGAAGAGGCACCCGGAGCCGCCGTTCGCAGTGTCGAGCAGCGCAAGCGCCATTTGACATGGCGCCGGAGGGCGGACTATAGTGTAATAGTGTAATGGTCTGACCAATGCGTCGCCAATCGACCATGGAGCAGTTGATGAGCGGGAACGCCGCTTGCCAGGAAGAGTCGGTCGTCTACATCCGCGCAGCCGAGGCGCTGCCGAACGACGTGGGGCAGCGCCTCGTGCGCATGCCGGCGCCACTCATGGAGAGGTTGGGGCTTGCCTCCGACGACATCGTCGAGTTGACGGGCCGCAAGACGACCGGCGCCCGCGTCGCGCCGCTTCCGGCAAGTGAAGGCGATGCGGCGCCCGCGCGCGTGGAGTCCGCCGTCCGGCACAACGCGGGCGTCGATCTCGGCGACGAGTTGACCGTTCGCGTCGCCGAAACGCAGCTCGCGCGCTCCTTGGTGCTGGTGCCCGAAGGCGAGCCGGGCGGCGTGTCGAGCGTAGACGTGGCGGAGATCAAGGGCACACTCGCGGGCGCCCCCGTCACCGTCGGGGATCGCGTGCGCGTGCAGGGACATGGCGCCGAGGCACTCTGGTTCGAAGTGCGCGCCACTGCGCCCCAAGGCATCGTGCTCGTCTCGATGCACACGAAGGTCGCGCTCACCGAACCGGAACGCGCGGAAGGCTCCGCCGCGCGATCGTCCTACGACGATATCGGCGGACTCGACGATGAGGTCCGGCGCATCCGCGAGGTGGTCGAGCTGCCGATCCGTTACCCGGAGCTTTTTCGACACGTGGGCGTCGACGCGCCGAGGGGCGTTCTGCTGCATGGGGCTCCCGGGACCGGCAAGACCCTGATCGCGCGCGCCGTCGCCGGCGAGACCAGCGCCCACTTCATCCACATCAACGGCCCGGAGATCCTCAATAAGCTCTACGGCGAGAGCGAGGCTCGCCTGCGCGAGATCTTCGACGCCGCGCAACGTCACAGCCCGTCCATCATCTTCATCGACGAGATCGACGCGATCGCGCCGCGGAGGAGCGAGGTCTTCGGCGACGTCGAGAAGCGCATCGTGGCGCAGCTGCTGGCGCTCATGGATGGGCTCAAGGCCCGGGGTCAGGTGATCGTCATCGGCGCGACCAACGTGCCGGACGCCGTCGATCCCGCGCTGCGACGTTCGGGACGGTTCGACCGGGAGCTCTCGCTCAGCCCGCCGGACCGCGACGGGCGAGCGGCCATCCTGCAGATACACACACGCTCCATGCCCCTCGACGACGGCGTCGATATCGAGCGTCTTGCCGACGTGACGCACGGCTTCGTCGGTGCGGACCTGGCCGTTCTGTGCAAAGAGGCGGCGATGAGTGCCATCCGGCGCCTCCTGAAGAGCGACGAGCCGCGACCCGCCGGATGGCCGACCGTGAACGGGCTGGAGACACTGCGCGTCACGGGCGCGGACTTCGACAGTGCCTTGCGCGAGGTGGAGCCTACGGCTGTCCGTGAGCTCTTTGCCGACAAGCCCTCGGCGACATGGGATGACGTCGGCGGCCTGGCTGAGGCCAGAGAGCAGCTGCAGACCCTCCTCGAGTTGATGGGCACTCGTGCTCCCACGCATCGCGGCGCTCGGGTCCGAATGCCTCGTGGCGTGGTGCTCACGGGCCCTCCGGGCAGCGGCAAGACGCTGCTCGTACATGCGATGGCGGGCGCCAGCGGCGCACATTTCATTTCCGTAGATGCCGCCACGCTCCACTCGCGGTGGCAGGGTGAGGCCGAGAGGGGCATCCGGCAGATGTTCAAGCGCGCCAAGCAGATCGCTCCGTGCATCGTCTTCTTCGACGAGCTCGACGCCATCGCTCCGGCACGTGGGCGCGTGGCCGAAGGCGCCGGCGAGCGCCTGGTGAGCCAGCTCTGCGTCGAGCTCGACCATCTCCTGGACACGGCCGGCGTGCTGGCGGTCGCGGCGACGAACCGGCCCGACCGAGTTGATCCCGCTCTCTTGCGCTCCGGCCGGTTCGACCTCGTCATCGAGCTGCCCCTTCCGGACAGGCGCGAGCGACGCGAGATTCTCCGCATCCACACGGCCGACCTGCCGCTGTCTCCGGACGTGGACCTTGACCGGTTGGCGCAGGCGACGTCGGGGGCGTCTGGCGCGGATCTCGCGGCGCTGTGTCGCAATGCGATGCTTCACGACTTCACGCGAAGCTGTGCGAGGCAGGGGAACCCACCGGGTGAGTCGATGATCGAGATGTCGGATTTCGCGCAAGCGATGGAGCGCAGCCCCGCCATCCAACCCACTACACCGGAGGTCGGGACACGAGAGAAGCTCGGCGTATCCCCCGAAGAAGGGGCCAAGGACTTAGTCAGTACAGAGGAGGCGCGATGACCCTATCCGTCGAAGTCGACCCCAACATGGTGGAGATCACCGTGTGGACGCGCGGTGTCACGCTCGCAAAAGAGGCGAGAGACGTTGCCACCCTGCTGGCTGCGGCTGGCGCGTCAGAAGGCAAGTACACACAGTCGTTCGACAACTACGTTGATCTGCCCGACAGGATCGGCGTGGCATGCAAGAGTTACGCCCGCATAAGCCCTGAGCCCATTCAGACCTTCTACGAGTACGAGAACGGCCACCACGACGTCATCGTTCTGGCCGAAGAGACGCTGATCAAGGGCCAGCGTTACCTGGACGGCGCCAAGCCGGAGTGCGTGGTGGTGGTGAACAGCGCGCGGGAGCCAGAGGCGCTGCTGAGATGGTTCGAGCCCGCAGAGAGCCTCCCGCTCGTCAAGGCGCTGGCCTGCATCGACGCCAACTCGTTCGGCGCCGGCGTGACGTTGACGTTCGATGGGACCGAAGGCGCCTCGGACGACACCAAGATCGGCGCCGGCGTCGGCGCTGCCGTGGCCGGCGCTGCCGCCAAGGCCAGTGGCTGTGTGAAGCTGGAGAGCCTGCTGGCCGCGGCAGACAACAAGAAAGCGGTGCAGGAGGGGTGGGACCAGGTACGTGTGCTGCCGTTCTGCGACGGCAAACCAAACGCCTGCGAGACCCCGTCCTGACCCGCAGGAGATCGGCTGGCGCTGATGCGCCGGCGCTCCACCCCATAAATGATGAGCTGAAGGAGTGGGAATGGCGAAGAGCTACCCCGAAGTCCCTTTCGCTGCAATCGTGCCGTGCCCTACCGTCGAGAACGACAAGATGGTCACGGGCAACTGGCGCTCTGTGCGCCCGGTCGTGGACATGGAAGCGTGCACAAGCTGCAAGCTGTGCTGGCTCTTGTGCCCTGACGCCTCGGTCGTCTATGACGAGGCGGAGGGGATCAGCTTCAACCTCAAGTACTGCAAAGGCTGCGGCATCTGCAGCAGCGTGTGTCCCGTCGATGCTATCCGGGACGTGCCGGAGCTCGACTTTATCGACTAGGAGGCGGGCATGACGACCAAGAAGAGGAGTACCGGCCTCACAGCTGTCTGCGACGCCTGGCAGCTTGTGGACATCGATGTCACCGCGTCCTTCCCCATCAGGCCCTACACGGCCGTGATGGCCGAGGTCGCCAAGCGGATCGCCAATGGGCAGATGAAGTGCGAGATGGTGCACGCCGAGGGCGAGCACGGGCAGTTCAGCATCGCCCACGGCGCATCCATGGCGGGGGCACGCGCCACGACCGGCTCGTCAGGAGTCGGCCTTACATATGCGGCCGAAGTCTATTCGCCGATCGCCGGCGGGCGCTGTCCGATCCAGGCAGTGGTCGGCGATCGCACACTCGACCCTCCCGGCGACTTCGGGTCGGAGCACACCGACTGCCTCACGATGCGCGACAACGGCTGGATCTTCGGCTGGGCACAGGACGCGCAGGAAGCACTGGACAACAGCCTCATGTATTTCCGTATCGGTGAGGATCCGGACATCATGCTGCCCCAGATCGTGGCGATGGACGGCTATTTCGTCACACATATCACTCAGGACTACGAGGTTCCCGACCAGGACCTGGTCGACCGTTTCCTCCCACCCTTCAAGCCCAAGTTCAGGCTCGACGTCAACAACCCGGTGATCATGGGTCCGCAGATCACGCCTGAGATGGGTCCGCCGCTTGAGTGGGACCGCAACGTGGTCATGCAGCGCGCCAAGGGCAAGATCGTCGAGGTCACGGAGGAGTTCGGTCGCCTCTTCGGACGCCACTATGCTCCGTTCGTTGAGGAGTACATGACCGAGGGCGCCGAGATGGTGTTCCTCCTGCAGGGAGCTCATGCCGTCACGTGCAAGAGCGCCGTCAAGTACCTCCGCGAGGCCGGCTACCCGGTCGGCATGCTGCGCCTGCGCTGGCTGCGCCCGTTCCCCGACGAGGCCCTGCAGGCGATCGCATCGAAGTTCAAGGTCATCGGCGTCATCGACACGAACACGTCCTACGGTGCGGCCGGCGGCGGCGGTGTCCTGCTCGTCGAGACGAGAGCGGCCATCTCCGAGACGCCCGACAAGCCGATCGTTCAAGGCTTCACGTCGGGTCTTGGGGGTGAGGTCATCTCGCACGACGAGTTCTTCCGCATGGCCGAGATGATGCGCAAGACGCTCGAGGCGGGGCAGCTCGTGCAGTCCTCGACGTGGGTCAACTTCAACGACTACGTCTAATCACCGAACCCGAGGTCACCCATGCCTGTGCAGTATGAAAAGATCAAGTCAGTGAAGAAGGCGCCCGAGGAGGAGTACTACCTTCCCGGCCACCGCACGTGCGCCGGCTGCGGACCGGCTATCTCCTATCGTCTGGTCGCCAAGGCCGCCGGACGCAACACCATCTTCGTCGGCCCTACGGGCTGTATGTACGTCGCCAACACCAGCTATGCCTGTGGCCCCTGGAAGGTGCCGTGGACGCACGCGCAGATCACAAACGCAGGCGCTGTGGCCTCCGGAATCGAGGTCGCGTTCAAGCAGCTCATCAAGAAGGGCAAGATCAAGGATGAGTTCCCCAACATCATCGTCATGGCCGGTGACGGCGGGTCAATAGATATTGGACTTCAGGCCGCATCATCGCTGTTCTACAGAGGTCACGACGCCCTGTTTATCATGTACGACAACGAGTCGTACGCGAACACCGGGATCCAGACGTCGCCGATGACCCCGTATGGCGGCGCCACCACGTTCACTCCGCCGGGTCCCGTGATCCCGGAGGGCAAGAAGTTCTTCCCCAAGGACCCTATGCTGATCTTCGCCGGAGGCGGGCATCCCGCTGTCAAGTACGCAGCTACCGCATCGATCGCCTACCCCGTCGACCTCATGAACAAGGTGCGCAAGGGTCTAGCGTTCGAGGGCCCCGCGTTCCTCCACGTCCATTGCCCGTGCCCGAAGGGCTGGACGTACCCTTCGGACCGCACGGTCAGTGTCGCCAAGTTGGCAGTCCAGACCGGCATGTGGTTCCTCTATGAGCTCGAGGACGGCGTCCGTACGTGGAGCCGGACCCCGAGCAAGCTGCGGCCGGTCGAGGACTATCTGCTTGGGCAGGGTCGGTTCACGCATCTCGAGCCGGAGCACGTGGCGAAGTTGCAGGCCTGGGTCAACGAAAGGGCCCAGGTGCTGGGGCTCACCGCCACCTTGCCGCCTGTTCATTGACCCCCCGCCCAGCCCGACCGGCGGATGCCACCGGTCGGGCTGGGCTTGCGTC
>Ga0209748_1000783_pt1 | contig 16293 bp, 16 predicted proteins | sample BarGraIncu00421A_FD_185490 | JGI IMG/M metagenome (GOLD analysis project Ga0209748, IMG submission 185490) | Arctic peat soil microbial communities from Barrow, Alaska - Barrow Graham LP Incubations 004-21A (SPAdes) (version 2) | ecosystem: Environmental > Terrestrial > Soil > Wetlands > Peat... | reverse complement strand
CACAAAAACGAACAAAGCGGGCAGCTTTACGTGATGCATTGATATCGAGTACTCCGGCAAGATAATTGGGTTGATTTGCAACTATCCCAACAGAAATGCCATTAAAGCGCGCAAACCCGGTAATAATGTTTGGCGCATAATGTCTCTGGATTTCAAGAAATTCATTGTAATCAACTATTGCATGAATAACATCCTTTACATTATATGGTTTGTTTGGGTTTTCGGGTATGAAATAATTGAGTGATTCATCTAACCGATCGATCGGATCGTCGCATGGAGCCATCGGTGGCTCTTCAAGATTATTCTGAGGCAAATAGCTTAAAAGTTTACGGATCAACAAAATGCCTTCGCGCTCATCATCAGCAATTAAATGAGCAACTCCTGATTTAGAACCATGTACCATCGCACCTCCAAGTTCTTCATCTGTAACAATCTCCCCCGTAACCGTTTTGACTACTTTGGGTCCGGTTACAAACATATAGCTTGTATTCTTGCTCATTACGATAAAGTCAGTGAGGGCGGGTGAATATACTGCACCTCCTGCACATGGTCCAAAGACAGCTGAAATCTGAGGGATAACCCCGGATGCCAGAATGTTGCGTTCAAAGATTTCGGCATATCCCGCAAGACTCTGCACACCCTCCTGAATACGTGCTCCTCCAGAATCATTGATTCCTATAACCGGTGCACCAACTTTCATGGCTTGGTCCATCACTTTGCAAATTTTATTTGCAAAGGTTTCGGAGAGCGATCCCCCGAAGACAGTGAAGTCCTGCGAAAAGACATAAATCACACGTCCGTCTATCGTTCCATGTCCGGTAACAACCCCATCCGAAAGATAGGTTTGTTCTTCCAGTCCGAAATCGGTACAACGATGAGAAACAAACATGTCGAATTCTTCAAAACTTCCTTCGTCAAGTAAAAGGTCAATGCGTTCCCGTGCAGTGAGTTTACCCTTGGCGTGTTGTGCATCAATACGTTTCTGACCTCCACCTAATTTTGCCAGTTCCCGCTTATCGAGCAATTCTTTAATTTTGTCCTCGAATCCCATAAGTTTATTTGTTTTTATCCTCACACAATTCTGTTAATACTCCATGTGTAGACTTGGGATGCAGGAAGGCAATGTCTAAACCTTCGGCACCTTTTCGGGGTTTCTTGTCGATCAGGGCTACACCCTTTTCTTCCATCTGAACCAGTGCTTCTTCCAGATTTGAAGTAGCGAAAGCAAGATGATGAACACCTTCGCCTTTTTTTTCAAGGAATTTTCCAACGGGTCCTTCGGGATCGGTGGACTCAAGCAATTCTAATTTGGTCTGGCCTACCATAAAAAAGGCAGTTTTAACGCGCTGTTCTTTAACCTCCTCAACAGCATAGCATTTTAATCCTAAAATTCCCTCGTAGTAAGCGATACTTTCTTCGAGACTCTTGACAGCAATTCCAATATGCTCAATATGTGTGATTTTCATAAAATTTGTTATTTAGTCATACAAAAGTAGTTTGAAAAAACTGATTAATAATACGTTTTATTAGATTTGATTTTAAATTTATTTTATAATAATTAATTGCATGATTTAGAAACTTTTTAACATTCTTTTTTTCTTTTGCCCGTAGGGCATTAATGTCAATAGAAATACATTCCTTCTCCTTTTTTTGCCCGTAGGGCATTAACATTAAAGGTTGATCCCCTACGGGGAAAAGGTAAATGATGAAGAGCTCCCTATTGATATTAATGCCCTACGGGCAATTTTAAACGGTTTCTTAGGGTATATAACTGCCAGTTGAATTTGAATTCATAAAAGTTGTTTATATTTGAAGACCCTTAATTCCAACAAACAACACGTCACAATGAAAAAAATCATTCATTTTTTATTAGCGTTAACAATCTCCTTTTTATCGTTTCAAAACGGACAGTGTCAGGAACAGCCATCCGATCTCAAAAAACAGGTGGTGACGCTTCAACAGACGCTTGACGATATGCAACATCGTTTTGATATCCTACAAAAGCAAAGTGACGATGTATTGTGGTATGATAAAGTTGGTGATGTCGGATATATCGATAAGGTGATCATTTGTGGACCTCCACCTTCAAAAGTGCCGAACCCTACAGCAATGGGAGCCAACAATCCGGTGAAGTTTCAGGTCTATATTTTCATCCCTAAGAATCTGGATCACACCAAAAAATATCCTCTTATCGTTTTGCCTCATGGAGGTGTTCATGGAGATTTTGGGACCTACCATACCCATATCATCCGCGAATTGCTTGCCCAGCAATACATTGTTGTTGCGCCTGAATACCGGGGCAGTACAGGATATGGAAAAAGTTTCTGGGAAAAGATAGACTATGGTGGATTGGAAATTGAAGATGTCAATGCAACCCGCGACTATATGGTAAACAACTACGACATGGTTGATGCCGATAGGGTAGGGATAGTTGGATGGAGCCACGGTGGCCTGATTGCCCTGATGGATGTCTTTGCACATCCCGATGATTATAAAGTCTGTTTTGCAGGCGTTCCGGTAAGTGACCTGATAGCCAGGATGGGTTATTATGATGATGAATACCGCAATCTCTTCTCGGCCAAATATCATATAGGTAAAACCGCTCAGCAGGATGTCGAAGAATACAAACGTCGCAGTCCGGCCTGGAATGCAGCCAAATTAAAGACTCCGCTGTTGATTCATACCAATACGATTGACGACGATGTAAATGTGCTCGAAGTAGAACACCTTATCCAGGCTCTGAAAGCTGAAAACAAGAAATTTGAATACGAGATCTTTAAAGGAGTTGAAGGCGGACATTCTTTTGATCGCATCGACACACCCGTTGGAAAAGAGATCAGGCTGAAAATCTATAAGTTTCTGGCCGGGTATCTAAATCCACCCGTCAAGTTCACTAAAGTAAGCGACATGAACAAAGCAGCTTACTTTCATTAGAATATATTTTGGAGAAAATTTAAAACCCGAACAAACGATGAGTTTATACGGGTTTTAAATTTTAACCGTGGAGCGTAAGGGAATCGAACCCTTGACCTTTAGACTGCCAGTCTAACGCTCTAGCCAACTGAGCTAACACCCCGGTTTTGATTGAGGAGGCAAAAATAGACATTTTCTGTTGAATAATCCTACTTTTGTACACATATTTCGGTAAATAGCGCCCCAACCTGACGTTTAAATAGTATGACACAAATATTTCTGTGATGAAAAGACTTTTTATCGCCATCAGGATAGTTCCGGATCAATCGTTTAACGAAATATATCATGAGCTTATTTCAAGGTTAAGTTATGAAAATCTCCGCTTTGTAGATCCGGATAAACTACATCTGACACTGCGTTTCCTGGGAGATACAGACGAAAAAAAGATACCCGATATCGATCGACTGATGAAAAAAAGTGCTGAGGCGAACAAGGCATTTACATTGAACATCAACAATGCCGGGATCTTTGGCAGTATATACAATCCACGGGTCATTTGGTTTGGTATCGATCATAATGCAGATCTGACTCACCTGCACACAAGAATAGAATCAGATCTGACAAAAGTCGGGTTCTTTCCTGACCGCCAAAATTTTGTTCCCCACCTTACACTTTCAAGGATAAAACAATTGAAAGATTTGAAATTATTTCAAAAAATTATAGGTGAATTCAGGGAAAAGGAAATCATGAAACAGGATGTAAAGGAGTTCAGTTTAATTGAAAGCATCTTGCTAAAGGAGGGTCCAATCTATACTACCCTGCATTCGTATATCCTGCAAAAATAAACTATCGGTTCACCCTTTTGCCCATAGGGCATAAATGTCAATAGAAATACGTTCCTCCCCTCATTTTTGCCCGTAGGGCATTAATTTTAAAGGTTGATCCCCTACGGTGAAAAGATACATTATGTGAATGTTTCTATTGACATTTATCCTCTACGGGGAAACTTAAACAGATTCTTTAATCTACTCCTGTTCGGGTTTTTTAGGCTCTACAGGTAGATTTTCTTTAATTTGGTTGCGCTCCATAAAATAGGAGACCAGCAAACTGGCACCTCCAAAGATAAATACCAGAGAGAAGTAGGCCGCATCGCGATCCATCCAGTTAAACTTTACGATGATGTTAGCCAGCAAAATTCCCAATCCAACGGCAACCAATAACATTCCCAATTTTGCAGTTGAAAGTGTTGGCTTAACATTTTTTTCGAATGTTGCAGGGTCTAATCCTGCCTGAATTAACATCAGGTGTTCTTTTTTATTCAGCGACAAACGAACGATTCCATATATCATCGCGAACACTCCCAGACTAATAATAACTCCTTCCATAATACAAATTTTTTATTGTTGTTATTTGAAGTTTTGACGTCATTAGTTGATTAAGGTTACATTTTATAGATCAAAATCATAAAACAAATGTTAAATTTTTGGAAACAAAAAGATTACGCATAAAAGTTGATTAAATTTGTAATATCATGTAACCAATCTACTGGTTCGTCGTCAAAGGTTTGTATGAAATTCGAGACCGACATTTTTTACTTACAGCAAATCATCTCCGGCAATGCCCGGGCTTATGCCTTCCTCGTTGAAAAGCATAAGGATATGGTTTTCTCTATTGCGCTCAAAATACTTCACAACAGAGAGGATGCGGAGGAAGTTGCTCAGGATTCGTTTGTAAAAGCATATCAGTCACTATCGGGTTTCAAAAATGAGGCAAAATTTTCTACCTGGCTTTACAGGATTGTTTATAATTCAGCAATATCTAAAGTCAGGAAAAAGAAATTAGAGCTTTCACCACTGGATGATTCAACAATTAATAACTATTCAGAAGACAGTGTTGATTCTAATTTTTTCCTTGTTGATGAACCTGATCAATTCGAATTACTGCAAAAAGCACTACAAAGGCTACCAGAGGATGAAAATGTAATTGTATCTTTGTTCTATCAAAACGATAACTCAATAGAAGATATAAGTGCAATAACAGGCCTTACAGTAGCCAATGTAAAAGTAAAGCTCCATCGGATTCGTAAAAAGCTTTATACAGAAATGCAAAAAATGATGACAAGCCTGGACCATTCAGATTATACCCAGGCACATTTTAAGGAGGTAATGAGATGAAAAATATATCATATCAAAATGATGAACTGCTAAAAAAACTGTTCAAAAAATTAACACCTGATTCACCATCATCCGGTTTTTCAGAGCGTGTCATAGATTTGATCATTCAACCTGAAGTTGATATTTCAGCACATCAACAAACTATTAATAAATTACTCTGGACAATAATAGCCTCTGTTGCTCTTCTTATTCCGGTTTTGTTCTTCCTGCTCGACTGGTCAATATTTGATTTATTTCCTACTTCTATCAGTGCTGAAAATTTTAATCACTTTATCGTTTTCCTAAGCAGCATACCTGATTTCTTTTCTTCACTTTTGAATGGATTAAAACAATATTCATTATACTTTGTCATACTGGCTGCAGGAATAGGACTATTGCTTATCGACAGTATGTTGAATAAGTCGCTCATACGCAATTTATTCCCATTCAACCTTACCGGTAACGAAGCTAAATAAGAAACTGTTTATATTTTAATGTTTTCTTTTGCCCGTAGGGCATTATTAAACAATTTTTTATCGTTTTGGATTATCGCGTTCCTCCCATAATTGCTTAAAACTCTTTTCCTTGATTACGGGTAGCTCTCTATTGGGACCCCATACTTTACTGATAAATGTTTTGATGAACCAGTTTTTGTTTTTTGCTGAAAACTTGTCTAACCATTTTCTCTTGTTCATCATCAATTTCCAACCAAACATGAGCATACGTTCTTTAAAGCCGGTATGACGATTTGCGACGGCATCGTTTCTGTTAAAAATCAGTAATTCATGCAGGTTTATTTTAACAGGACACACTTCTGTACAGCTGCCACAAAGAGATGAAGCAAAACTTAGATTATTGAAATCATCCATTCCTTTAAGATATGTCGTGATAACTGACCCAATAGGTCCGCTATAGGTCGAATGATACGCTTGTCCGCCTATTGTTTTGTAAACAGGACATGCATTTAGACAGGCGCCACAATGAATGCAAGACAACGCCCTTCTTTGTTCTAACTTTTCGAGCAGTTTGGTTCTCCCATTATCAAGAAAGATGACGTACATATCTTCTGGTCCATCAATTTCTCCTTCTTGTTTTGGTCCGAGTACTACAGAATTATAAGCAGTAACTTTTTGACCTGTTCCATGTGTGGCCAACAAAGGCCAGAACAGATCAAGATCTTTTAATGATGGGATTATTTTCTCTATTCCTACAATAACAATATGGGTTTTAGGAAAAGAAACAGACATCAAAGCATTTCCTTCGTTTTCTGTCATGGCCACTCCACCAACATTTGCAATCAGGAAATTTGCACCTGTAATCCCAATATCTGCTTTCAAAAACTTACCTCTTAACAGATTACGAAAATAAAGCAATATATCTGAAGTGCTCGTATTCGAAGGTAAACCATATTTTTGAGTAAAGAATTTTGTAATGTCTGCATTAGACTTATCAATTATCGGATTAACAAAATGAAAAGATTTTTCATTGCTTTCCTGATGAATGAATTCTCCCAGGGTGGTTTCCTGTACATTCACTCCGGATTTAATGAGATGTTCGTTCAAATGTATCTCTTCGGTAATGGTGTTTTTTGATTTTACAACAAACTTTCCTCGCTTTCTCTCAACAATAATAAGGATTTCTCTAATTGCTTCTTCTTCATCGCGTGCCCAGATGACCTTACCGCCTCTTTTAACGAAATTTGTCTCAAATTCGATCAGATATTTGTCAAGTTCGTTCAGCACCTTATATTTAATGGCTGCTGCTCTCTCCGTGGCCAATTGCAAATCGGCATATTGCATTTTAGCCCTTTCAAATTCAGTATTATACTGAGAAATATTCAAAGCCGTTTTATCGCGATATTCTTTATCTACGGCATTCATATCAAAATACTGATCAGACTTGTTAAATATTTCTGTCATATTAACAATAATTTATACTAATCTTGTCGATTCTTGTTTGGTGCCTTCCACCTTCAAAAGTCGTTGAAAGAAACAAATCTACAATTTTTATGGATTCTTCGAAAGAAATAAATCGTGCCGGAAGAGATAAAACATTAGCATTATTGTGCCGGCGGGCCAACTCGGCCAACTCTCCCTTCCAGCATAAAGCTGCCCGTACATTTGGATATTTATTTGCAACAATATTAACTCCATTTCCACTACCACAAATCAGAATACCTGTTTCAAATTTATTGTCATTTACTGCTTTTGCAACTGGGTGAGCAAAGTCTGGATAATCAACACTATTAATATTTTGTGTTCCAAAATCTACGATTTCAAAACCCTTTTCAGACAAATATATTTTGAGAAATTCTTTAAGTTTGAACCCTGCATGATCAGACCCCAATGCCAAAACTTTCTTCATTTCGTGAAATGTTAATAACTAATTTTGCACAAAATTAATCATTAATTCAACTAACCTCTTAGCTTGTTTGTTTCTAAGCTTTTAATAAAAGCAAATATAAATGGCTTATAAATATATATGTCTAAATTTCAGAAAGATAAAATTATTAACATGCCAATTGTTAATAACATCATTTTCTACTCAAACAATAATGATAACTTTTGTAGGTTATTAACAAACCGGGTAAAACAGGGTATTTAGGGTTTATTTATGAAAAGAAATTAACAAATAATAAACAAAGAAAACACCGTTTTGTTAAAATGGTTGTTAACAATTGAGTTTTTTTGAATGATTGTTAATAATTAAATAATCATTTGTCGTCCAATTAGTTAAACCAATTTAATTATTAACAAAGTGTTTACCGATTGTTGAAAACTTAAAAAACAAAAAATATATTAAAAAATTATCAACCTAATCAACACCACATTTATTACATTAAAAATATTTATAAAATAATTATATAAAGAGTAATTAAAATGAATAATGAGATTATTGCCGGAAAAATAAAAGAGTTGAAGAAGCAAAAGAATGCAGTAATTTTGGCTCACTTTTATCAAATTCCGGAAATTCAGGATATAGCCGATTTTGTAGGTGACAGTTTGGGGCTAGCACAAAATGCTGAAAAGACTGATGCAGAAATTATTGTATTTGCAGGAGTTCATTTTATGGCAGAAACTGCCAAGATTCTGAATCCTGATAAAATTGTTTTATTGCCAGATATGGAAGCCGGATGTTCATTGGCAGATTCCTGCCCTGCTCCTGCTTTTAAACTTTTTAAATCACAATACCCTGAACATAAAGTTATTTCGTACATAAATTGTTCAGCAGAAGTGAAAGCATTGTCCGATGTGATTTGTACATCAAGTAATGCATTGAAAATTGTTGAATCATTTTCGAAAGATGAAAAATTAATATTTGCCCCGGATAAGAACCTTGGAAATTATGTTAACAACATAACAGGGAGAAATATGGTTCTTTGGGATGGAAGTTGTCATGTTCATAATCAGTTGAGTGTTAAAAAAGTTATAGAATTAAAACTGGAAAATAATGATGCCAAAATAATAGCGCATCCTGAGTGTCAGGGACCTATTTTAGCTATTGCTGATTTTATTGGATCTACTACATCACTGATTGAATTTGTAAAAAAAGATTCGGGAAAGAAATATATTGTTGCAACGGAAACTGGAATATTGCATCAGATGAAGAAAGACTGTCCTGAAAAACAATTTATAATTGTTCCGGCTGATGAAACTTGTGCATGTAATGACTGTCCGTTTATGAAAATGAATACAATGGAAAAATTACTCCGTTGTCTTGAAACCGGGAAACCAGAAATTACGTTGGATAATGAAATTATCCGTAAAGCAAAAGATCCAATATTAAAGATGTTGCAAATTTCAAGAGATGCAAAATTAATTTAAGTGGTTTTTTTGTTGTGAGAGGGTTTCAAAATGAGTATTATTGTAAAGCCTTTACAAATTGCTGTTATGCAAAGACAAATGCTTCTTTTACTGATACTTGGATGGAATTTCATTGTATCAGCTCAAAATACGGTTACACCAAACGGTGTGAATGTATTTAAATATCCCAATGGGAATATTGCAAGTGAAGGGATTATGCGTGATAGTAAGCCAGATGGCTACTGGAAGACTTACTATGAAAACAACATATTAAAATCAGAGGGAAACAGAAAAAATTATGAATTGGATAGTATCTGGAGATTTTATGATGAAAAAGGAAAGCTTACTCTTGAGATAAATTATAAAACCGGCAAGAAGAATGGTCTTAGAAAGAGTTATAGAGAAAGTGAATTAGTAACTGAAAATTTTGTAGACGATTTAAAACAGGGACCAACTAATTTTTACTATCCCGATGGAAAAATAAGGCAGGTAATCAATTTTGAAAATGGATTGGAAGTAGGAATTTCAAAAGAATTTGCTCCTGATGGAACGATAATTTCAATTACTGAATATAAAAAGGGATTTATAGTAGATCGTGAATTTATAAACAAGACCGATAAAGCCGGTAAAAAACAAGGAAAGTGGAAATTCTTTTATGATAATGATATTGTTAAATTAGAAGGCGGTTACAAAGACAATTTAAAAAACGGTTATTTTAAAGAATATGACAAAAATGCGGTACTCTTAAACATAAAAAAATACGTTAATGATGTAGAAGAGGTTCAGGCTGTTGAGGTTTCCAAACTTGTTGTTAAATCAGATTACTATTCCAATGGTCAGGTTAAGACCGTGGCAACATACCGTGGCGATGTTCCGGAGGGAGTACGTCGCGAATATGATCAATCCGGTAAAATTGTGCAGGGATATGTCTTTAAAACGGGTAAAGTCGTTGGCGAAGGTGTGGTTTCTGATGACGGAGTAAAAGACGGCAGTTGGAAGGAGTACTATGATAGTGGCAAATTACGTGCTGTAGGCGCTTATGATAAGGGCAAACAGGTTGGTGAATGGATATACTACTACCCCGATGGGAAAGTTGAACAGAGGGGCAAGTTCTCGAAGAATGGAAAATTTGAAGGAAACTGGAAATGGTTTTATCCTGATGGCAGTTTAAAAAGAGATGAAGCTTACTTAAATGGAGTTTTGGATGGACCAACAGTAGAGTATGACGAACTTGGAAATGTAATCCGACAGGGCGAATATATCGAAGGTCTGGAAGATGGTCAGTGGATTTCTGAAGTAGGTGAGTATAGAGAAGAAGGAGTTTTTAAAGCAGGGTTAAGAAATGGCACCTGGAAATTTTATTATATATCCAAAACCCCTGGAACCAGTAAACAACTTTTCTTCGAAGGAGGATTTATAGATAATTTACCAAATAGTAAACATGTCTATTACTGGGATAATGGCAATAAAAAAGATGAAGGCTCTTACGTAATGGGACGAAAAGAAGGCGATTGGACCAAATATAATTACTCAGGATCTCTGTTTCTTGTAATCAGTTTCAAAGGAGGAATTGAGAAAAAATATGATGGTGTAATCATCAAACCAGAATTAAAAGAATAAAAAAAGGGGAGTTATACTCCTCTTTTTTTATTTAGTATCCTCTTTTTTCTGATCATCTGTACCTGTCATTCCTTCTTTGAAATTACGGATTCCTTTACCGATTCCGTGCATTAATTCAGGAATTTTCTTTCCTCCAAAAATGAGAAGGGCTATTATCAAAATGATGATCCACTCTCCACCACCAGGCAGAAGAGCTGCAAAAACTGTATTCAGCATAACTGATATTTTTTTAATTATTACAAAAATAAGTATAATTTGTTGGGAATAAACATGCTTATTAAATTATTTTGAAATCCATCCTGTAGGGTTTAAAAGTACTTTACCTTTCCATATTTCAAAATGAATTTTTGTCTTATTGGTAGTTGGATCTGTTTGAATAGTACCCAAAGACTGTAAAGTTTTTACCTTATCTCCTTTAGCAATAGTAACATTCTTCAGGTTTGAATATACAGAAAGAAAATCACCATGCCTGATAATGACAACATTATTAAGACTTGGTATAGAAATAATACCGGTAACAACACCATCAAAAATTACTTTAGCGTTCGCTCCCTGACTGGTTTCAATATTGACTCCATTGTTTTTTATCATAATTCCCTTCAACTCGGCATGAGGCTGTTCTCCGAAATAATCAGTGATTGTTCCTTTTTCCACAGGCCATGGTAACCGGCCTTTGTTCTTTTCAAAAGAGGTAGATAAATTAATTTCTTCAGAAGTTAGACTGTAAACATATTCAGTATTCTTTTTTTCAACCTTTAAAGAAGTAGTAGTGATTTTTGAAGAAGTATTAATTTTTCTTTTTGTTTCAGTAACTCTTTTTAACTCTTCGGCAATAATGCGTTCGATAGCATTTTGTAATGCCTGAACTGCCTGTTCATTATTGCGTAAAGTTTTTAGAAGCATCTTTTCTTTCTGGCTAAGTTGATTGATATTGTAGTTTTGCTCTTCTTTTTCGCTGAATAAAATAAGTTTTTCGCTTTCTTTATTCTTCAATAAGGACATTTTTTCTCTTTTCTGTGACTCGAGATATGATAATTTTGTACTCAAGATACGCGTGACGCCTAATATTTTTGATGCCTGTTGTTGCCTGAATAGAGAATATTGCTGCATATATTTTATTCTCAGATAGGCCTGATTAAAGCTTTTCGAAGAAAAGATAAACATCAGCATACTTTGTTCATTTCTACTTTTAAAAGCCTGGTATACAATCCGGGAATATTCTTTTTTTAAAGATTCCAGATTTTTGGCGAGACGGGATATCGTATCTTTTGCTTTAATTGCTTCAAAATCGATATCATTTATTTGTAAATTAATTGAAGAAATAAGTTCTTGCCGGGCACTGATTTGTTTGTTTAAAATACTGATTTGGTTCAGATAACCCTGTTTATTTTTTTTCGTTTCATTCAGTTGACTACTGGTTTGCTTAATTATATTTTCAAGTTTTTCTTTCTTTATTTTCAAAACGCTTTTTTCAGTTTGAGAAAATGTAGAAAGAGAAACCAGAAGAAGGATGATGATGAAGAAATTTCTATAAATTAACATCGTAGTATTTTTTCTTTAAAATCGCTCAACCTGTTTATATTTTGCCGGAATAGTAAATGGATAATTTTGATCAGTATCTATTTGAATTTTAGAATATTTTATAGCAATACGAATTCTATTTGCACCATCATTGACATTAAACTCAACTGACTGAGGCACCAATTGTTTATTAATCTCAACATAATTTTGATAGTATGCCTGAAAGGTACGGTTATTATTATCAATTTCTTTAATAATAACGGTTGATATCTTAAAATTTACCGGGTTTAAATATATTTGTTGAAAGGGAATAACATCTGATAAAGAATCAGCAACCTTTGATAATTTTCTTAGCCTCCGACGATTCTGAGTACTTAACCGGTATTCATGTTTGTCTATACTGGCCTTAAAAGAGCTATTATCATAAACCGAGAAATCGTTTCCGATGATTAAAGATTGAAGCATATCAAAGTCTAATCCCCTGTTTATCATTTCATTTATATAATCAAAATCTTTAAGAAGGTAAGTCCCTTCCATTTTATTTAAGATTTTTACAGAGTCAGGCGATATGACCACTCTCGCTGCTTCAATATTAAGAACAGGACTTATCAGACACCAGATTAAACTGTCTTTATTTATTCTGATTGTCCCCGAAAAAGAAGTTTTCTCTTTATTTTTCTCATAGTCAGCTGAAAATGATGCTTTAAAAGTTTTATATTTTAATTCATTATCCTGCAATTTCTTAAACAGATATGCTGACCCTTGTTCTTTTAAAGGTGCTTTTATAATGCTGCGTTGTGTCTTACATGATGTGATAATAAGACCGAGAATAATAATGCAATAGATGATCCTGTTCTTCATATTTTTATTCAATTAATTTCCTTTGTGTTATTTTGATCTTTAACAACGCTGAACCCGGACCATATTTCTGAGCCCTAAGCCAAAATTTGTTAGCACGGGAAACATTGTTTAATTTATACAGAATATCTCCATAGTGCTCTAATACAACATCGTTTTTCTTTCCTCCGTACTTCATGGATTTTTTAATAGCCTTCTTTGCTTCAATATATTTTTCGTTTTTGTAAAGCGCCCAGGCATAGGTATCCAGATTATTGGAGTTTTTAGGTGTCAACTTAACAGCGAGTTCAGCTAACTCAAGTGCACCTGGAAGATTTTTATTTACAAGCAACAAATGATAACTAAAATTATTCAGTGCCAGTGCATTCTTTGGATTGAGGCTGATTACTTTTTGGTAATATATGGTAGATAATGAATCCTGCTTGTCATAATAGTAAGCTTCAGCTATTTGAAGAAGCATTTCTTCCTTTAACGAACTGTTGTTTGCAGTCAGAAGTCCAGCTTGAAGCGTGTTGATTACTTTTTTATATTCTTTTTTAGAAAAAAGAATAGATCCCAGAAAATAGAAATAATAGGTGTTATTGGGTAGCTGTCGGATTGCCCTTGCCAGATAAGGCTCAAGATTTGTAGTGTCGTTTAAGATTAAATGTGAACGAATATAATAATCCAGGGCATAAATATTCAAACTATCTATCTTAAGTGCTTTTGCAAAATATTCTTTAGAATCTTTATATTTTTTATGAATGAATAATGAATTTCCTCTTACAAGGATGGCTTTTAAATCTGTAGGATGTGTCTGATAAATAATATCAGATAGTTCATCTGCATCTTGCGGTTTCAAAAAAGGGTTAATGGTATCATTTAGATATTGTTCAAATATTTTCAATTTGAAATCACTGTCCAGTGTTTTTGATGAGAATCCTTTTTTTAATTCTTCAAATGCTTTTTTAGAATTTCTTCTTTCTTTATAGAAATCAGAAAGCGTAATATGGATATATGGATCTGTAGGATTTAGCTTTTCGATAACCAGATAATAAGATTCTGCCCTTTTAAAATTCCCTCTGTCGTGGTATAGCTTGGCCAGGATGGAATAATAATTTTGTTCTTTTGGGAATTTCTTAGTCAGTTTTTCAATCTCTTTTATGGCCTGGACTGTATCGTTGATTGACAAAAAGAGTTTATACTTTTCCAGAACAATGTCTTCTGAAATTCCAAACCGTTTTTCAGCCCGATTATAGGTGTCAATTGATTTTTTAATATTATTGGCATAGATGTAATTAGATGCAAGATTATTATAATAATCAAGGTTACTCGGATCCATTTGAATCAATTTTTCACAAAGAAAAGTCGTACTATCATATTTTCCGGTTACCTGATATAATTGACTCAGAGCCTGTACATACCATTTATTGGTTGAATCTACTTGATATGCTTTTTTAAGGTAAGTAATGGATTGGTATACAAGTCCTTTATTGTTACTAATGTTGGCCAATTCAAAATAGGCTACCCCACAGTCAGGATACTTTTGAATGATTGCATTATATTTTGTAACAGCCTTTTCAATATTTCCAAGCAATGCTTCTTTCTGAGCATCAATAAGTAACAAGCCTACTTTTGAATCATTATTTGACGTTTCTTTTGCTGTTTGACTATATGCCGGCATAAAAGAAATTGCCAACAATATTAAAAGCATTGAAAATCGAAACATATTCTTATGGTATATATTTAATTTATTTATTACCAGTGTGGCCGAATCCACCTTCCCCCCGGTCCGTTATTGCCAGTTCAGACGTTAGATTCCATTTTACACGTTCGTGTTTTGATACTATCATTTGAGCAATTCGCTCTCCATCTTTAATTACAAATTCGGAATCCGAGAGGTTGACCAGGATGATTTTAATCTCCCCCCGATAATCAGCATCAATAGTACCGGGAGTATTCAATACCGTAACCCCTGTTTTGGCGGCCAATCCACTGCGTGGCCTTATCTGGGCTTCATATCCTTCAGGCAACTCTATAAAGAGACCAGTTGGAATAATCGCCCTCGCAAGGGGTTTGATAGTTACTGGAATATCCAGATTTGAACGTAAATCCATACCGGCAGAATGAATGGTTTCATAAGCAGGTAAGTTATGTTTAGACTGATTGATTATTTTAACGTTTAATTCGGTCATTGATTTTAATTATTATAGCTTGAATATCAATTTTTTCAACTCTTATCACCAACCAGATCAAAGGCAGTAAAAATAAATTGTTAATGATGAAATGAATAGGTAAATTATTGTCTCTTATGATATAATTCAATGCATAAAGGGTGAGTGCGACAAAAAAGTATAATCCAAATTTTTTCAGATTGTAATTGATCGGATAATGCTTCTGTCCCAGAAAATACGAAATCACCATCACTGACAAGTAACAGATCAGTGTGGCCCATGCAGCACCCACATATCCAAAAACAGGAACCAATATAAAATTAAGTATTATTGTAATACCGGCACCTATAATTGATACAAGAGCGCCTAATTTTGTTTTATCAGTCAGTTTATACCAGATAGAAAGATTGTAAAATATTCCCAAAAACATGTTAGCAATCAATAATATTGCTACAACGTTCAAGCCAGCCCAATATTCTTTGGTTATAAGTAATTTCAAAAGGTCAATATTCAACATAACGGAAAGGAAAATAAAACTGCAAACAATAATAAACCAGTTCATTACCTGAGAATAGATGTCCCTCGAATCCGTTTGTGTGGAGTGACTAAAAAAGAATGGTTCCGCTGCATATCTGAACATGGTTATAAACAGGGTCATCACAATGGATAATTTGTAACAAACGCTATAAACACTAATTTGGAAGAAAGGACTGGGAGAAGCATCTGCGGGTATAATCCATTTCATGATTACTCTGTCAAATGTTTCGTTGACACTCCCTGCTAATCCTAAAAACATCAATGGCCAGGCATATTTAAACAGTTCCTTCCAGATAGTGATATCAAATTTGAAGGAAATCTTTAAATATTCAGGCAGTAAAAGCAGTAGGGTTACGAAGCTGGCAATAAGGTTGGCAATGAAAATGTATCCTACTCCGATAGTGGGGTTATATATGAATGATAAGATGTGTTTAATGAATTGTCCTTCTGCATGTATAGCCATCCAGGGAAACAAAAGCAGAAAGACAAGATTGAAAAATACATTGATCACTATACTCAAGCTCCTTATGACCGCAAATCGTTTTGCTTTGTTTTCGATCCTTATTTTTGCAAACGGTATGGCAGTCAATGTATCAAAAGCTAAAATGAAAGCTATCCAGATGATATATTCAGGATGATCACTGTTAAAAAGTGCCCCTGATATGGATTGATAAAATAAACAAACAAAAATTAAAAATACGATGGTTGAACAGAGTATTGAAATCAGTGAAGTTG
>Ga0209748_1000780_pt1 | contig 16312 bp, 13 predicted proteins | sample BarGraIncu00421A_FD_185490 | JGI IMG/M metagenome (GOLD analysis project Ga0209748, IMG submission 185490) | Arctic peat soil microbial communities from Barrow, Alaska - Barrow Graham LP Incubations 004-21A (SPAdes) (version 2) | ecosystem: Environmental > Terrestrial > Soil > Wetlands > Peat... | reverse complement strand
CTAACTTTAATTTATTAGAAATGTATACTTATTTTAGTGAAAAGAATTTTTACTGTATACTTTTTCTAGTAAAGCTTCTTAAAAGTGTATACCAATTTCAGTAAGGGACATGTCTCGCACATATTACAGCGAGACACGTGCGAGACGCCTACAAGTCATTTACCAATGTTTTACCCCTGGTTTACCAGTGATCACCCGATGTTCTGGGAGTGTTCTCTTCATTATTTTTCGATGGACTTTTCGTTTTCGAACTTTTATTGAAATTTTTTTAAATCAAATTTTCGGAAAAGTGAAAAAATATTCATTCTCTTTCTGATTTTGGAAATTGACTACATTTAATGCGATAAAACCCGTGAACAATTACCGTTTATGTTTTGTAAGCTAAAATATTTAAAATCAATGAAATAGCTAATGAAGAAAATTTCACTTCTGACTTTTGGATTGGCTGCATCCTTAACTGCAGTTGCACAGAACAAACCCAATATCGTTTACATTCTGACCGACGATCTGGGATACGGCGATCTGAAGTGCCTGAATCCCAACTCTCAGATTCCGACGACAAACATGGACCGGCTGAGCAAAGAGGGTGTGATTTTCACCAATGTTCATTCTAATTCTGCAGTCAGTTCCCCTACCCGCTATGGCATTCTGTGTGGGCGATATGCTTTTCGTTCGACGCTGAAAAAGGGCGTTCTTGGCGGATACTCTGAGCCATTGATTGAAAAGACCAGGACCACAGCACCACAGATTCTACAAAAAGCAAGTTACCAGACCGCCATCGTTGGGAAATGGCATTTGGGACTGGAATGGGGTATTTCGAAAACCCTCAAACCGGTTTTGGACTCGAACAATAAAGTGGTTCCCGGTTCCAACGTTGACTATTCTTTGCCTTTGACCGACACCCCAAATGATCATGGTTTCGAGTACAGCTATATCCTGCCGGCTTCACTGGACATGAACCCATACGTCTATATAGAGAACCGGAATGTTGAAAACCCTAAAATGAAAATGATGGGTGGATCAAACGCTCCAAGGGGTGTTTTCTGGAGAAAAGGTCTGGCTTCTGCCGATTTCGATATCACCAAAACGTTAGATCATTTTTCAGATAAGGCCGTAAATTATATCGAAAAGTATCATTCTTCGAAGCCATTTTTCCTGTATGTCACACCCCCCTCTCCCCATACCCCCTGGTTGCCGGGTGCCAAATTTCAGGGCAAATCGTGTGCCGGAACTTATGGCGATTATGTTTGCCATGTTGACGATGTACTGGGGCGGATTTTAGACGCCATCGACAAAAAAGGCTTGAAAGAAAACACCATCGTGATCTTCACCAGTGACAATGGCGCCGACTGGAAAGCAGGGGATAAAGCTGCATTTCCTTTGCACAATGCAAATTATATTTTCAAAGGTGAAAAGTCAGATATCTGGGATGGCGGATATCATATCCCGTTCCTCGTTCGCTGGCCAAAAGGAGCAAAAAAAGGTACTGTAAATTCAGATTTGATCTGCCTGACTGATTTCTTTTCTACTTGTGTAGAACTTACAGGACAAACCGTAGAACCCGAAGCCGGAGAGGACAGTTTCAGTATGTTGTCTGCAATCAAAGGAACCTCAACCCCCAAAACAAGCCGGACCGAAATGATACATCATTTTATCAACGGCATGTTCGCATTGCGTTCGGATAAATGGAAATTTGTTGATGGAAATGGCAGTGGTGGATGGACAAAAGAGGCGAAACCCGATAAGTTTGAAGGTCAGCTTTACGATATGGTGAACGATCCACAGGAAAAGGTCAATCTTTATGCCACAATGCCGGATGCTGTCAAAAAGCTTCGGGCAAGATTAGATGAGATCAGAAATAAAAAATAGAAAAGGATATTATTGAAAATGACAAAAAGGTATTTTAATGAAACTTATAAAATGTAACTATCGATGAATAATAACGAAATTATAAAAGATATCGAAGAACGGATATCGTTGGTAAATGAGGCTTTTCCTAAACGAATGGTAGCTTTTTATTCTGAAAATTTAAAGGAAGGCGATATCGAATATTTGGTAATGATTTTAAAAAGGGTTTCAAGGAGCTTAATATTTAGTAAAATAATATCAATTGTTTTTATAGCCTTTTTGTGGATTGTCTCATTTATCACCTATTTTAAAATAAGTGGATTTCATTTAGATATGAATAAGGCCGGATTGTTAATTATTTGTACATTGCCATTATTTATAAATACTTTTCATTTCTATAAAATAAAAGTAAACCTTGAAAATAAGATTTATTTGATGAGACTTTTAGAACGAATGAATGGCGTATAAAATTAATATCAAAAAGGAGTAATCATAAAAACATCTAATTCTATAAAACGTGATAACAAATAACAAATTGGATAAATCTTTCGGACCCGTTGGAACCACGGCTGGGATTGTAATATATGCAGTGGGAATCATCACAATCTTTAGTTCATTATATGGACTCATTCTGGCTGTGTTGGGCGCATTTGTGGGATTTACTTCAACCAGTACTTTCATTGATTTTGAAAAGAAAAGAATTAAATTTTCAAACAATATTTTTGGAATTATTCAGACAGGCAAATGGATTCCTGTTGAACCAACAATGAAAATCGGGGTTCAGGAGTCCAATGTAACCTGGAGCGCTTTTAGTCAGGGAAATCGAAATTTGAATATAGAACAAAAAGATTTCAGAATTTTGCTTTACGACTCAGAAAACCGGGAGATTTTGACATTGATGAAAACCGGTTCTATGGAATCAGCCAAAGTCGAAATGGAGATACTCTGTAACAAATTGGAAATAACGAGCTTTTGACTATAAGAAAAATAGAATTTTGATAGTCTAAATATGTTTTCTATAAAAATATAAAACCATGAAAATTAAATTTTTAGCTTTGTTTTTGGTTATCAGTCTTAATTCTTTTGGAACTGCTCAGATCCCGGACAGACTGATATACAAAGGGGATACTTTGTCGCTTTTTGCTGCACCGCTTGGACAATTGCCGCAGAGGGAATTATTAAATACCAAAAGCCTTTTTGGGGGGAAAGGCTGTTTCTTTTCAGCCTGTTTACGGCAATGCATCGCGACATGGTCTATCGAAAACAATAAACTTTACCTGATCAGCATCAGAAATGCCTGTTACCCAACTGAACTGAAAAATGTTGCGGGTTCATACAAGTCAGTATCAGATAGTATAGGGACGGAATATGCTGATCTGAAAAAGCTTTTTAAAGATAAATATATCAATGGAAAAGTGTTGGCCGATTGGGTCACTGATACAGTTTTTGCCCCCAAAGGGAAATTGCTTTATTATATCCACCTGGGATTTGAAAGTATTTATGAAAAGGAACTTGAGTTGAGAATAAAAAATGGTGTGTTAATGCAATCCGGTGAATTGGATAATTCTAAACTGAAAAGATCTAAATATTCCGAGAACAGTGAATTACAAAATCAGTTTCTTCAGTCCAGGATTAATTATTCCAAATTGCCCAAATCAGATAAGCCAATTCAAGTAGATATTACGCTTACAAATGTCAATGAAAAAGGACAGATCGAAGACGCTGAAGTTACATGGAGTCAAAACGAAACATTTAACAAGGAGGCGTTACGAGTCGTCAAATTAATTCCGGTATGGGATATCTTGTACCGTCATGGCAAAAGGGCGTCGAGCCAATCGACAGTGAAGGTCTTTTTTTATCCGATTAAACCAAAACCACTAGAATATCAGTTGCCTAAAAAGGCAGCAATGAATAGATAAAAGGGCAAATTTTAATTGGTTTTGATTATTTAAGTAGTAGAAATAATTTAATGTCATATTCTTTGTGTATAATCATTCCTGGTTACATTCAATGATTTTGAATCCCGAAGGAATGAAATGATTATAGCATTGAAATGATATTTATTTTGAATCCCGAAGGGATGAAATGATTATAATGCTTTGTACATCAATTATTTCACCCCTTCGGGGTTCATGCGGTTGATAGATGTTCTTTTCTATAATCATTTCATGCCTTCGGCATTTTCTTCAATCCTGAAACGCTTATTCTTCAATCCTGAACTCAGCATAGACAAAAAATGAAATACGACATTGTTTATTGCCTTTTACTTAGTACTAGTCCCCCTTTCGAAAGTATGTGATCCGGAGCCAATGGTTTCAACAAAAAGATAGTTTCCTTCTTCGGTTGCTTTTGTGACTACACCATCAACTTTTACAGAAACGCCTTTTATTCCGCCCTTGGGAACATAAACTTTAGCCTTCATATTAACTGGAATTGTCAACTTCATCGAATAATCGGTGGCGCTTTTATTCCAATTGATTACGATATCTCCCTTATCGGTTGGATAAACGCCTTTAACAAAGGAAAGTTTGTTGTCAAAATCTAAAGGTTTCACCTGAATTAATTCGTGTTGTGGTTTTAAAACCTGAATTCCAAGAATATATTCCTGCATTCCAAGCAGACCTGCAGCGCCCCAGGGGTGAGACATGCTGTTGTCGTTGAGGTTGGCATCCCACGATTCCCATGTGACGGTTCCGCCAAGTTTTACCGTCTTGGCCCAACCATCCCATTCGGTATTTGTATATAAATCAAATAGATGTGGTCCCTGATCGGCCTTGCCAAGCGCTTCCGGCAAGAAACGGACTGTGACCATCCCCACGCTCATTTTGCGGTTAACGATTTCTGCGGTGACCTTTTCAAAATTCTTTTCGGGAACTAAGCCCATGGCCATCGGGAACATATTTGCATGTTGCGACACGTGCGTACTCTGTGATTTGTCCTTGTTCAAACCATCAATATAAACGCCATCCTTGTTGATCAACAGTGAGTTGATGGCTTTTTTCATATTCATTGCTTTCAGTTTATAGGCGTCACGATCTGAAATATTTCCGAGAACACCGGCAATTTTTGAAAGAATGTCATTGTCGATATAGGCATAAGCATCGATCACCGTGCGTGAATCCGTTTTCACATCGTAACCATATCTCATTGCAGGGGGCCAGTCAATAATGCCATAAAGATAAGAACCGCCGCCGCCTTTGAGCTTGTGGATCAATCCGGTAGTGTCGTTTTTGTAAGTATTCACATAATCGGCCACTTTTTTCAGCCGCTCGTAATTCATCTTCAGGAATTCGGCGTTTCCGGTTTGCGTGTAATAATCCCAGACCCAGACCAGGTAAGATTGTGTGTAATCAGGAATGTCGCGTGCCCCGTCAACATTGGGGTAGACGGCATTCAGCCTGCCATCGGGCCAGTACTGATCCTGCGAATCGAGAAATTCCTGTAACACGCGATTGTTCATCGTCCGGTCTCCCATCACGCTCAACGAAGGAGCACCCTGTGACCAGCCATCTCCAAGGAAAGCGCCTTTTTCACGGGTCGGGGTATCGACAAAACCTTCCATTGCACCAGCAATCAGTGAATGTTTCATGAGTTCCCAAACGCTGTTGAGCATTTTATCGGAAGAGTTAAATGCCGAGCGCGAAGGATCAAGTTCGAAATGTCTGACGATGTAGCTGACATTTTCTTTCGTCAGGACACAAGGTGAGTTGTTGACCTGTAGATATCTGATTCCCAGGTAAACCGCAGGATTGAAGAGAGCCTTGGCGCCATTGTGGATGAAGTAGAAATTCAAATTTGTACTCTGCCTGACCTTTGTAGAAACAGTGCCATCTGTATTTAAAACAAAACCACCATACATGTTTATTGAATCACCCGACTTTCCGCCTGAAAAGGTGATTTTAAAATTTCCCGGATAGATTTTTCCGAGGTCGATCACATATTTTCCTTTTCCAAAGTCGGTAACTGAAACTGGTTTAATCTCATTTTCAACAACTCTGGTGAGATCAGATCTTAAAGTACCCACCCACGGAGCAACAGGGTGAGGGCCGATTTCTGTCGCCGATTGCCACGAAGAATCGTTGTAGCTCAAGGTGTTCCAGTCCGGAATCATTTTGCGGGAATCGATTTTTTCGACCCGACCGTTACCTTCTCCACCTCTTTGAGGTTGACCCGTTACCCATTGTTCTGCTTGTTTTTGCTTCCAGGTACTATCGGAACAAATCGTTGAAGTGGTTAAATCCGAATATTCGATGATGGTTTTAACGATCAATCCCCGGGATCCTGTTGCCCTTCCCTGACCACCACCATACCAATGTGTCAGACAGGCAATTACATTGTCACTGTTTGCTTTTAATGCAGCGGTGATATCCCATGCATTGTAATAGCTGTATTGTGGATAATGGTTGTCGGAGCCCTTGCCGATGAATTTGCCATTCACAAAAAGTTCATAACTCTGGCAGGCGTTGAGGTAAACTATTGCACGTTGAATGGTTTTGTTGGGTAGCGCAGATTTCTTTCTGAAAAAAGTATAATCATCCGGCGATGTCGTCGTTCGTTTGATCCACTTTGAGCCGGCCCAGTCTTTGTTGGTCAGCAAACCTGTTCCGAAATTAGCCGCTGCAGAATACGGACCGACATTTCCATCTTTGTCCCAGGTTCTGACTTTCCAGAAATAACGGGTTGCAGGCGATAGCGCTTTTCCTCCGTAAAAGATATAGTTTTGTTTTCCTGAACTCACTTTTTCGCTGTTCCAGATATCGCCCGTGTTGGCCTTCAATTTTTCCAATGAAGAAGCCACTAAAATCTGATAGCCTGACTGGATTTCGTTTTTGTCCGGATCGCTGACATACCATCCGAAATAGGGTTTGTCGCTGACTCCTACCGGGTTGATTTTATCGGAGCTTCTCAAGTTAAAAGGGGCATTTGGAACAGCAGCTTTTGATCTGATAGGAAGGATCATCAATAACACCAGCGATAATTTTAAAATGGTGGTAATAAATTGTTTCATTTTTATAGTGATTATAGGGAGCATAATTTTTGTAAAATGAAGATTTTTTACTTTCGATTCGTTCTGTGACTTTCAGGGTTATTTTCCTGAAGTGGTTTTCCACCGCTCCAGTTTGGAGATATTGAGAGTGAAAAGTTTAGCGATGAAACGAGGAAATTTCATCTCAACCAGTTTCTCAACCACCCGATCTTTCATTTGTTGAACTGTAATATCCGGCATGGTAAATTGGCCGGACTGATAACAATGGCTGCAATAGAGCAATGATTTTGAACCATCGCTATTTGTCCCTCCTCCTTCGGTGTCTCTCTTCAAGGGCATTCCACAACTCTGACAGATCTTATTTATCTTTTCCATGATTTATTTATTTGAATGTTTAAGAATCAGGAAGGTAAAATTAGTTAAAAAACATATTAAAGCTGACCATTAAGCCATTGGAATAGAAAATGTAAAAGTACTTCCTTTCCCAACTTCGCTTTTAACCCAGATTTTTCCGCCTTGCTTTTCAACGAATTCTTTGCAAAGCAACAATCCTAATCCGGAACTGGGTTCGTTATCTGTACCCAACCTGTTCGTTTTCAAATCAATCTGGAATAAATTATCTAAGAGAGATCGGCTCATTCCTATACCGGAATCCTTTATAGAAATTTCGACGGATTGTCTTTTAGATATTATAGCAGATAAGCTTACTTTTCCTCCCTTGGGGGTAAACTTCAGGGCATTTGAAACAAGGTTGCGGATGATGGTTTGAATCATGTTTCGGTCAGCAAAAACTTCGACCCCACCTGCAATATCATTTGCTATTTCAATGTCTTTATTTTTGGCAGATACCTGGACCATATCAATACATACATCAACAATTAAACGCAATTGAACGACTTCGGGATTAAAAGAAAATGCTCCATTTTTAATTTGTGACCATTCCAGTAGGTTTTCTAGTAAACGGTATAAATTAGTGGCCGATTTGCTCATCTTTATTGCAATTTCCTGTACCTCAGCCATCGTAAGACTTGGTAATTCTTCAGCCATGATTTGTGTTAACCCTAAAAAACTATTGAATGGGCTGCGCAGATCATGAGCGATGATAGAGAAAAATTTATCCTTTTCGGCATCCAGTTTGACAAGTTCTTTGTTCTGATATTTGATTTCTGCTTCAGCAATCATTCGTTCTGTAATATCAACAATTAATCCATGCCACAAAGTTTCTCCATTCTCCAGTTCCTGAGGCCGTGATCTAAAGTGCATCCACCTGACATCTCCTTTAATTATGATACGCCCTTTCCAGTCGAAAGGTCGGTTTTGTTGTATGCCTTCCAGATTTAATTTGGCAAATCCCTCTAAATCATCAGGATGAATTGCTTTGAAAACAGTATCTGCACTTGTCAGTAAACTTTCAATACTTAAATCGAGCATTTCAGCCATTCTGGGACTGACGTATTCAAGTGCAAATGTACCTTCGGGTTTCGTTCGCAGGATATATACCCCCACAGGTATATTGGAAACCAAATTATCATACTGCTGTTTACTATTAAGGATCTGTTCCTCCATCTGTTTGCGCTCAGTGATATCCCGCGTTATGATTAGAAGATGAGGTTCATTGTTCAGGGTAATGATATCGGCCGAAAGGAGGGCAGTTTTCAGGGAACCATCTTTACACCTGAATTTTGATTCCAGATTTTTAACAAAACCTCTCTCTATGAGACCCACATGCAGTTTTTCGAGATCTTCGGGAATTGCCCAAATATCGATATCGGTTGACATCTTCCCCGCTACATCTTCCTGGGTATAACCCGTAAGTTTTGTAAATCCATCATTAACATCAATATACGATCCATCGCGTTGATTGATATTGATGGAATCATTGCTGCTCTGGAAGGCTTTCTTGAATTTCTCCTCACTATCTTTTAGCTTTTTCTGAGCAATATATTTCTCTGTGACATCTGAAAAAACCAAAACTACACCGGTTATATTTCCATTCTTGTCGCGAATAGGAGCAGCACTGTCTGCAATATGAAACTCTTCACCATTATGACAAATTAAAACATTATTGCCTGCAAGCTCAATGATATCGCCACTTTCCAATACTCTTTTTACAGGATTGGCAATAGATTCGCGGGTTTCAGCATTAATGATGTTGAAAACCTCAGTCAATTCTTTTCCTTTGGCATCAGTCAAATCCCAACCACAAAGTTTTTCGGCTACTAGATTCATGTTGACGATCAATCCATTTGTATCTGTTGAAATTACACCATCGCCAATGGAATATAAAGTGGTGGACAGGTTCTCCCTGTTTTCCTCCAATTGTTTTGTGACTTTTTCATATGCGGCAATTTGTAATTGAAGTTTCAGTCTATTGTATGATTTAACAGAAAGCTCATTGGCTAATACAAAAAGCAATTGTGCTATTTTATTAAATTTCGCCGCTGACATTTTCGGAACTTCATTCAACGCGTGCATAAATTCTTCACGGTTTGCTCCAATCTTATCTGCATACTCCAATATCTGCAATTCATTTAAGGCATCGTTTCTCACTTGCCCAATTAGCCAGTTGGCGATATGTTTGCCGCCTACCGTAATGCTTACTCCGGCATCCAATAAACCACCGCTTAAGCAAGGTTGAATAATTGGTCCGGTTGGATTATTGCGACCAAGGATCGCATCAGAAAGGAAACAATTTTTGCAACCAACTTCTGTTGTGCGAATGATGTCTTTGCACAAGCGGGTAAAGTTGCTAGGATTGGTAATCGGGCTGCCATCAGGCTGTGTAATTACTGATGCTACTTCATGCACCTCAGCAAATAAATCCTGAAACCGCTGAAGCTCCTCAAGGATGAAGAGATCCTTAAAACTAACTCCGTCTAAATCAATAACGAGTGCTTCTTCAATTTTATCCCGATCATTCATAACCATAATCCATTAAAATAGTGAATCTATACTTTTTGGTAGTAATGCGGACAGCTACAATTTGTTTTTTATTGACCTTCCAATATTTCTTAAAGAAATAAAAGATTGTTTACTCCATTTCCCCATGGTCAAGAAGGTAAAATTAGTTAAAAAACAATACCAAACGGAGTAAGAGTTAGGGGAGAAGGATCATTTTCCCGGTTACTAGATATCGATAATCTATGTTCATGATTGTTTTTGGAGTTATCAATCAGAAAAAGAGTTTTAATTATAATTAAAACATTTCCTCTTTTTGGCAAAAGTTTGAACTATAATTAAAACAGTGTAACAAGATTTTAAAACAAAAAACAAGAAAAATATTACTTCATCCAAAAAAGAGGGGGGTTCATACAATGAGTGGTCATTTTGGTGTCATATTTGCCTTAAGGTAGTTGTTAATTAAGAATTTGTAAGAAATATATATCGATATTTACAAACATTATTAAGATTTTTTTTACAAATTGAATCTTTTCAAAATTAGCGCCATGGATGCAAACGAAATTAAACATGATATCGAAATTCAGATTTTTGCAATAGATCAAACTTTTCCCAGATACTGGGGTAAATCATTTAATCATGAATTGTTGGATGATAATATTGATCATCTAAAGTTTACTTTAAAAGGAGTAATGCAAAATTTTAGATATTATAAAGTCCTTACTATTATTACGTTGGCTTTACTGAGTGGGTTATCTGTTTTTTCATGGGTATTTGCAACTATAAAACAATTCCAGGGCACTGATTTAACTTCAATCTTTAATTGTGGATTTTTCTTAAATATGAATAATTTTTATGGATTCATTTTGCTGTCATTGCTTTTCTTAATTAATACATTAAGGATTAATAAAGTAAAAGAGAATCTTGAAAAGAAAATTATTTTGATTGAGCTTTTGAATTTAATTGGAGCATGACCTTATATTCTCCCATTCAATAACTACTCTATTAGTTGTTTTATTAATAACTTTGGTAGATATTTACAGATTATATTTGAGTGATAATATTTAAAGCCTAATCAAGAATTGTATAAATGAGTTGAAAATGAATTAAATAATTACGATAAAAAGCTGTGCTATGAAACATTATTTCAGGTTATCAATCTTAGTTTTAATTCTAGTATATAAATTCAATACAAGCTATGCGCAGTCTACTGTTACGATCAGTGGTAAAGCAAATTATGATCAGGATGGAACTATAACTATCGATAATAATGGATTCGGTTGCTTTACAACAAAAATCGCAAATGCTGAAGTTGATAAGTCAGGTAACTTTCAGTTTAAGTTTAATATCACACATCCGCAAGTGCTTGGTTTCTTTTATCGACCAATTTATGTTACTCCGGGAGATTCAGTTTTTGCAACACTTACTGGTGGCAGTCTGTTTATTCCTTTAAAAATATCTTTTAATGGCAGAAATGCAGATCCTTACATTTATGCATCGAAGTATGACAGTCTTAAAACGGCTTTGAATTATAAGTTTTTCGAATATAATTTCAATAATAAGCTGTCCACTTATCTGGATTTACTGAATGCCAATAAAAAAGTTTTGATGAAGAATTTAGAAGATTTTTCTAAAGATCATGTACTTACGGAAGAATTCAAAGCTTACGCTTACAATCAGATCGTTTATGCTTTTTATGAACAATTGCTTTTTCCTATCATTGCCAATAGAATTCCTTTAGAAGAAGTGCCGCCCTCCTATTCGGCTGTTTTAGATCAAATAAAACTTACAAATGACAGTATGGTTCATAAAAGCGAGTATGATTTAGCAGCAATTCAATATCTGGATTACAGAAGAATGAAAACAGGCGATAACGAGATAAAACTGATCAATGAATATTCAAATGGACTTACTAAAGAGTTTTTATTCACAAATTGGGCCAATTCTTTAATTTCAGGTTACTCTTCGAAAGACAGTCTTATAACCAAAGAACTGTTTGAAAAAATCGACAAAGAGGTTATAAATCATGAAAGCAGAAAATATTTTACTCCCCTAAAAGACAAGTTAAACAAATACTTAACTCCATTACCGAAAAAAGTGTTGCTTACTGCATTAATTGACAGTATGGGACATAAACTCACTTTCAAAGATCTGCTCGCCAAATCAAAGAATAAAGTGATTGTCTTTGATTTCTGGGCCAGCTGATGTGGGCCATGTAGGGTTGGAATGCCGAAAGTCAACAAGGTCAAAAAGGATTTCAACAAAAAAGAAGTAGAATTTGTATTTATGTCGTTGGATGATACGATAAAAGAGTGGAGAGATGGATTGAAGATGACCAAAGTCCCGGGAAACCATTATTGGGTAACGGGCAATTTTAAATCTGCACTGGCTGAATATTTAAACATCCACTCCATACCACATTATGTAATCATCAACAAGTCAGGGAAATTTGAAAAGATGGATGCAAATAGCCCTCAACCTGGTGAGTATGGACTTGAATCGCAGCTTTCTCAAATATTAAACCTGTAAAAGAATAGTAGTAATGGGGTCAGCTACAATTTTTGAGTTAAAGTTTTCCATGATTTGTTAAATATTAAAGTCAATAGAATCTAAAATCAAAAAATAAAGCCTCTGCAATTTTTAAATTACAGAGGCTTTTTATTTATTCTTGTTGTCCGACCAGGGCTCGAACCTGGACTCTTCTGATCCAGAGACAGACGTGTTGCCAGTTACACCATCGGACAATTCCAGTGCAAAAGTACGTTATTTTTTGAAATTAGAAAAGACGAGGGCGGAAATTATTGGAAAAGATCAATGTTTGTAAGGGGTGAAGGTTATTGTTCAATTAATAAGAACCATTTATGTTTTAGGGAGACCATTAGTGTCGCCAAAAAAAACTAATGCAGATTACAAATTTGCATCAGCCAGTATCAGCAAGTTTTTGGATGGACACAAGGGCCATCCCTACATCGGTTTTCAGGATTATTGTGCGGCTTTTTCGATCTTGGCCCAGGAATCTTTTAGGGTTGAGATGCGGTTGAAGACCAGCTTTCCGGGTTTGGAATCGTAATCTGTGCAGAAATATCCAAGCCGTTCGAACTGGAAACTATCCAACGGTTTGGATGATGCTAGTCCGGGTTCAACATATGCTTTTGGCAATACGGTCAGTGATTGTGGGTTGAGGTTATCGATAAAGGATTCTCCTTCCTCAACATCATCGGGGTTTTCGTTTAAAAACAAACGATCAAAAAGACGGACTTCGGCTTCGATGGAATGGCTTACAGAGGCCCAGTGAATGGTGCCTTTTACCTTGCGGCCATCGGGAGAATTGCCTCCACGGGTTGCAGGATCGTAAGTACAATGGAGCTCTAAAATATTTCCGGAAGCATCCTTAATGACATCTATACAGCGAATGAAAAAGCCATAACGCATACGGACTTCGGTTCCGGGAGCCAGTCTGAAGAACTTCTTTGGTGGTTCTTCCATAAAGTCATCGCGCTCAATGTATAATTCTTTCGTGAAATAGATCTTCCGGCTACCTGCTGATGGATCTTCAGGATTATTAACGGCTTCGAGTTCTTCAACTAGTCCTTCGGGGAAATTGGTGATGACCACTTTCAAAGGATTCAGCACAGCCATTACACGGTTTGCCTTTTTGTTGAGGTCTTCGCGAAGGCAATATTCAAGCTGAGAAACATCAATGAGTTGATCTCGCTTGGCAACGCCGATCATCTCTGCAAAGTTGCGTAGTGATTCAGGGGTATAGCCACGACGACGAAGTCCACAAATGGTCGGCATTCTCGGGTCATCCCAGCCGTTAACAAGACCATCGTTCACCAGCCTGAGCAGTTTTCGTTTGCTCATCACGGTGTAGGTCAGGTTGAGACGGGAAAATTCAATCTGTCGTGGACGATAACTGTCAACGGCAATCTGATCAAGGAACCAGTTATATAGCGGGCGGTGTATTTCGAATTCAAGGGTGCAGATAGAATGGGTGATGCCTTCCAGATAATCGCTTTGTCCGTGTGCGTAATCGTACATCGGATAGATGCACCAATCTGAACCGGTGCGATGATGATCAGCATGGATAATACGGTACATCAAGGGATCGCGCATCAGCATATTGGGATGGGCCATGTCAATTTTGGCACGCAGGACTCTGGTCCCATCGGGGAACTCGCCATTGCGCATCCTTGTAAACAGATCAATATTTTCTTCAACAGAACGGTTGCGGTTGGGACTTTCGATACCCGGTTTCATGACCGTTCCACGTTTGAGGCTGATCTCTTCAGCTGTCTGATCATCTACATAGGCATTGCCTTTTTTGATGATCAGTATTGCCCATTCGTAAAGCTGTTCGAAATAATCGGAGGCATATAATTCGTGGCCATTCCAGTTAAAACCTAGCCACTGCACATCTTCCTTGATGCTGTCAACATACTCGACATCTTCCTTGGTTGGATTGGTATCATCGAAACGCAGATTGGTCAAGCCATTGTATTGCTGTGCAAGACCAAAATTGAGGCATATAGATTTAGCATGACCGATATGGAGATAACCATTCGGTTCAGGCGGAAAACGGGTATGAACTCGTTTCCCATTCTTCCCACTGGCCAGGTCTTCTTCAATGATGGCATTGATGAAATTGGCAGTCCTGGGGTTCTTGCCTTCATTTTCTGCTAAGGACAGATCTTTGTTGTCTTCCGGGTTTCCCATTTAAAATGCTTGGTATTTAGCTTACAAAGTTAAGCCTAATTGTAAAAATCCATATCATTATGTGTAAAAAAATGAGTTTTAAACTTTCAATATTGGTTAAAGTGCCTTTAGAGAGGGACAATATTTGCGCATTGAAGACTCCTTTTTAGTTAAATGGCTTCTTTATGCGTAATTTTGCACACGCAAAAAAGGAGACGTCATGTCGTGGATATCAATAGAAGGAATGGAATTTCATTCTTATCATGGTTGCTTCAAGGAAGAGCGGGTTATTGGAACACGCTTTATCGTTGATTTATGGTTTGAAGTAGATACAAATGCAGCAGAAAAGTCGGATAATCTGAAGGATACAATTGATTACCAAGCAGTGTATCAATTGGTGAAAGGGCAGATGGAAGAATCCTCTCATTTGCTTGAGCATGTTGGAAGGAGAATTCTGGATGTTTTTCAATCGAAATATCCACAGGTCGTTCGTTCAAAAGTGAAGGTCACTAAGTTGAATCCACCCCTGGGCGGAAAGATCCATAGTGTAAATGTCACAATTGAAAATGAAAGGTAAGTATGAAAGATTGCAATGATTTCTCTGATAAGAACCAGGAGACGAAGTTTTGTGCCAAATGTGGAAAACCATTTGGATGTGGAATGTCGGGAAAATGCTGGTGTTATGAAATCAGTCTCAATGATGAAGCGCTGAAAGAAATTGAAGATCAGTATCAGGGATGTCTTTGTCCGGACTGTCTGACAGCAATTTCCAATCTTTCGGTTTAGCCAATCTTGCTTATTTATATTTTTTCATTACCTTTGCATCCCCAAATAACTTTGGTTTCGTGGCCGAGTGGCTAGGCAGAGGTCTGCAAAACCTCCCACAGCGGTTCGAATCCGCTCGAAACCTCAACAGATATGCTAAGATTGAAACATTATATTTCAATCTTAGCGTATCTACAGGGCTTTAAGCTTTTGTTGGATTAAGCTTACAACCCGGTTCTTTAATGTTTTTAGCAAAATGTTTACCAATTGTTAACCCAATTAAACATTTTGACTAATGGCAACTGCACACTTTAAAATCATAATCAGAAAAGATCGTCCGAAAAAAGATGGTCAATTTCCTGTATGTTTAAGGGCCACAATAGACAGAAAATCAAAACTCTTTCCTTTAAATTTTGAATGCATTGAAAAAGACTTTGATGCAGTCAAAGAAATTGTAAAAAAGTCTGATATTGCACATTACCGCAAAAATCTTTTAATTCAGAAAGAAAACAATAAAGCCAGTCAGATTAAATTTGATTATGCTATTGCAGACAAGAATTTAACATTGGCTGAATTTGACCGTGTGTATAAGAATGATAATTACGGGTCTGTTTCTTTCTATGAATACATCGAATACCTGATTAAAAAGAGGGAAGCCACTCTCGCACCCGACACAATAGACTTCTATAAAAAACAATTGTCAAAGCTTCGTAGATTTCGTCCGACACTCACATTCGGAGAGGTAACTGAAGAGTTTCTTTACTCTTACCGGGATTATATGATAAAAGATTTATCAAACAAACTTATCACGCAATACAAGTGCTTAGAGTTTATTAAGCGAGTGTTTAATCAAGCCTGGAAAGAAGATAAGATAAAGACCAATCCATTTAAAAACTTTCCTATTAAAAGGCTCAAGGGTACCACTGAGCACTTAACACTAACTGAACTTGCTTCATTAAGTAAATTATACCAGGAATGTACTTTATCAAAAAGTCAGCAAAATGTATTAGGTTACTTTTTGTTTTCATGCTTTACCGGATTGAGATATGGAGACGTATATGGTTTGAAATACAATAGCATTAAAACGGTTCAGGATATTCATTTGCTTGACTTTGTGCA
>Ga0209748_1000777_pt1 | contig 16336 bp, 14 predicted proteins | sample BarGraIncu00421A_FD_185490 | JGI IMG/M metagenome (GOLD analysis project Ga0209748, IMG submission 185490) | Arctic peat soil microbial communities from Barrow, Alaska - Barrow Graham LP Incubations 004-21A (SPAdes) (version 2) | ecosystem: Environmental > Terrestrial > Soil > Wetlands > Peat... | reverse complement strand
GTAGATTTAGCAAAATCTGTTTCCAATTCCTTTTTCCGTGCTGCAAAATCTATTGATACCCCCCATTTCTTAGTAGAGTTGCTAAATAAAGCATCTGGGGAATAAAATTCAGACATAGTAACTATATTCTTCGCACAATAAGCATTTACTAATTTCCTGACGATTATGATATAGGGATGGTTTATATAAATCTTACCATTTTCCTGAGTAGAGCCACTGGAATTGATTTCCTCAAACTGGGTATTATTAAAATATAAGTGTAAAGATGTAATATTACCATCCTTATTAAAACTGTACAAATTGTGTATATGTAAATTAAGGTTAATCCCGCTTTTTTTATGAGTCCCTGTTATTAATAACCAGTCTTGGACCCAGAGACCTCCTTTCGTATAATCAATTGCATCAGGATAAGCCGGGGTATCATCAACTACTTTTAAGTTTTCAAATTCAGTTGACCACCAGTCTAAACTTTTTAAATAATTCTCTTTTTTCTGTAAGTCTACGCTTCCATTATAAATTGCAACCATACTGTCTGCAAGAAAGGCACCGAAAGCTGCTTTATCTCCTTTTTCAAAAGCAGACCAAAGCTTTTTGGTTTTTTCAATTGCAGGATGCTTAATGTAAACTGTACCGTTTTTCTCCTGTACAAGGTTAGGTTGAGCTGTTTGTGCATGTATCCCAGTCGAATAAATTAGAAGGAAGACAAGCATAACTGTAGTTAAAAAGAATGCTTTTGTTTTCATAACTGAAAGATTTTAGTAAATAAAAAATAAAAATGATTAGATATGTTTTTTTAGAATTAATGACTGATTAATGAAAAGTAGAACTATCTTAAACTAACTCATGTCTTTAAGTTCCTTTACCTAATGGAGATTATCCATATTTATCTAAAATTTTATAATTGTACTCGAAAAATGTTTATACATATAAAAGGAGACGATAAACACATAATATATGTACTGACTAATTCATATAATTAGTAAATTTATGTAATTATTTTCTATATAACAGTACATTTTTTGATATATATTTCTGAATATCATGTTGTTAATAAATTAACAATAAAATTGTATGTGTAGTCATTATTGATTTAATGTTTGAAGAACTTGTTTAACTTACTGTAGACGAATACTATAAACTGTTAAATAGTTCCGGGTTTTTAAATTTTGATATTCACCAGGCTACTTAATATTTTATTTTTAGTAAAAATTAATTTGTTAATTTTAAAAAATTATGGAGAATAGTATAGTTGAAAGTACCACCCCGGTCTATACCCTTAGTACAACTTCTTCTCTTTCAGGCATTCCGGTTCATTCAATAAGGCAATACATTGATAAGGGATTGATTATTCCATTCAAGAAAGAATCTAACCGGAACTTATTTTCTCAGGTGGATATTTTAAGGCTGAAATTTATTCATAAATTACTTGATGAAGATGGTTTAAACATTGCAGGGATCAGGACCTTACTGGCTCTTATACCCTGCTGGGCAATCCGGCTATGTTCTGCCGGGGAGCGTGAAACATGTCAGGCTTTTCATAGTGATGCTTATCCTTGCTGGGAGGCATCTGAAAAAGGAACACTATGTAAGAATACTAATTGCAGGGAATGTGATGTTTATCGTATTGTTGAAAACTACTCAGATCTTAAATCATTCCTAAAGACAATTATACCATAAGATTTATCTGATAATATCAGATAAGGTCATTTAATCCAAACCTGAAACCAATGTCCCAGGCTAATAGGTATTTTAAATGCCCATGACCAATTAGGTAATAAGGCATATTTTATTTATTCATCGAAGGATTTTTAGTATCTTTGTACCGGGGACTTAGGGAATCAATATTTTATTCGAGAAATGATGCAAGGTGAAATTCATATTTTACCTACTGACAACACGCCAGAATTTCTTTTTAGCGCTGATGGGATGCTTAAGATCAGAGGTCGTGGATTGTACGGGAATAAGACAAAAGAGACGGAACAAGTGGAGAATTGGATTGATGAATACCTCCTTAATCCAGCAGAAACAACCTATGTCACTATCGCCTTTGAATATCTGAACAGCTTTAGCACAACAGTTTTAGTTACTATTCTCAGAAAATTATCACAAGTTATTCTGAAGTCTGACAAACTTATTATTCAGTGGTATTATGAAGAAGGTGATGAGGACATATTAGAGCGAGGAGAGTATATTTCATCGACCTTTAATCTTCCTATTGAATTTATTCCGACTCATTATATTAGTGACTAATTAGAATTGAAAAAGCCCGGTCCCAAAATCCCAGACCTTTGAAATCAATTGATTCATGATTAAATAATGCTTTATGCCTGCCTGCCGGTCAGGCAGGCAAACCCACGAATGCCGATTAAAATTGGCTGCAGCCCGCCAGATGTCGGGCAGGCAGGCTCGCATTTTTTCTTTTAGCCTTTCACCATTTTAAGGAAAATCCAATCTGATTGCCATTTTGAATAAATGTGAATTCTGTTTTAATATTTGATCTTGAAGACAAAGAATTAACCGGATTTTGATGAATTTTATTAAAGTGAGCTACTACTTGCTTACCGCATGCATACCCTAATAAACCTCCGACGAAAACATCGGATACCCAGTGCTGATGCTCGGTTAATCTTGAGACACCAACCAGTGTAGCCATAGAATAGCTTATAATCGGAACTGCCGCCGTGCTATTGTACCGTGTTGCAAAAACCGTTGCGATAGAAAATGCAGCAGCAGTATGACCTGAGGGAAAAGCATCAAAAGAGGAGACCGATTTATAAATGGTTATGTCCTGGTCGTATTGTATAAACGGTCCCCACCATTTGCCACCCGGCATTTTGCTATAGATATATGAAGCACTTGGATCCTCTCTTCCGGTAAAGTGTTTAATCAGCTGAACCCATACTGCTGAGGTAATCCATGCTTGTGTCGCCAGCAAGCTTGTCTGAACTCCTTTTTGATTTTTGAATGCAGCGCATATTAACCCGATTACAGCCACTGAAGAAATACCATATGTACTTCCAAACTGGGTAATAACCGGTGAAGATTTATTTACCCAGACATGTTTCTGTTTCTGAACGGTTGCCCATTTGTCAATATCGTTATCAAAATTAATGAGTGCTATAGTCATAATGACAGCGGCACCAGTAATTATCCAATCTTTCTTATTAAACCTTAAAGGCGCAGTTATCTGTTCTCCAAAGTTGCTAAGCAATGAAGGTACATATCCCTTCGGTGACTGAAATGAAAAGATGCTGTCCGTTTTGTAAAAACTGGCCGATGGTTTATGATAGCTGATTTTATTCTGATTTGCTTTTGAAGAAGATGTACCTATTAGATTAATAGAATCTGTAGACTGTATTATTTGCGTGTATACAGAAACATTGTAAGAAAATAATATAGCACCCTGTAAAATGAGAATTCTAAATAGCAATGAAATCTTTTTAGTGGATGAAATTGCAAGTTAACTTTAATTTAAATCAATGTTAAATTATTTGACTGGCTCAACCATAAGCACCGTAAAAGTCCCTGGTTTAACAGTGGAAAAGCCAGTTGCATATGACCACTGTTGGCCGGATCAAATTGACCACCAAAAGTCAGAGTTAAAAACTTGTTGTATTGTTATGTAGGGTAAGTGTAATCTGACCGGTCAAATGTGGTCAGATAGTCTGGCTTTTCTAGCCGGACAGGCAGGCAAACCCACGAATGCCGATTAAAATTGGCTGCAGCCCGCCAGATGTCGGGCAGGCAGGCTCGCACTAATCAATAGTGAGGGTTGCGATTTATGTTGCATACCTTAGACCCATGTATTATGCAATGCAACATAAAGAGAGCAACCCGAACACCTTTTGCCTGGTTAATTATCTTTAAGGCAACGAACGCTGAAACCCATAGACTTCGAAGATGGTCCAGTTTCACCATATTCAAAGGCAGCATAATTAGGCAAAATGATCAAATCTACACACAAGGCTTCACTTTTATCGACAGTCAAGGGATCAAGATAAATGACCTTTTCTGTTGATGACCACCAAAATCCTCTTTTACTGAGATATTCAAATATTAAGCAAGGAGGTACTGAAAAACATACATAACCACGCCATCCACCCAGAACAGGTTGGAATCCAATTTCACCAGTTGCCACTTTTTGTTCAGCCTCTAAGGATCCTCCCAGGTAGTCGCCTAATATCACTCATTCATCATTAGAGGGCACATGCCAGCCTGAAGGGCAAAGATTTCGATTATCAACAACTGTATACCAATTATATAAAGCGCCATAATTAGCTTTGTAAGTTGCTTCATTATTATTATACCAACAGTATGCACCTGTCGTTAAATATGCCCACGCTGAGCTGTCTGTAATATTTTCTATTGCACTCCCATCCCGGTAATGGATTACTTTCAGATTTTCAGTCATCCACCATTGGGTACCAATCTTAGCTGTATTATATGTATTGCCATCATAATCGATGACAGAGCCATGCTCAATTTTAGGCTCGTTATTTTCTTTCATCTTACAAGACTGAATTAAAAAGATCAATAGTATTAGTCCTGAAATTTTAAATACATCGTTCATGTTAGTAATTGTGGAATTTACTTCCTCAAAATATTTATTTTACTCAAGTTACAATTAACTAGAACTAAATACAACTTTATTTAAAACCATCCATTCAAACCTGTCTTAGATGGATAGAATAATTTGTACATAAAGTGAAAAAATCGAAAACCAATTACATCTAGCTTATTAACTTTGTTATAGACCAGAGAATACTTCCAATGCCTCAGCAGACTTAGACTACTGTTTTCGATTTTCTAAAACAATAGAATAGACATCAAAGGTCCAGTATTTTCTTAATCCTAATTTACATTGCAGGGTGTTAAATGCTGCAGAAACACGCATGCGATTGCGCGATCCGTACATCATGAAATAATAAAGCGGAGGACGACGATAGTTGATGTCGACCGGCTCAAATTGCGGCAAATCTTCCCACATTGGATTGAGCCGAGGCTTGTCAGTTGAAGGTTGTTGCGATGACATAGCGTAGAAAACTGATGGCGGATAAGGGCGGCTGTTTTCCGGATTCTGCCAAAAATAGCGATGATCGTGTTTCAATGAAATTACAATCTTACCACCTGTCTTACAAACCCTACACATTTCCTTAACAAAGGTCATGGCTTGACCCGGTGTAAAAACATGCATGACATGTGATGAAAACACGCCATCAAACGAGCTTTCTGGAAAATCCAGTTTGAGTGCATCGCCGACGAATGCCTGGAAACCTTTGGTTTTACAGAAGTCCACGTTGTGAGGGTTAATATCAATTCCAATAATCCGGTCAGGTGAATAATTCAAGAATAATCCCACACCACATCCTATATCCAGAATCTTTCCAAAAGAAAATAAATGTCGCCATGCAAAATCATATTCTTTCCGTTTTGAATCATCGGAGAGAAGGATATTTCTACCTAATCTTTCTAAAGCTGACAATAACTGGGTTTTATCGTATCTCAAGACTTTCTGAAATAATGTATTCATTTTCCGCATCTTGTTTTTTTATTTATACTATAATCAAACATAATAATTAATTAAGTATTTATTGATTAAGCTTTCAGAAATTTACAAATTAATGTTTATATATTGTTAAACAAAACGACTAATGTGATTAATCCATAATTTTATTGTATGAGATGCTATTTTAATATTACGATTCAAATTAAAAATCCATCCATCCAAGAATTAACTCAGATGGATGGTATTAACCTAAACATAAAGAGAGCAACCCGAATACCTATCACCATATTATATACAATTAAGTTTTTATTAACTCATGTAATAAAATATATTTGACTTTAGCTTAATAAGTTTTTATATTTGAATGACTTATAAGAATTTGAATGAAGTCAATATTTTTTTGGCTTTTGCATTAATCCTTTTTATTCCATCTGGCAAAAAGGAGAAAGTATATAACCTGACCGAGAAGGAAAAACTCCTGACTTCATACGGATGGAAGCCTTATTTTTTGTCAATCAATGGTGTAGAAGGTGGGCTTAATTCTTGGTTCCTTGATGATTGCTGGATTTTCAGGGGCTCTTGAGATTTTAAAGTCGAGGTGAACCATCTCAGAACAGTGTTCGCCAAACAAAAAAAAATCAACCGGACCAACAGCTAAAAAATCCTGTCTGACCGGTTGATGAAAGCCCTAATTATTTTTTTATGAAATAATATTATGCACCTGAAGCAAAGTCGGCCTCGCCGGGGTAACTCCGTTCTTTTTAAGAATAGGAATAAGCGTTTCAGAAAATTTATTCAATGCTTCTTCTGAATCCCATATATCCGTTACAAGCATACCAACAGGCTGCAAAGTTACGACATGATAGCGGCTCCCTGAAGGACTCCCTACCCGTATGGCTTTTCGGAATACGCCCCGTTTTTTAAAGAGGGTACTGGACTCCTCCTGGTTTATAAACTCTCTGTAAAATTTCTATAGACACAACCTCAAGACAACAACTTATTACCACAGTTGTTCAATTATAGCAAATGTCTTTTCCTAAGGACACTATACTATTTGTGCTGCATTTGCACTTGCTTAAGAAACAATAAACCTGGTTGAAGGTCAGAGATTTAATAGATGCAATATTAAAATGACAGATTATGGTTGCTTAATACTGTTTTCAATCATAAAGCTATCGGGGTATCCCATAGCTGCAAGTTTTGGATAGTATTTAAAGATCTCTTCCCTGGTTTTGAAAAATTTGATTAATACTATGTAATATTCCCATTCATTTACAATTTCAGGAGTCAGTTTTAGTTTAGCTTTGATTCTTCTTTGTGCCCGTAGCGCTTTTGATTTTTTATAAAATACCCCAACCTTCAAATTAAAAGTAGGATCTGAAAATACTTGTCTCTCTTCCTGAACAACAGAAAGATTAACTTCTTTTTCAGCCACTTTGAGAGTGGTATCAGGTTTAAGTATTGGCTGAACCTTAATATCTTCCTTCTCCTTTGGCCTGAATACCCATAAATTCTTTATCCCAAGCAGACCAAGTATGGGAATGATCCGGTCAATCTCTTCTATGCTGTCAAATCCATTTATCCGTACTTTATAAAATCCATTTTCAGAAACTATAACAACAGGTTTGTCAATCATATGGGAAAGCCAGTTTCTCAATGTAACTGCTCTGGCTTCCTGATGAAATGCACCGACCTGAATCTCCATATCCTTAACGAAGGTCTGTACCGGTTTTTCTGTAATATTCTCTTGCGGGTCTGCTATTAAGCCGCTTTGGTTATCGATGTTCACAATTTGCCTGGGGAGTGATGATGAATCAGACTGACTACATGAAATGATACTCCGGAATATAAAAATTATCAGGAAACTTAAGTAACGGAAATTCATGTGTAATCTGTCAAATGATAATTCTGAAACTCATCATGCCAAATTTATACTATTTTCAGAAACAGGCAGTTATAATTAGGATGGATATTTTACTTTTCAGGATGTTTTCTGTAGTATTACATTGAAAATGGATTTCCTCCCGTAGCATAAAAAGTTAAGAAACTGAATACTTAGATGAAAAGAATTAAATTCATCATATTACTTATTTCTTTAGTAACTCCTGCCCGGTTAAGTGCCCAGGACAGTATTTTTAAATTAAAGGGTCAGGTGGATGGGTTTACCGGTCTAAATTTTTCCACACCTGTTCAGGTCCAGACAGGAGCCAGGTTCCTTCCGACTCTTTCAATCGGAAAGAACCTGAAAAACAATCTGAAATTCGATTCTGAAATTTCATTCGACAGTTATCTGAATTATCAATTTTCCGGAAAAGGAAACAATAGTTTCGATTCAAAAATCAAACCCTACCGTCTATGGGTACGGTTAAGCAGTGAACGTTTCGAACTCAGGGCAGGCCTTCAGAAAATCAACTTTGGTTCTGCCGCAGTGCTACGACCATTAATGTGGTTTGATCATATCGACCCTCGCGACCCCCTGCAGCTTACCGACGGAGTATATGGCCTGCTTGGCAGATACTATTTCCAGAATAATGCGAATGCCTGGTTATGGGTTCTATGGGGAAATGATAAAACCATGAGTTGGGAGACAGTGCCAACTGTCAGAAATGTTCCGGAGTTCGGAGGCAGGATACAATTCCCGGTTACCAGAGGAGAAGTGGCGGTTTCATTTCATCACCGAACTGCTGATTTAACAAAAGTATTAAATCCTGCTGCTATCCACGGTGACGCGAGTTATCCCGAAGACAAGATCGGACTTGATGGCAAATGGGATATTGGCCCCGGATTATGGGCAGAGTATTCCCTTGCTCACAGCACGCTGGATACAACATATTTTCAGCCATGGACAAAATTATTCACAATTGGGATTGACTATACTTTCAGTATTGGAAACGGATTGTACATGGCATCTGAATTTTTCAGATATAGCTCCGCTGCTGAAATATTTGATAAGGGGAATAGTATTACATTCTCGTCATTAACAGCTAATTATCCGATCGGGATTAATAAACTTGGAACCATTATTTACTATAACTGGACCGATAAAACATGGTACCGGTTCATTAATCTGCAGAGGCAAAGCGATAACTGGACTTTCTATCTTTTTCTATTCTGGAATCCTGAAAAATTTGCGATCTATAATAACATTTCCGGAAATAATATGTTTTCCGGAAAAGGAATACAGTTTATGACAGTTTTTAATTTTTAATGCAGCATATAAAAACCTTTGTGAGCCTTAGTGATAACCTTAGTGACCCTTTGTGGTAAAAAAGAAACTTAACCTCAAAGGAACACAAAGGGCAAAACAAAGGAACACAACGAAAAAGCAACAATCAGGTTATTCAACAATAGTATTATATATCAATCATGGAAAACAACACTCTCATCTCGATTGAAGCCCTCAGGAAGCATTTTCCGACATCCGGAGGCAGTTTTACAGCCCTGAACGGAATCGATCTTAAGATCGGCAAGGCTGAGTTTACAGGTGTCATCGGTCCCAGCGGCAGCGGAAAAACGACACTTCTCAACATTATCGGATCTCTCGATTCACCTTCTGAAGGCAGGGCGGTGGTGCTGGGTCAGTCAATAAGCGATCTGAATCCGAAACAGGCTGCTCTTCTGCGAAGATCAAAGCTTGGATTTATCTTTCAGAGTTATAATCTTCTTCCGGTCTATACAGTTTTTGAAAATGTGGAATTTCCTTTGCTCCTTCTCAAATTTGATGACAGTCAGCGCAGGAAGATGGTAATGGATTCATTGGAATGGCTCGGTCTTACAGATAAGGTCAAATCCAAACCGGCGATTGCCAGGGCCATGGTGAAGAAACCTGAGATAGTTCTTGCAGATGAACCAACAGCGAACCTCGACGCTGCAAACTCGCATAATATTCTTAAAGCGATGGTTCAGCTGAATAATGAATTCGGAACAACCTTCTTTTTTGCTACGCACGATGATAAGGTAATTGGATATCTGAGGCGAAAGATTTCACTCGTTGACGGGAAAGTCACTACCGATGAAATCAGGAATAATTAAATCCTGGTCAGCATGAATTTATTATTCAAATTAGCAGTAAAAAATCTCATTGGAGCAGGCCTGAGAACCTGGCTCAATGTGATTGTGCTTTCTTTCTCATTCCTCATAATAATCTGGCATAAAGGATTACTTGACGGATGGGACAGGCAGGCAAAGAATGAAACTATCAAATGGGAAACAGGAGGAGGCCAATACTGGCATTCCAGCTACGATCCTTACGATCCATTCTCTTTAACTGAAGCACATGGAAAAATTCCTTCCTCCCTCGATTGGCTCATCTCCGCAGGTAATATAGTCCCCATTCTTATAACACAAGGGACAATTTATCCACGTGGCCGGATTCAAAGCATTCTGATCAAAGGAATAAATTCAGACCAAAAATTGCTTAAAATACCAAGCTCATTCTTTATTAAAAACAGTGAAGATATTCCGGCAATAATCGGTAGAAACACTGCAACTGACAACGAGATAAAGGAGGGGGACTTAATTACCCTGCGGTGGCGTGATGCGCATGGTACTTTCGATGCAAACAACATAAAAATAATCGGGATATTCACTACAGATGTACCTACTGTGGATATGGGTCAGATTTGGGTTCCGCTTGATCGTCTGCAAAAAATGATGGATATGCCGGGAGAAGCCACAATAATTGTTTCGGATAAAGAGCAAAAAGACAAAATTCTTTCCGGGGATTGGAAATTCATGAACGATGAAGTTCTTCTGAAATCAATCACTGACCTCATTAAAATGAAATCGGTCAGCGGGTATGTTCTATATATAATTCTTCTGAGTCTTGCCATGCTTGCTATTTTTGACACACAGGTATTGTCTATTTTCAGAAGACAGAAAGAAATAGGGACGTACATCGCACTGGGCATGACACGCAGAGAGGTAGTCAGCCTTTTCACTATCGAGGGTTCGCTAAATTCGGTACTGGCAGGAATCCTCGCCGCGATTTATGGAATTCCGATGCTTGCTTTGCAGGCAAGCCGGGGATTATCAATTCCGGGAGGAAGTAAAGGTTTTGGACTGGCAGTAGCAGATAAAATATATCCTGTTTACAGCCTTGGACTGGTTATTACAACTATTCTTCTCATCCTGCTTACAACAACCATTGTCAGCTATATGCCTTCACGAAAGATTGCCAGAATGAAACCAACAGACGCTTTAAGGGGGAAAATACAATGATCAGGTTTTTGTTAAAAGGTATATTAAGAGATAAGCAACGAAGTTTTCTTCCTGTTATTATCGTAATAATAGGTGTATTTCTCACCGTTGCTCTGTTCTGCTGGTTAAATGGCGTTCTTAACGACAGTATAGAATTGAATGCACGTTTCAATGCAGGTCATGTGAAAATTATGACAGCAGCTTATGCAAAGAATGTTGACCAGTTGCCTAATGATCTTGCCCTTACCGGCGTTGATACCCTGCTTATCAAATTGAAAAAAGAGTTTCCCGAGATGGTATGGGGAGAGCGGATTCATTTTGGCGGCCTGATCGATGCACCCGATCACAGAGGTGTAACACGAACACAGGGGCCTGCCATGGGCTTTGGTATTGATCTCCTCTCCGGTGACCGCTCTGAAATCGAACGGTTTAATCTCGAAAAATCATTACGCAGGGGAAGACTACCCCTTCATCATGGAGAAATCCTCATGAGTGATGAGTTTTCCAGGAAGCTTAAAGTGAACCCCGGTGATACTGTGACTCTGATTGGTTCTACTATGAACGGAAGTATGGCTATGTATAATTACATAGTTAGCGGGACAATCGTATTCGGTACCGGACCTATGGACCAGGGTTCTGTTATTGCAGATCTTGAAGATGTCCGTAATGCTTTGGATATGAATAATGCAGCAGGCGAGATAGTCGGATATCTGGCAGATAATTACTATGATGAAAAGAAAATAGGTCAGGTTGTTAACCGGTTTAACGGTCTGTTTCCGGCTTCAAAAGATGAATATGCACCTGTTCTTGTTACCCTGCGACAGCAGAACAGTCTGGGTCAGATGATAGATCAGATAAAAGGTCTTGGAGGTTTCGCCGTCTTCATATTTGTATTGTCAATGTCACTGGTTTTATGGAATGCCGGCCTGTTGGGAGGATTGAGAAGATACCCTGAATTTGGACTCAGGCTGGCAATTGGAGAAGACTATTCGCATATTTATTTTACTATGATCTATGAATCCATACTTATAGGAATTATCGGTTCAATCATAGGTACATCGATCGGGTTGCTTGTGTCACTCTATCTGCAACATCATGGCCTTGATCTTAGTTCAATGATGAAAAATGCAACCATTCTTATGCCGACAGTTTTTCATACCCGCATTACCCCGACAGCATTTTTTATAGGATTTATTCCAGGATTAGTGTCAACGGTTATCGGCACTATGCTTTCTGGAATTGGAATTTACAAACGCAAAACAGCTCAATTATTTAAAGAATTAGAAGCATGAGAAAAGCAGTCATTCCATTTTTTCTGATGTGCATTTCATTAAATGCGCAGAATCCCTCTGCGAAGGAAATAATCGAAAAAGTGGACAGGAACATGTCAGCAGACAGCAGGGTATTTACTTCAAAAATGGTGATCCATAACCCGAGAAATACCCGGACAGTTGAATCCAAATCGTGGAGTCTCGGGGAGAAAAAATCATATACAGAGTATCTCTCACCACCCCGTGAACAGGGAACCAAAATGCTTAAACTTGAAGATCAGCTCTGGATTTTTTCTCCTTCAACTGACAGGATAATTCAGATTTCAGGGCATATGCTCAGACAGTCAGTGATGGGATCTGACCTGTCATATGAAGATATGATGGAAGACCCTCATCTTCTTAATCACTACACGGGGAAAGTAGATGGAGAAGAAAAACTAAATGATAGAAATTGCTGGGTTATTACCCTTTCGGCAAATACTTCAGATATAGCCTATCAGAAACAAAAAGTCTGGGTAGACAAGGATCGCTTTATTCCTTTAAAAAAGGAACTTTATGCAAAAAGCGGAGTTCTGTTAAAAAGGATGGATCTCTCCGATGTAAATCAGATACAAGGGAGATGGTTTCCAAAGAAAATTCTTTTTAAAGATGTGTTAAAAGAGGGAGAGGGAACAGAATTCCAGATCGAAGAGATTAATTTCAATACTCCAATTCCTGAATATATTTTTTCAAAAGCAAGTTTGAAGAAATAGACCTCATCCCCCTTAGGGTCAGATAAAAGTCCAGGGTGAAGAACCTGATCTTATTTTACCGATTTGATTAGAGAATCCGTGATGATGATGGTCTTTACAGAAACAGCGAATGCACCGAAATAGCCCAAAGCTCCATTGCTAAGATTGTTATCCGGATTAGCCGGTGTTGAACCAAAGACAGGATTAGTGAAAATAAGGTCCTCAAGAGTACGATAATACCCGTACGTCTTGCTATCGAGGGAATAAAGTTCAACCCTGTATTTGTCTCCGGCATTTGCATGGGCAACCCGCAGTTCCGTTATCTGACCATTGGTATACTGATCATCAAATAGCCTGTAATTTTGGGTATTGATGGAATCGTTTCTAAAAACCTTAATCCTGTAAAAGTTTTTTTCAAGGGGGTCTCTGAAAAAACAATGTATTTCCAGAGGAATTTCCTTTTGGTTATTTCCTCCGAAATCGAAGCGCTGAGGATCGCTTCTTACCAGGGTCAGCGAATCGAGATTAACATGACTAAACATGGTTGAAGATCCTTCATATTCCTGGTTTTCTGATATAACTTTCAGCGAGTATGTCTTTCCCGGAATTCCCCGGATCTTTGAAGAAATGTAAATCCCGCTATTGACTTCTTTAAGGGTATCAGTTATTCCTGAATTATCTGTTATTATTGCCACTGCACCTGTAACCGGAGGCAAAACCGGTTGGTTGAAATAACTCCCTGATTTACTGATCGTAACTGTATACGGGCCCCGTCTGTCGTTGATCGTACCCTCTATAACTATGCGGGGAGCGGCTTCGTTAAGATCCACATTGATAACTTTCTGACAACCCGGGAATACAAAAATTATCAGTAACAAAAGAAGTATATGAAGTGAATCAATATGACATATTTTCATTCTTATTATCATTCATTTATATTTTTTAAAACTTAAAATTATAGGTAATGGCAGGAACAAAGCGGAACAGGGATAACTGCACAGCCTGCATTTTTGTCGGATCATTCGGATCCTGCTGAAAATTGATTGCGTAGGCATTCGCACGGGCGTAAACATTATAGATTGAAAAGTTCCAGTTACTTTCAAATCTTGCGGTTTTTTTGCGTTGCCAGGTAAGACCAATATCCAGTCTGTGATAATCGGGCATACGATAACCGTTTCGCTCGGTGTAGTAAGGGACAACATTGCCATCAATATAATAACGTCCGCTCGGAAATGTAACCACGTTCCCGCTTATATATATCCATGTGGCAGAGAATGTCAGCCGGGGATTGAGTTCATACATTCCTACAATAGCTATGTTATTTGGCCTGTCCTGTTTTGCCAGGAAGGTATTACCATCATTTATATCAGAAAACTGCCTTTTTGTTTTTGATAATGTGTAGCTTATCCAACCCGTAAGTTTGCCATATTTCTTACGTACCAGAAATTCCGCACCATATCCCCATCCTTTTCCAAAAACAAGTTGTGCTTCCACCTTATTATTAAGAATAAGATTAGCCCCGTTCCTGTAATCAATCTGGTTTTGCATGGTTTTGTAATATACCTCCACAGATGTCTCGAACATGTTATTTGAGAAATTCCTGAAATACCCCAGTGTATACTGATCTGCGATCTCCGGTAAAATATTGATATTACTCGGAACCCAAAGGTCAAAAGGGGTCGTTGAAGTTGTATTTGATAACAAATGAATGTATTGACGGGTTCGTGCGTATGAAACTTTAACCGAGCTTGAATCATTGATGATATAATTCACCAGAAGTCTTGGCTCAAAACCGCCAAATGTATTGAATATTTTTCCTTTGGGATATGTTGCCGAATCTACAACATCCGATACTTTATTATATGTATAAACTGTGCCCGGCCCAATCGAACTGAATAGCGAATACCGCAATCCGTAACTGGCTTTAATATGTGTTGAAATTGTCTGTTCATTAGAAATATAAAATGCATTTTCCAATGCAAACTTGTTATCCATAGATCTGACATGGAAAAATGCAGTACTATCCACTTTACTTGGAACGAAAGTATGATAAATGGAATTGAAACCAAATTTGATCGTATTTTTCGAATTCAGATATAAATGAAGATCCTCTTTCAGGTTCCAATCCTGAATTTCTGATATCACCTTCATGGTAAGATTTCCCACAGCTACATTAAAATTATAACTGTACTTATTAAAAATCAATGATGTATTGGAAAAAATCTTATCATTGATTATATGATTCCATCTTGTTGTTGCAGTTACATTTCCCCAGTTCAGACCCAACACACCTCCCAGATTGAAATTATCCCTTCCTAGGTAACATGAAAAATACAACCGGTCTTTGTCAGAGAACTGATAATTGGCTTTTAAATTTAAATCGTAAAAATAAAGAGTTGATTTACTTGCCGTTGAATCGGCTCCTTTAGAGGAAAGAAGTCTGAGAAAAATATCTGCATATGTCCTGCGGGCAGCAATCATGAAGGAGCCTTTGTTTTTAAATATTGGTCCCTCCACAGCCAGGCGTGAAGCAATAATCCCAATTCCTCCTGATATATGATATTCCTTATTGTTGCCTTCATTCATTTTAATGTCAACTACTGAAGACAACCTCCCTCCGTATTCTGCTGGGAAACCGCCTTTATATAATGTAATATCCTTAATAGCATCGGAGTTAAAAGTTGAAAAGAACCCAAGCAGATGAGAAGGGTTATATACGGGAGCCTCATCGAGCAGGATAAGATTCTGGTCAACACCCCCTCCGCGAACATAAAATCCGGCGTTTCCCTCTCCGGCCGGTGTTACTCCTGGCAAAAGCTGAATGGTTTTTAAAATATCCTTTTCTCCCAGAATAACAGGTATATTCTGAATTTCCTTAATATTGATTTTTGAGATCAATTCACTTTGAACCACATTAATATTATTTTTTTCACCTGTAATTGTTATTTCTTTCAAAGCAATTGATTCTTCTTCCATTTCGAAGTTAAGCTTCACATTTTCTTTTAGTTCCAGTGCGATAATTTTAGTTTTATATCCAAGGAATTGAACTATCAAAGAATATTCCCCAGTGGGAAGACTAAGGGAAAAATATCCATATGAATTGGAAGTAATACCTACGGAAGGATTTTCTTTAGGATAAATAACGGCGCCTGTTAATGATTCTCCGTTCCTGGCATCCCTTACAAAACCACTGATAGTCGCGTTTTTTGGCGGGTCAGAATCCGCAAGTCCCGGACGTAAAATCACCAATAAAAAAAAGAGAAATAAGAAATATTTTCTTGTTGTCATTCAATATCTGTTTGGGGGATTCTGAAAAGATGCTAATTGTTTCATTTCCCTTTGTGTTACTTTGTGCCCTCCTTAGTGATACTTTGTGGTTAATGGCATTCTGTTTTACCACAAAGGTACACGAAGGATTACTCTAAGGTTCACAAAGGACTTTTAGTCAGCCCCAAGTTTTGCCATTAACCGTGTATCTCTGATTCTGTGCTGAATTAGTTTTTCGTTGTATATTCCTATAAACAGTAAATCTGCCAGTTTGTTGTTTCCCTTGCATACAGATTATCTTGCTTTATTGCTTTATGATCTTATGTACAGTGTTTCCACCCTGGGTAATTAACTGAATCTGG
>Ga0209748_1000775_pt1 | contig 16365 bp, 10 predicted proteins | sample BarGraIncu00421A_FD_185490 | JGI IMG/M metagenome (GOLD analysis project Ga0209748, IMG submission 185490) | Arctic peat soil microbial communities from Barrow, Alaska - Barrow Graham LP Incubations 004-21A (SPAdes) (version 2) | ecosystem: Environmental > Terrestrial > Soil > Wetlands > Peat... | reverse complement strand
ATAAATACCTGAAAAAAGCTTTTTCAGGTCTGAAATTAATATTTTATTAAAAAAATTAATTTTCAGGTTAAAGTGATCCAGGATAACTATTAGCGTATCTATTCTGTAGTCCAGGGTCCCTTTCTCTATCTGGGTGATACGTGTCTGGGAAAATTTTAATAAAGAATTCAAGAAGTCTTTAAGGGGAAAAACAATGATGAAGAATTTTTCCAATACAAAAGTGGTGTTAGTCACTACCATTTCGCCCGCAAAAGCCAAGTCGAAATGATTGTTTATACATTTTTACTCCCTTAATTGATTTATATTTCATAATTTTATGCTCATAAATTAACAACACGAAACAGACATTCAAGTAATTAAATATTAATAGCGTAAGCTGTTTTTATTGTTCTGTAAAACCGCTAAAAATAACAATCACAGGAATGATAGGCAATTACGCTCACGGTCGACGTGGGCTTTGCTTATTGTGATTGGGGTGCTTAGCGGTACCTACAGAACTGTAAGATTTAAATCCATGTCCTTATTTAACATATTCAACAAAGCTTATTTGAACAACTAGTAATATTCTTTAAGATGGGCATATTTAATAAATCCAAGTATCCTAATCATTTGGATAAAAATGATTTATACGCACCTATTTTCAGGTCAATTTATGACTTCGAGAATGAATATCAGGATGAATTGGGGAAAAAAGCATTTCTGATTGAGATGGAAAAAATAATTACCACTTTCTTCAAAATGGATAATTTATCTCCTCAGAAACTTACAGAGAATATGAATACTAATAATATAGTAATGAACCATGGTAGTTTGAATGATTACTTGACTATGAGTCGGCATTCAATTTATGAAACAAAAATGCCAAATCCAACAAAGTCTTTTAAGGCATTCTTTTGTGACAACATAAACGATCGTCCAAGAGGTTTCCCAGAATGGTTTATTATTGGCTATCCAGATGTTGCATTATGGATAAATGTAAATGTTAAGAACTCTAATCCGGGTTTTACAAATTTTGATACTTTCATTGGACCTAATGGGGAACTTACGATAAACTTTTTCAGGCAATGTATTAACATGTATAAAAAAGAACATAATCTTGAATGTGAATAATATACTATTAGCACTTTGATGAATTTTTATATAGACCTATAATCAAAATGATATGTTTAGAAATTTTTGTGATGAAATTGTCATTGGCTATAAAAAAGAATTTGGAGAGAGAAAATTCAATCAAATTTATGATAAAGTAATAACCTCTTCTTCTTATAAAAAAAACATGCCTATTTTAGTAGCACAAAACAGGAAGTGCCCCAATGCATCTCAATTACTTGTTATAATTCAAAACATTCCTTTTTTTACATTCTCAAGTAAAAGGAATACTGCGATTGGGGGCACTATCTTATTATCCCAGTGGAATTTGATTAGTAATATTAATAATGCATCGTGCACTGATGAGGAATTAATTAAGGTTCTTGAGGAGTTTTATAAAAAATCATCAGGACTTCTGTATTAGAATGTTTTGAATTAAACCATTTTAAGTATTAATCTATCGTCCAGTTTAAAGGGATAAAACGAGCCAAGAGTGATAGTAAGTCTAAAAAAGAAATTAAAGATTCTGTTGAAGTTACAATGAAAAATGGCAGAAAAGCAATGAAGGGTAAATGCCCAACTTGCGGAACCGGGATTTTTAGGTTACTAGGCAAAGCTTAATATGTAATAAAATATGAGTGAATATCTCGACTTTTCAAAAATGTCTCAAGATGAAATAATCATCAAAATCCTTGAATTTGTTTGTAAAAACAAAAATGTAAATGTTGTTACTCCACAATTGGTTATGAGGGACTTATTTCCAGATTTAGATGAAAATGATGTTCTACATTTATTTGCAGTAATAAAACAAAGAAAGATTCCACAATTAATTATTATCGAGGGCATTAGGATATATTTGAAATATGCTTTGGGACTAGAAGAATATATAAAAAGCCTTAAGAAAATGACAAAAAAAGAAAAACTTCACAGAATTTTGGAATTTATTTGTACAGAAAATGACAGTACTAGGAAATCGGGATTTGATTCTGAAGAAATTGCAAAAGCTTTCATTCCTGAATTGGATATTTATGAAGTGAACACGTTATGTAAAGTTTTATTGGATAACGGTGATGTAAAAGATTGTACAACAATGGATGAAGCTACCAAAAGAATGGTTGCAATTCTTGTAGTTACTGCAACTCACACAGCTTACCATATTAGAAAATATCTAGAAGAGGATGAACAGATTAATTTCCCTTTTAATCAAAATATTTCTGGGACAAATGTCATAGTTGGTGATATATCCGGTAGTGTGAAACAAGAAACTAATTCTAATGTAGCTACGGAAATAATAGAAAAACCAAAATGGTTAAAAACGTTGTATTGGGTTATAGGAATACTAGTTGGGCTTTCAATCCTAGTTACATTTTTTATAAGTATCTTATGAATTTCAAAATATTAAAAATTGAATTTTACTTTCTTTAAAAACATCTAATTTATGTCATTAACCTTTGTAATTACTTTTTTAGGAACACTTTTGAGTTTCATAGGTGGATTAATTGTAATTCTCACACCAGGGAAGAGAGATCCCAAAAAGGAGACATCATTAACCGATAGTATATTACCATTCCTTGTAAAAGATAGCCCAATAAGTCCTCAGAAAATTTACAATGACTTATACGGAGATGACCTTGAAAAGAGAAGAACCATACGCAGGAACTTTGGGATTATTTGCTTCAGTGTTGGAAGTGTATTACTATTAGCGGGTCTTGTCCTAGCTCTCTTCTGCAGATAGAGTTTAAGGTCGAAAAACAAATGGCTTTGACCAGAGTTGGCCGGACAATATTGAACACCTAAAGCCGGAGTTAAGTATTTGTTATTTAGTTATGTATACAAACTGTAATCTAACAAACCAAATGTGGTCAAGGGTTCCGGCTTTTGCAAGCTGTCCGGGTTTGCGAAGAATTATCCATAGAACCATCCGTGTTTCAGGCAGGCTTTTATTCCTATCTCGGTGTAAGTAAAGTGTTTTGTTATGAATTCTCTGTTAAAATTTTAGTCCAATATAGTACTCAAAATTATCATGTTTCAGAGAGCCTACTTAGTTTACTTATTACTCTGCTTTTAATCTCAACCCTAATTCTTTTACTAATTTTTCTTTCTCTTGAAGCTTGTTTTGTAATTCAGCTGGTTCCTTCTTTAATTCAATGATTTTATTTTTTAATTGTTCAATTGTTATCTTTTTTAAATTCCTAGGGTCAATTGCTTTCAATTTTTCAACAGCTACAATGGTTGTTTTTAATTCTGTTTCAAATTCCGGTTTTTCAAGGTCATAATGGCTGAAAGGATTCATTACGACACTCCTGTGAATTGTAATTTCATGGATTAGAGCAGGATCAAGGTCTGTTTGTGATTCAATAGCAGACCAAAAATCTTCACTTGTCGTTTCTTTCTGATTTTTGTGATAGCAAACAGGGATTTTTTGTTTGTCGCAAATTGTTTTAACAATTCTTTCAAACTCTGTTCGCAAGTACACGGCTGATGCTTTGTAATCTTTTTCGGTAAGATAGTACTTTGCCTTCACCAAATACCCATTTTCGTTGAAAATTACCGGAATTTCAAATTCATCGTCTTTAAGCGATTTGGTGTAAATCTCAATGTATTTCCATTTTTCTGGACCAAAATAATTCCGAACCAATTCATACCAAACCTTATCATAAGTAGTCATAATCACCTGAAACTGCTTATCCTTACCAACTTCAATAAAATGGTTCTTTAGAATATCGAGTAATGGCAATCGGTTACTCATATCCAAGCCGATTAATAAATCATCAAGAACAAGAATCTTTAAAGCTCCTGAAAGCGGATTTACTTTTATGGATGCCAAATACAAACTGATCGCAAGTGCGGACAAACGGGCTTCATTCAGAAAAAGTTGATGTTTTGGAATGGACTTTTCAAAAAAATCTATTTTAAGATTAATGTTATTGCCAGTTAGTTTTCTTCTTCCCTGATGCTCTACTTTATCGAATTCCAGTTTTATTTTAACATTCGCACCAAAATACCCCATAAATGTATTGGTATCCACTTCAATATCTTTAAGAAGTTGTTTTAATCCGGGATTAAATTTCTCAGATAGGTAATTTTTTGTTGCAGCTTGCTGATGTATGTCTTGTTTTTTATTCCACGTGTCATTAACTGTTGCTTCCCATTCTTTTCCAAATTCATTTTTAGAAAATCGATTTATGGAATCGTGAAGAATACCAATTTCTTTACTAATCAATCTGCCTTTGATAGAATATTCTATTTTGCCAATAAGTAAGTCAAACAAATCTACTTTTTCTTTATGTCCCATGTGGGTACGTAAAAGACTTCTATAATCAAAAAAACCCTTTACCTTGTTTGCATCAGAAATTAAAGTTTTATCTGCACTGATAATTTCTTTGTCCGTAATTTTTAATTCAAAACTTGTGATTTTGGAAGTTTCGGGCGATTCTTTTATATCAATCTTGATGCTTGCGGTATTTTTTTGTGAGGCCGGTACGAAAATGTTTTCTTCTACATCAATCTTACCAACCGATGATTTCAAAAAATCCTGAAGAGCGGTAAAAAGCGAACTTTTACCGCTTCCGTTTTCACCGTAAACCATAAGGTTTTTGCCGTCTTTATCCAGGCAAATGTGATGTTCTCCGTAAAATGCACGGTAATTCTTTATGTGAATGTCAGTTATTCTCATTTTTCCCTTCTATTATGGCAATCACAGGTATTGAATTCATATAAAACAAGTTTATCCTTACCTGATGCTCTTTTTCGTTGAGCCGGTAGAATACTTCTTTGCAAATGTTCATCCTCTTTTCATCACTCATTTTAGCAGTAAACACCGGCAACTCACCCAAGTATTTGATAATTTCACGATTATATTTTTTAAGCATGTCAGGAAAATACAATTCATATACCATTCCGTCTATTACCTGCTCAAAATAAATAGGCATGAGTTGGTCAGTAACATCTGAAAAGGTTTTTTCTTTTAAAAAAATAATGTAATCGGTAATAGTAACGAAGGGGAGTTGTTCTCCGCTTTGAATTTTTTTAATCGGAATGAACTGCAGGGGTTCAAGAGTCAATTCCAACGCCTCTCCTTTTCTTTTCCCCATATAATACAACCAAAAGAAAGTTAATTTACAACTAAGTATAGAGAGAATGTATTTTAAACTGTATCCGTTTCTGTTAGCTGTAATATAAAACACATCAGATGCAGCATACCATTCTTCGTTTGAATAACCAAAAGTATTTGTGTTACTTCTTTGAGGGCACAATATTTTTTCTGTTTCAAAATTGATATTAGGTCTGTCGGTTGTTAAAGCCCACCATTTACCTTTCTGATAAGCAGATTGTAATACTCCATTTATTGACCGTTGCTTTAAAATATTTTTAAACGAGGTTAGGTGTTTGTAAATATTTTTCAACTTCTTTAACTCATCTTCTTTTTCAATTTTATTTACATAGAGAAAAAAATGTTTAGGGTTTGTTTCAACCCTAAACTTTCTAATGTCTGAATTTTTGAAGAAAGGTTTAATAAATTTCTTCTCTTCATTACTTAATGCTAATTCGGAAACTTCCTTTTCGCTTAAAATAAAAACTCCAGCGTTCACATTTTCATTTTTGTCAATGAAGCGGTCTTTACCAGTTACAAGACCTTGGTTGATATTGCAAATTCCATTGGTGACCTTTTTTCCTGAAACAACTCCAATCCTCTTTTCACCTTCAGATTCATTGTCTGATAGTTTCTCGCAATTATTAAATAGTTGGTTTATTACTTCTGATTCCTTTGCCGGTAAGAAATGTATGTACCCAGTCCAGTTACTGAATATATTTTTTTGGTCTGAATAAAAATTAAGTTCTAGGGAACGATAACTGAAAATATTTTCAGAGTATTTATTTTGGTAAATCGTGCTTTTGATTTTTGCATTTGGCAGTTTATTTTTTTTTAGTAAAAAAATATTTGTGTGCACACCAGCCTCAAAAATTGCGTTTTCATTGAAGTTGATATATTCAACAATAGAATAGTCCTCAATAATTCTTTTTCTGAGTTTCTTCCCACCTTGAGTAGTTATCCAATAATTTGGAGTTATGAATGTATTAACTCCTGATTCTTTTGTAAGTGTGTACGATTTGTGGAGGAAGAAATACCAGTAATCCATTTTCTTTTCAAAGTTTGGGTCTTCGCTGAGCGGTTCGAACAATGCTTTATTTCCTTTCTGTCCAATGTATGGCGGATTAGCAATCACAATATCAAAGCCACCATTTCCATTCACTAAATATGGGTTCAGTACTTCTGGGAAGTCTAATTTCCAGTCGAAATGATTAAAGGATTCATCAGTATGTTGTTTTATTTTTTGTAGTTTATTTATATTCTGTTTCCATATCATGGTTTGTTGGTAACGCTGTTGAGCTGCAACAAACTTTTTATTATCTTTAAAATTGTTTTTAACCGGAGGCTCCTCCAATCCTAGTGTTTTTATCATCAATTCGAGCTGGTTAACCAGCACGTCAATTTTATAGTTTCGGATTTCGAGGGCTAAGGTTTTTTTATTTTTGTTATTAGGATTGAAGTATTTTCGCTGTTTTTCGGTTAAGGCCTCAAGCAGTTGTTTGCGGTTCTGTAAATTTTCATTTCCGAACATGTCAGTTTGGGTTTCAGCCTTTACTTCCCAGTCAATTTCCACAATTTCTCCATCGAACTTGCTTTTCAGGCTGTCGCCCACTACAATTTTATAATCAAGGTTGGGTAGGGCTTTGGGCTTTTCTTCATCAACAACCAGGCTCAGCCAGAAGCGTAGGCGGGCAATATCAACGGCCCCTTTTTCAATATCCACCCCGTAAATGGAGTTTTGAATAATGTTGAGTTTGGTTTCAGCAGGATTCCATGCTACACCGGTTTCGTAGGCAATGAGTTCCTTAATACTGAATATTTCCTGAAGCAATCCCATAGGAAAAGCCCCGGAGCCAATGGCAGGGTCGCAGATTTTTACATTATCCAATGCCTTTCCAAGTGCAGTAATTTCAGTTTTTAGAATGGCATCAAACGTTTTTTCTTTCAACAGTTTGTTTACGGCATCCCTTTCGGCTGCTACATCTTTTATTTGAAGGCTGGTACACAAGTATTCGGTCAAACTTTCCTGGCACATGTAATGCACAATTTCCTTTGGCGTATAATATGCACCCTTGTCCTTGTTGTCTTCGAGCAGGTTTTCGAAGATATGCCCAAGCATTTCAGGGTCAACTGCTACGGTATGGTCATCGGGACTGTCTTCGTACACCGTAAAATTAAAGGCATCCAGAAAATCTAGAAATCCACGGGCATTGTCTCGGTTCTTATCGGCCAGAATGGTATCTTCAAAATCTGGATGATGAAATAACTTTGATTTGAAGGTGAGCAAATGTTCATCAAATTCTTCCTTGTCAAACAAACCGCCATTTAGAAAAGGGACTTTAACTATTTTACCATCTGGCATAGTAAAGTTTTCATCTGGTCTATCAATGTCGCCTTTATTCAGGGTATCAAAAAATAAAACTTTTAACCAATTACCGTAAAAAGCTTCATTACCGCCAGATTTATTGAATAGTTGTTTAATGAAGTCGCCTGGTCCGTCAGTGTAATTTATATCTTTTGCACCAAGCCATCCCTTTTTCTGAACGAAATATAGAAATACAATTCGGCCGAGCAGCTTCTTTACAAAATCACGAATGGGTTTGCTGGCTTTGTCTTTTTCCTGCTTTGTTGCATTTGCTGGAAAGGAAATATTGAAAACAGATTTCCGATAATTTGAATCTTGCAGATAATTGCAGAAATTCTGGTAATGCAGAGTGTATTCATCAAAGAAAGCTTTGCTTAGTTTTTCTACAGAGAAAGCATTTACAAGGGTTTTAAATGAAATTTCATTTTCAATACTCAACACTTCAAACCGTTCAGCAGCCGTTTTACAGGTTTCTGATGGGCCTAATAAGAAAGTATATCGTTTTGCATTGGTGGTTTTTTCTTTCACTCCCTTGTCGGTCAACACACTGTCTTTGGCAACCAGTGTTAGTCGCCAGACATTTATATTTGCAGGTGCAACAAAGTTGATGAGTGCTGCCTGCCCGGCAGTAAGTAGTTTCCGCATGTATTGCTGAATGGCAACTTTGCTTTGTTCAATTCTTACCTGAGGTTGGAGAAGAACTTCATAACAAGTTATTTCGGTGCTGTCATCTAACCGGATATTACCGTAAATCCAAACTTTATCAATAGCCGCTGATTCAGATTTGTTGGGTGTAACCCAAGCAGGTATTAAAGTGGAACTTAATGTAAAACCTGAGCCAAAAACAGGACTTAAAACTTCTCTAGTGAAAAGAACCCTGTCGTAAGGCATATGCAAGGTTTTTTGGATCTGAATTTTGTTAGCTGCCATAATTAACTAAAACTTTGAGTTAAAACAATTTGAGGATTTACTATACCCCTGTTCGTTTTTTCGGGCTGTTGACCTTCTTCAGAACTTGAAGAAAGGTCATACCTGTCAAGAACTGTTATAAAAAGCTGATTAATAAATTTTTCAGGTTCTTTTAGCAATATTCCATTTGATGCAAAATAGTCGTTAATTGATTTGGGCAAACCCTTTGAAGCAAAAGTCCCTTTTTTTATAATATCCAAAGAACGAATCAGAGCCATTCTTTTCTGCTCGGTTGGTGCAATTTTTACAATTGCATTGATATTAGAAATGGCTTTATTTTCAGCTGGACTAAGATTTTTCCTTGAAACAGCTTTTACATTTTCCTGATTCTTTTCAGACTTAAAATAATCCAAACCTGCTAATGTTTGCTTGTGATGTAATGTGTGAAGTTCAATTGCTTTTTCAGTATCAGATGCTTTAAATAATTTGACAGCTTGTAAAAAGTTCATTTCAATAATATTCAGTTCAGGAGTGATCAGACAAAAGATACCCGGATGATTTTCGCTTTTAAGGTATGTTAGAGTGGTGCCTTGTAAAGGATAATTTAATTCACCACTTTCTAAATCCAGCAAAGTCAATTGTCTGTCTCCAGGAACTTTTCTGCCGCATCTTGCCTTATTCGGAATTTTCGATATTTCGTTGAATATTTTAGGATGTTTCTTCCTGAAATCTCTTAGTTCATTAAGGTATTTAAGAATTTCACTTTCTTCCCTTTGAATTTTATTACCAAAAAGAGCTCCTTCACCTTTTTCTTCCAAAATTGAAAACACTTTATTGTCTTCACCAAAAGCAGTATGAAATGCCTGTAATTTTCTCAAAGCATTATTTACAAGATTTATTTGAGCATCTCCGTGCGCAGAAGGATAATAATTGTAAACATAAATTCTTTCGGCTCTTGAACCAATGCGGTTTACACGCCCTATACGCTGCATCAGTCTGGTGGAGTTCCATGGAACATCGTAATTCACAATCAAATTACTACGGTGTAGATTTATTCCTTCAGCCAAAACCTCGGTAGTAATGATAATATCGTAATCATATTGCCATTTTTCTTCTTCGAGGTTTGCATCGAAATTATCCCTGATGGTATTCTCAACAAACTTTCTGTTTGCAGCACTTACTGTTAAAATATTTTTCTTCGTAATCTTTGAAAGCTTATCTGTAAGTTCTTCAGCTGTTTCTTTCGATTCAGAGAAAATAATCAATTTACCACTAAGGTTTTTCTTTGTTTGGAAGAACTCATCCTGAATTTGTTTTGCGAATTCAATCAGTTTTGGGTCTTTCTTTACTTTTTTCCAGCGATCAATTAAATCATCAACTTTATCCTTGTCCTGTTTTAAAAGGGCAACAAATTTTATATCAAAAGCATCTTTCCCATATTCCTTATTGTTTCCGCCTTTTTCATTTATTTTTGCTTCAATTTCATCATAGCTCAAACCTTCTTCCAGCAATTTATTAATATCTAAATCTGGGGCGATAAAAATCCGATTATCATCAAACATCTTAATCATGTTATCAATGGCTTTCTGAAACCTTGAAAGCGATTGGGTAAAGGCATAAAAACTACTTTCCAGACGTTTAACCAAAAGCGTTTTCATAATTGCAGATAACCTTCCCGATATGGATTCTACATTTCCGTACATTTTCTTGTCTTCTTCTTTTGCAAGAAACTCAATAGCCCTGTATCTGTAATAGCCTAAGCCATCAACTTTATTCCCGTCTTCATCCAGATTGGTGATAAGTGAAACTGTGTCAAAAAATAGTTCACTTAATTTTCCGTCCAATTCATAGTAGAGCGGAATCGGGTCGCCCACTTTGGGAAATTTAATACCCTGGATATCCAAATCCTCAAGATATTCTTTATTGCTTTCTATATCTGTCCTTGTTCTACGGATTACCAATGGTTCGACAACATCATCACGTAACTTCTGAAACAAGGCTTTAAGTTTTTTGATATTAAGTTTTTTCTCGAAAGCAAGTTTTTTATACTGCTCATTTATTGGCTTAAAATAATCCTGTAAGTTTCGAATGTTTTCTAATGTACTGTTTCTTCTATCCTGAAAAAGGTATAGTTGATTTTCAATATCTTGTGGTCTGTTGTTCAGTGGTGTTGCTGAAATTAAAATTACTTTCTTTCTATTATCACCGTTTTCAGCGGTTCTTGACCGTGGCATTTTGCAAATTTCCTGCAAAGCAAGATACATTTCTGTATAATCGTTTCTGAATTTGTGGGATTCATCAACAGCAATTAAATCAATTTCTTCAGGATTTGGATATGAATAATTATTTCGGTCAAGAATTTTATGCAAACTGCCGAGTGTGATGAATGTAAAATGATTGTCAAGTTCAAAATCCTTAACTGTTCTTCTCCAACTATCTTCAATAGCAGGAGGCACAACAACTAAAATCTTGGTATGTGTACCATTTTCATAAATGAACTTTTTAATAATCATACAGGCAATAATTGTCTTACCCAATCCAACCACATCAGCCAGAACAAACCCATTATGCTTCATCATAATTGCATATCCCTGATTGGCAGCATCTGACTGATATTTTAACCGAATATATTTTGGTGGAAGTAGTAAGTCAATATTGTAAGGGTCATAATCAACACGTTTGCCAAAATATTCAATTAGCATTTTTATATAAAGCTCAAACGGTGTAAAATCATCCCTCAGATATGTTTTGTTCTTAATCCTTTCTGCCTCTGCTTGTAGAATGGGAACAGATTCAGCCCAAAGTCTTTCGAATTCGTCCGCGGCAAACTTCACATCTTCGTAATCTCGCAGGCTGACATTAAATTCATAATTTGATTCGGGGTTAGCCCCAAGGCCTGAATCAGTCAAATTTGATGAGCCGGTAATAACTTCACAAGGTGCATATTCATTGAAACTTGCAGGACGAAATATATACACCTTAGCATGAATTTTCTTTTTAGGATGTGCACGGAGTTCAATTTTCCCATTGGTAAGATCTTCAATAAACTGGATTATACCTTTCTCAGTTATCTCATCATAATTTGCATCCTGAATGTTATTAATGATTTCTTCTAAAAATGATTCCTTAGTTTCGGCTGGATTATCCAGAAAAAGTTGTCCTTTGTCGTGATATTTTTTAATTAATTGATCAACATTAATTCCAACCAGGATTCTAATAGATGGAATATTATCCAGGAATGGACGTACTTTAAAATAGCCAGAGGTTCTGAAGTAACCAACCAGGGCATCAAAATGACTTATACTTTTGCAATTTTCAAAAACACCCTCAAATTTTCTTAAGAGGCTATTTTCATCTTGATTTGTAAAGAATTTTGTTGGCATTTATTTCTTCTTTTTCTTTAGCTCATTCAATACCTCACTTAGGCCATCAGACAAGTACTCGAGTTTATTAAGATTCTTCATAATGTTATCTGATACAAACCTTATCTGAATTTCTTTAAGTTCAATTTTCAATATTTGACTTAATGGCCTTAAATATTTAATTGAAATCGGGCGATCTCCTCGTTCAACTTTACTAAGCGTTGATATGTCAATGTCAAGTTGCGCTGCAACCTTTCTTAAGGGAAGTTTTTTTTCTTCTCTTAATCGTCTGATATACTGACCAAAATTTTCTTTTACCATTTGACCATTTTATTTGGACAGATTAGTCAAATATATGATTAGTTTATAGATCTTTTTAAAGATAGGTATAAAAAAGGGACGCTTCGGTTTCTTAATTCTTTCAGGTGCCTAAATATTTGGTATCCCTTAATTTAGTCTATTAACCTACTGTAAGAAAAAATAGTTCTGTCAAATTTCCTACCTCTGAGCAGGACATAAGTACTATTTAGGAAAGACAAATAAAGTAGTGCCAGAGCAGAATAGTATTATTTAATTGTCTACGGGTGTGCTCAGATCTTAGTTTTACAACATTCGGAAAACTTGTTATTGTTGATAATTTCTCATCCAGGCTTTTCCAGTCAATATCATCAGTATTGATGTTGTTTTGAGATTGCTCATCAATCCAAATATTTACCTTTTGTATCCATTCTGATGAAGTTCGGCTTTGGACATAACCAAACATTCCGCAAACAAAGAGATGAGATGAATGATATCCTCTTTTAAAACGCTCAATACCGCCTCGATCTCCGGAAACATATTCTTTGTTATTAGAGGTTTCTGATAACCTTTTAGCTTCAAACTCAATTATAGGAATAGGTTTTGGGCCTCTTGACATTATAAAAACGCCAATATCAGTCTCTTTGTCTGAATACTGTTGTGTTGGATTTTTTCTAAAATCATAGGGGCAGAACCCATCGAATTGTTCGATTTTGCAAAGCTGAAGATGATGTACAAGAAAATCACTTATCCTATTTTCTCTATCAGAATCTTTGATAGATAGATAATAAGGACAAAAACTAGATATGTTGTAATCAATAAATTCTAAAATTTTATCAACCTCAAGATTCGGTTTAACTTCGAGATCATTGATGCTTGGTGATTGATTTGAAGGCAGGCAGTCTTTAAGCATTATTATAGCGTACCTTAATATAGTCAGCAAATGTTTCATCTGCATCCCTAAGTGCAATTGAAGGCAACCAGTAACGTAACTGTTTAGGCTTGACCAAAATGATGCGATCCCGACCATATACCTTCATGATTCTCTGAACATGTAAGTTTTCCTGACTTTCTTTTCGTGTAGGAATTGCATGATTTATGTATTCTTCCAAATCCTTCGTTTGTTCTGTCTCTGATTTGATATTCCCTTTCCTATATTCAAAATGTAAAGCATAATATTTACCGGCGTCAAGTATTTTGTATAACTGAAAATATTTCCCTTCTGATTGATAAATGCTGTTTAAGGTTTGGCAGAAGATATTAGAGAAGTGATGCATCTGCTTTTCTGAAAGGTTTTGTTCAAAAATATTTTTAGATTCAGAACCTAGAAAATATAGGATTGTGTCCGTCAGTACTATTTCTTCCGCAGCAGAAAGTTTAACTTCCGATTTGTTTTCTGGATATGGCAAATTTAAAATATCTTCATCATATAAAGAAGTTGCTTTATTTACCTTTACTCTACTACTCGTAGCTAAAATATAAAATCGTAATAAAGATCCGATGGACTCTATATAATTAGAGATTTTCATCAATTCATCTCTATCTTTTCCTGGAGAATGAATTGAATAAATATCGCTAACAAATGTTAAGTATTCATCTACGAATTTTGACGTTAGTTTTTCCTTACCAAGTACTTTTCTAATTAATAAATGTGGAGGAGTATACAATTGTTTTTTTCTCGGCCTATGAAAATACTTGATTGAACATACTGCTATATTATTGATTTCAATCCCTTTTTCAGTAAATGAATCGGTTGGTAAGAAATTCTTACCAGTAATATATTCAGCCGGATTTCTATCCCCCTTTTCTATAAATCCTTCACCCTTGAACCAGTTGTCATGTTCTTTTTCTTTTAAGAACTCTCCAAGTGTACGTAACTCTGACAATCTTTCAATTAATTGGACAATCCGCCCACCTCCTAATAAATTCGATTTCCATATATAAGGATTAATTAAAACTGCATTTTTGTTGACTATATGAAAATCATAGTGATCAAATTCCAAAAACAGACGGTTAGTGTTTGAAAAAGTACGATTAGCAATTAAGTGGAGCACATCTTCATTTGAAGGAAGTGATTTTTGCAGAAAGACAGCAGCAGTAGCAACATTTTTTCTTCCCCAAAGCTTATCTGCTAGTTTAGTAAAATCAACAACTTGCAGCAAGTTGTATCTTGAAAACAGATCCTTCTTAAAGTTAAGGTCTTGTTGGTAGAGTAAGGGGCCAGAAGGTTGAATCAGGCATAGTAAAGCATCCTTTTTAAGTATCTTCATGGATTGAACCAAAAAGTGCAGGGCAGGGTTTTCATCAGGAATGCTAATCTCGCTTTGGTACCCAATTTGCTGCTTCAGTTCCTTAAAATACCTTATCCTGTCTGGTTCTTTCCCGTTAACAGGTTGCAAGTTAAATGGCGGATTACCAATTACCAAATCAAAATCAACAGCTGTAGATCCTGTTATGTATCGGAAAAAGTCTTGGGTAACAATATTTTCACTTAAATCGGGGAATTGTAACTTTCCCCATGTTGGTGGGTCTAAGTTTACTTCATCTAAAATGGCCAATGCCAAACTGAATACAGATAAACGTATTGCATCTTGTTCTATGTCTATTCCATGAATACTTTTTAAAAGCAGTTCTTTTAATATAGAAAGTGACGGTTTTACTAATTTACCTGTTTTTAACCATTCTTCGTATCTCCACCATTGTACAATGCGTTTATATGCCTTTACAAGAAATATTCCCGAACCACAACTCACGTCAATTAGCTTAAAATTATGTTGAGGGTGTTTTATCGGCATACATTCATCCACCATATTACCAACAATCATTTCCGGTGTATAGACAATGTCTTTACTGTCTGTAAGCAATTCTTCATATACTGAGCTGATGACTTCTACCGGCAAATGTGAAAATGAATACAATCTCCAAATTACATAATGACTATTCAGATTGTCACCATCCAAGTAATCCGCTAGTTGTATAATCTCTGCTTTTTGAATTGCAGCCCTTTCTTCTTTTTCTCCCTCTTTGTGCCATTCAAATATTTTACCGTTGAAATCTTTGGCTAGTTGGTCTAATAAATCCAATAATTTACCTTTTCGAATTGTTTCACAGAAGTTTTCACATTTGAATTTTTTCTTGAAATAAGTACCCGCAAAATAACCACTAGTACTTTTTTCGTCCCTTTCCTCAAGATATTTTATTAAGAGACTTTGAACAAGAAGCTTCAAAGCAACATGGCGGTTAAGACCAGATTTTTCCTGGAAACTTTTAAATACTTCTTTTAAACCCCGGATTAAATCTCTCGTTGCTGATTGTTCAAATTTAAAATCATTTTTCTCATTTTGTTCATCCCAAAATAAACCGTTATCAAAACTTTTGGCATTGAAGGCTTTAATGGTTTCTCCTGCGAATGTTATGATTTCCTTAGCGTATATTTCTTTTTTGTCATCCGGCTTTTTTCTGGAATCAAAGATGCTTATGGATGACTTTTCAATGATAATATAGGCGGGAACCTGATATCCATTCCACATAGGGATATGAATCCTGTTCCTTTCCTCAGATGTGAGTTTTTTGTGTGTAAAATCGAATAAGTATAATTGAGGAACAGAGGCTCTTCCATCTTGAAAAAAACGAAAATAAACGGCATCTGCATTGAATTTAACCTTGGCTGTTTCCAGGGCAAACAGAATATCAGGTGTGGCTAAGTTTGTATCAATTTTCTCATAATTATTTGTCAACAATATTCCACTTTCTCCTTTCTCTGTCAGAAGAGAGAAGTTAAGATCACGGATATTTTGCTCAAATAATGTTGTTATCATACTTATATTACCAAGTAAATTTAGTAATCAAAAATACAATTTTATTACCACGCTATAGCAGGACTTTATTTTTTATTCTTTTTTATTAAAAATGAAATCTTTGAGTCAGTTTAAATTGTCTGAGTGATGACGAAATTCATACTCTTTGGTTTTTTAGAGTTGGCTTTGAAGATTGGCAATAAAGCATCCCAACCAATCGGGACGATAGGTCTGAAAAATGTTCGTTAAATAAAACTTATTTTACGGCCAAAGTGATCCAGGATAACTATTAGCGTGTCGATCCGGTAGTCCAGGGTTCCTTTCTCGATCTGTGTTATCCGTGCCGGAGAAAGGCCGGTCTTGAAAGCCAGGTCCCTCTGGCTTATTCCTGAATTGGTGCGCAGTGTTTTAACCATCTCCCCGATCCGCCTCCTCTCCTCCCCTGTTAAGTTT
>Ga0209748_1000774_pt1 | contig 16366 bp, 7 predicted proteins | sample BarGraIncu00421A_FD_185490 | JGI IMG/M metagenome (GOLD analysis project Ga0209748, IMG submission 185490) | Arctic peat soil microbial communities from Barrow, Alaska - Barrow Graham LP Incubations 004-21A (SPAdes) (version 2) | ecosystem: Environmental > Terrestrial > Soil > Wetlands > Peat... | reverse complement strand
TGGTTCATCTGCCGTATGTGATGAGTTATGATACCAGACCACTCATAACATTAGAAGAGAAAGAATCTTTTCTTAACGAGGTTATTGATCAGCAACAGACCATCTTCCTGGAACACGAAGTTGCAACAGAATGTATTACAATAAAAAGAGGTACGCGTGGTTTTGAAGTAGATAGACAATTGTCTCTGGAAGATTTTATGAATTTTATCCCCACCGGAGAATAAATAAGGATCAGGAATACTGCAATATTTCTGCCTCTCCTTTTAATACCCTTACGGCGTTTTCGGCTAATGCATCGATTTCATCTTCGTTGGGATAGACTGAAACCGGAGCAAATCGTTCTATTTTGTTAAACATATAGTTGCCAAAACGTCGACTATGGAAGATATCACCCGAAAGAAGAATTGCATCGGGTTGTTCTTCAAATACACTTACCATTGCTCCGACTTCTTTTGCGACCTGATAAGCCATTCCCAAAAGGATTAACTCTGCATATTTGTCGCCTTCATCGATCTTTCGCTCTACCTCTTCGAAACTGGTTGTGCCCAAATAACCCATCATACCCCCACGGGAAGTTATCATCTGGGTGATTTCTGTTTGTGTGTAGTTGCCGGAAAAGCATAACCTTACAACATCTCCGATAGGTAAACTACCTGTACGCTCAAGAGAGAAAGGACCGTCACCGTCATAGCATTGATTGACATCTACCACCTGCCCGTTGCGATGGGCCCCCACAGAAATACCCCCACCCCCAACATGTACTACGATGAGATTCAGATCTTCGTATTTCTTATTCAGCGTCTTTGCATATTTGCGTGCTACAGTCTTCTGATTTAATGCGTGAAAGATAGATTTCCTTTGGAAAAGGGGATGTCCGGATAACCGGGCTACTTCGTCGAGTTCATCCATCACACCGGGATCGGCAGTGATGGCACGTGCGCCTGTCGAAGTAAGTGCAGCAATTTCTGATGCCAGTAAACCGCCCAGATTTGTTGCATGCTGTCCCATAACACCAATCCGTAGATCTCTCTGCATCGCATCATTGATAGCATAAATCCCTGATGTAACAGGCTTGGTAAGCCCTCCGCGTGCGATAACTATTTCAAAGTTATTTATATTGAAATCATTGTCCTTTAACAATTTGAGTATAGCCTCTTTGCGATATGTCAGTTGATCGGGTATCGTTGCGAATTCTGCCAGGTCGTGCATATTGTGTCTGATCGTAGTCAGAAAAGACATTTTGGAATTCTCAAATACAGCAATCTTGGTTGATGTGCTTTTGGGATCAATTACCAGAATATTTCCAAGTACCATAGAATATATGTTTTTTTGTGTTAAACATCAATACTACAAATATAACTACAATGTTTGTCGGTAGACAAGTTTTTATTAATCAACTTTGTATTACTTTTATTCGCTTAATAGATAAACAATAACGTAATATTATGAATCAACTCAAACAAGTATGAAAAAACTACACTTTTTTACAACTATTCTACTGATTTGCATATCCTTAATCGGATTTGCCCAACAGGCTCAACAGCTACCTGTAGATGTCAAAACAAGAATTGGAAAACTTGATAATGGATTAACGTATTACATACGTAAAAATGATCTGCCCAAAAACCGTGGTGAATTTTATATCGCCCAAAAAGTAGGTTCTATTCTGGAAGATGAAAATCAACGTGGTCTGGCTCACTTTCTGGAACACATGTGTTTTAACGGAACAAAACATTTTCCCGATAATAACCTGATCAAATATCTGGAATCGATAGGGGTTAAATTTGGAGAGAACGTGAATGCAGGCACTGGATTGGATGAAACAATTTATAATATGTCCAATGTGCCTTTGACCCGCGAAGGGATTCTGGATTCTGCCCTGCTCATATTACACGACTGGTCGGGTTTTGTTTCGCTTGAAAACAAGGACATTGATGATGAACGTGGCGTTATACGTGAAGAATGGCGAACCCGTAACACCGGCAGCTACCGTGTGATGGATGCAATGATCAAGGAGGTATTTGCAAATTCGCAGTATACCAATAGGCTGCCGATCGGGAGTATTGATATCATCAATAATTTCCCATACCAGCAAATCAAGGATTATTATAAGAAATGGTATCGCCCCGATCTGCAGGGAATTATTGTTGTGGGCGATGTGGATGTAGATAAGGTTGAAGCTAAAATAAAAGCGTTGTTTGCTGATATTCCAAAACCTGTTAATCCTGCTCCCCGCATCCGTTTCCAGGTCCCAAACAATATTGCTCCAATCGTTTCTGTTGAGACCGATCCTGAGGTGCAACAGACTCAGCTCGCAGTGTATTACAAACACGATGCCATCCCTACAGAGATGAAATCAACGATGAATTATTACTTCATGCAAGTAATCAATAATCTGGTTTCAACCATGTTTAATGCAAGACTGTTTGAACTTTCTAAAAAGCCAACTCCCCCATTTGCAGGAGCCAGAGGCGGTTATGGTGGATTCATTATTACGCCAACAAAAGATGCATGGTCTGTAAGTGTAGCTCCACGCAATAATAATGAAGCTGAAACAGCTTTACGTGCCGTTATTCGTGAAAACGAAAGAATGCGTCGTTTTGGCTTCACTGCTTCAGAGTTTAGCAGAGCCAAGACTGAATTGTTGCGCGGTTATGAGACTGCTTTCAACGAAAGGGACAAGCAAAAAAACGGATCATACGTGAATGAATGTGTACAGCTCTTCTTAAACAATGAGCCTATGCCGGGAATCGAGTATGAATTTGATCTGATCAACAAGGTAATTCCCAATATACCTATAACTGCTATAAATCAACTCGTTAAAAGTTATGTGAGTGATACTAATGTTGTGTTTACCGTTTCAGGCCCTAAAAAGGAGGGTGTCATCATACCTACAAAAGATCAGGTTCTTGCAATCTGGAATGAAGTCAGAAATGAAAAGATTGAAGCTTATGTGGATGTGGTTTCAGACAAGCCTTTGCTGGAAAAGAAGCCTGTTTCAGGAAAAATAGTTAAAACAGAACAAAAACCTTTTGGCTATACACAGTGGACCTTGTCGAACGGAGTAAAAGTATTACTGAAGAAAACTGATTATAAAAAGGATCAGGTCATCATGAGTTCATACAGCCCCGGTGGAAGTTCACTCGTGAAGGATGCTGATTTGCCCTCTATATTAGCGCTTAATGAAGTTGTCAAATTGGGCGGGGTTGGCCAGTTTAATTCTGTTGAACTCGATAAAATGCTTACCGGTAAAATCGTTTCAGTGGGTCCTTCTGTTAGTAGTCTAAGTGAAGGTATTGGTGGTTCGGTTTCTCCAAAAGACTTTAAAACCTTAATGGAACTGACCTACCTCTATTTTACACAACCGAGAAAAGATCAGGATGCTTTCAATTCATGGGTGGTTCGTAAGAAGAATCAACTTGAAAATGCCAAGCAGAATCCAATGGATAGCTTCATTGATACGCTGACAACGATCATTACAAACCGGAGTCCCCGAGGAAAACGGATGGATCTTAATATGCTTACGAAGGTCGATTATAATAAGGTGTTTGATATCTACAAGGATCGTTTTGCCGATGCAAGTGACTTCACATTCTTCTTCACCGGAAACATTGATCCCGATAGTGTAAAGAGTTATGTCGAAACTTATCTGGGTGGATTACCATCAACCAACCGTAAAGAGAATTTCAAGGATTTAGGCGTATATCCTCCAAAGGGAGTAGTGAAGAATAACTTCAACAAGAAACTTCAGGTGCCAAAATCAACAATATTGGTTGTCTATACAGGCGAAATTCCTTACACCCTTGAGAATATTGTCTTAATGGATTATGTTGAAAGCATTCTTAACATTATCTATACAGAAAGCATTCGTGAAAAAGAGGGTGGTTCTTATGGCGTCAGTGTAAATGGTGACGCGAGTAAATTACCAAAACAAAGATTCACTTTCCAGATTTACTTTGATACAGATCCCGCAAAGAGAGACAGACTCACTGCCATTGTTTATGATGAAATCAAAAAGTTGATTTCTGATGGCCCTGCCGAAGGCAATGTCAATAAGGCAAAGGAATTCATGTTGAAAAAACATCAGGAAGACCTTACTGAAAATGGTTACTGGTCAGGTATAATCTATAACCAGACTGTACTGGGAATTGACGATCATACCACGATTGAGAAAGTAACTTCTTCTGTGACTCCTGTAATGATTAAGGAATTTGCAAAGAAGATCTTTTCACAAGGAAACATTGTTGAGGTTTCGATGAGTCCCGAGAAATAATTACATTAACCATATCTTAAAAAAGGCGGTCTGAAAGTTTTTTCAGGCCGCCTTTTTTTAATTGGTAAATTGGTCTGTTTAAGTTTTCTTAAAACGATTTGTGTTAATTTTCTTTTGTTGGTAAATTGGTCTGTTTAAGTTTTCTTAAAACGATTTGTGTTAATTTTCTTTTGCCCGTAGGGCATAAATGACAATAGAATTAAATTTTCCCCCTCTTGTTTTGCCCGTAGGGCATTAACTTTAAAGGTTGATCCCCTACGGGGAAAAAATTTATATTTCAGGCCTTTCTATTGACATTTATGTCCTATGGACAATTTAAAAATTTCCTACGGCCAGTATAAAATTGTTCCCGGACAATTTTAAACAGTTTTTTAAAATATTATCCGGTTTGGTTCGTCCTTATATTTACACGCTTCAGTATTAAATTTTTTCAATTCGGAAACAACGATAAACATAACTTTTGATTGATAAATACTTTTGCATAACAAAACCGGAAAAAGGCTTATGAATTAAAAAATTATCATTGTTGATATAATCAACCGGATAACAAATGCCTTTAACTATTTTTGCATTTTTATTAACAAACTATAGTTTTAGCACAAAAGGGATCAACTATTTTAATCATAAATATTAACGAATAAATGAAAGCACGGAATATTATCATTCTGACAGTACTATTATTATTAGCTAATTTTAGTTTTGCACAGGAAGTCAAATCATTCTCACTCAAGGATGCTCAGGATTACGCGTTGCAAAACAGCGCTGAGGTTAAGAATGCACAACTAGATAATGATATTGCCCGTAAGAAAATATGGGAAATAACATCGATGGGGTTGCCACAAATCAATGCAACCGGAAATTACCAGCACCAATTTGTGGTTCCTACTTTAAACTTTGGAGGTCAAACTTCTTTAGTTTTGGATCCATCACTACCATCAGGTTCGCCTTTGACATCAGATATGGTTGGTAACCAATTGCACCTGAAATCTGATCCGGGCACTCCTATTGCATTAGGACTGAAAAACAATACAACTTTCGATTTCACCTTATCGCAATTGATATTTAGCGGTGCATATATTGTTGGATTACAAGCTTCCAGAATTTATTTTCAGATTTCAGATCATAACTTTCAAAAATCAAAGATTGATATGAAAGAATCAATAGCCAATACCTATTGTATGGTCTTAATCATGGAAGGAAACCGCGGTATTCTTCAAAACTCTTTGAAGAATCTGAAAAAGACCTTGTCTGATATGCGTGAAATCAATAAACAGGGTTTAATCGAAGATACAGATGTAGATCAGATCGAATTGACCAGTGTGAATATTGAAAATGCACTCAACACTGTTAACCGACAGGTTGATGCTTCTTATGACCTTTTAAAGTTTCAGATGGGATTACCCCTTGAAAACAAAATCACCCTCAAGGACAACCTCGAAACTATGCTGGTTTCAATAGATTTAGCAACTGCTACCAGTAAACAGTTAAATATAAAGGAAAACATCACCTACAAAATCATGGATACACAGGAACAGTTTGGAAAACTTATACTAAAAAAGGAAATTTCAAACTACCTCCCAAATCTTGCAGGATTTTATAGACATACTGAAAAAGTAAATCAACCTGCGTTTGACTTTACACCAAAAGATATCATTGGATTAACACTTAACGTTCCCATCTTATCAAGTGGACAACGGGTTGTTATGGTCCAGCAAAGAAAGCTGGAACTGGACAAGATCTCCATTTCAAAACAAAAAGCAATTGAGGGTGTTAAGCTCGACTATTCTAACGCACTAAATGATATGAATTCTACCTATGAGAAATATCAGAACGAAAAAAGGAACATCGATCTTACGAAACGCATTTACGATAAAACAAACATCAAATATCAGGAAGGAATTTCTTCGAGCCTTGATCTGACACAGGTACACAACCAATACCTCACGGCTCAGACCAATTACTATGATGCCATTTTCAAGCTCCTGACGGCTAAAAATAAACTTGACAGAATATTAAACAACAATTAAAAACATTTTTGACACGAACCAACATATTGATAATCATGAATAAATACATTGTAATTGCATCGCTTCTTTTTGCTATCGTAGCATGCAAACCTGCAGATAAAAAAGCTGAACTGGATAAACTTATTGCTCAACATGATCAATTGGCTACCCAGATAGATAAATTAAAAACGGAACTAGGCGTAAAAGACACCACTGCCGTTAAACCTGTTGATGTTGCAGTTGACACTGTTAAATTAGCAGAGTTTCGTCACTATATAGATATTCAGGGACGCATTGAGGGTGATCAGAATATTGAGGTCAGTCCACAAACTCCGGGTCTTGTGATCAAGGTAAACGTTAATGAAGGCGATGCCGTAAAAAAAGGACAGGTTTTGGCAGAACTGGATTCAAAAGTAATGCAACGTGGCCTGGATGAGATAAAGACTCAACTTACATTGGCCAATATCCTTTTCCAAAAACAAAAATCGCTTTGGGATCAGAAGATTGGGTCTGAAGTTCAGTATCTGACAGCCAAATCAAACAAAGAATCTCTTGAAAAAAGGCTGGCCTCCATGCAGGAACAACTGGCAATGAATAAAATCAAGTCTCCGATTAACGGAACAGTTGAAAACGTTCCTTTCAAAATTGGTCAGGTTGTATCTCCCGGATTACCTACTTCCACTATACGGGTGGTTAACATGTCTGGAGTAAAAGTACTGGCAGATGTTGCCGAAGCTTACACTTCGAAAATAAAACGCGGTAATGAAGTATTGGTTAGTTTTCCTGATATCGATGAAAACATTTCCGCCAGAGTTACTTTTACAAGTACTGTCATTGATCAGACAAACAGAACTTTCAGGGTTGAAGCCCACCTTGCTCATTCCAGAGGAGATTTACGGGCCAATATGATTGCCAATTTAAAAATTAGCGACTATATCAACAAGAAATCAATCACAATCCCTGTTAATCTGGTTCAGAAATCATTTAATTCGAATTATGTGATGATTGCAGAACAAAAGGGAAATACGATAGTAGCAGCAAAACGGAATGTAAAATTGGGTATTTCATACAATGGGACTACTGAAATTACTGATGGACTGAAACCCGGCGAAAGGGTTATCATTGCCGGTTACCAGAATCTCAAAGAGGGTCAGTTGATCAAACTCTAATTTTATTCAAGCCATTATTATGAAAAAAAATAATTTCAAGGAATTCTTTGCAACAAGCTGGGCCATAGATAACAAAACAAGCATCTATGTCCTGGTTGTTTTTATCTCCTTACTGGGTATCTTCAATTACATTACCATTCCGAAAGAGCAATTTCCGGAATTGGTTATCCCTACGATCATGGTCAGCACCCCTTATCCGGGAGCGTCACCTGCTGACATTGAAAATCTGGTAACCCGTCCTATCGAAAAACAGATCAAAGGAATTACGGGCATGAAGAAGGTAACCAGCACTTCGATGCAGGACTTTTCATCTATTGTTGTCGAATTCAATACAGATGTCATTGTTTCTGATGCCAAACAACGTGTGAAGGATGCAATCGACAAAGCAAAAGCAGATCTGCCAAACGATCTGCCCAATGACCCAACAGCCATGGAGATCGACTTCTCTGAGATCCCGATCATGTATATCAATATTTCAGGAAATTATGACCTTGCCAAGCTCAAAAAATTTGCTGACAAGGCACAGGATAGATTGGAAGAGCTCAAACAGATTACCCGTGTTGATATTGTAGGTGCCCTGGAACGCGAGATTCAGATTGATGTGGACATGAATAAGATGCAGGCGGCCACAGTAACTTTTAGTGATATAGAACGTGCTGTAGCTGCTGAAAACAGAAACGTCTCTGCCGGAACGATCAGTAACTTCGGGATGAAAAGAGCGCTTCGTGTAATTGGTGAATTCAAGGATGTCCAGACCTTACAAAATATAGTTATTCAGTCTTCAAGCGGTGCAATGGTCTTCCTGAAAGACATTGCTGAGGTAAAAGACGGATTTAAAGAACAGGAATCTTTTTCTCGTTTGAACGGGATGAATGTAATCACATTGAGTGTTATAAAGAAAAGTGGTCAGAACCTGATCGAAGCTTCGGACAATATCAAGAAAATTCTGGACACTGAATTTAAAGGTAAGATCTTCCCGAAAGATGTCAACCTGACGATTAGCAATGACATGTCGCGCAATACAAGGAACTCGCTTGAAGAACTCAATAATACCATTATTATCGGTTTTATTTTGGTCACTATTGTCCTCATGTTTTTCATGGGCTTCAAGAATGCCTTCTTTGTAGGTCTATCTGTCCCCCTCTCGATGGCGGTTGCATTTATTGTTCTGCCGGGATTTGGCTTTACGATGAATATGATGGTGATGTTCGCTTTCATTTTTGCACTTGGAATTGTGGTAGATGACGCGATAGTGGTGATTGAGAACACCCACCGTTTGCATCGTCAAAATCCTGATATTGTAACTGCTGCAAAAATGGCAGCAGGTGAGGTCTTCCTTCCTATTTTATCCGGAACCCTTACTACACTTGCACCCTTCTTCCCGCTTGCTTTCTGGCCGGGGATAGTTGGTAAGTTCATGTATTTCATGCCCGTTACACTGATCATCACGCTATTTGCTTCCCTTTTTGTTGCATATATCATCAATCCTGTATTTGCCGTCTCCTTCATGAAACATGAATACGAAAAAGTTGAAGGCGAAAAGGTGTCAAGGCTCCAAAGAAGATGGCTGATTGCACTGGTAAGTGTAGCTATTTTGGCTTATATCACCCGGATATTCTGGTTGGGAAATCTTGTCACTATCACTCTTTTGCTTGTTGCTTTTCATCAGCTCCTATTGCGTAAATGGATTCATGGATTCCAGGAAAAGACCTGGCCGGCAATAATGAATTTCTATGAAAAGAATCTGAGATATTTTCTTTTAGGCAGACGGCCACTTTATATATTTATAAGTGTTGTTACGCTCTTTATCGTAACGATAATGCTTACGGGTGCATTTAAGCCTAAGGTAGTATTCTTCCCTGATAACCAGCCCAACAACATCTATGTATACATCAAAACTCCAGAGGGCACAGATCAGAAAATAACTGATTCTCTTACAACTGTTGTTGAAAATAAGGTGAACAACTTCCTGGGCAAGAAAAATCCCGCAGTGGAATCTGTCATTTCAAATGTGGCAATCGGTGCTGGAGATGGTGGCAGTTTCGATCGTTCCGCAGCTTCCAACAAAGGAAAAGTCAGTATCAATTTTGTTGAACATAAATTCCGACAGGATATTTCAACCAATGCCTACCTGAATTCAATCCGTAAGGCAGTTAAAGGGATAGCTGGTGCCGAGATCTCTATCGAAAAGAACCGGATGGGTCCCCCGACAGGTAAGCCTATCAATATTGAAATAAGTGGAGATAATCTTCCCGATCTGGTTTCAGATGCCAATAAGTTCAAAGCATATCTCGACTCATTACAAATACCCGGTATAGAGGCCCTGAAAAACAACTTTGCTGAAAATACCCCTGAATTGATCATTGATATCGATAGGGAACGGGCAAATCGTGTGGGGATTTCTACAGGGCAGATAGGTTTGGAAATCAGAACAGCTGTTTTTGGTAAGGAAGTCTCCAAATTCAAAGAAGATGAAGACGAGTATTCCATCCAACTAAGGTATGGCGATCTACAACGCAAGAACATCAACTCACTGATGGATCTCCGCATTACATACCGGGATATGAATAGTGGTAAATTACGCTCGATCCCTCTGTCTACTGTTGCAAAGATCCAGTATGCCAATACATATGGCGGAATCAATCGGACTAACCTGAAGCGTGTGATTACATTGTCTTCGGCAGTTATTCCGGGATACAATGCCAATGAAATTGTTGCTAAAATTAAAACACTGGCTGCATCATTTCCAAAGCATGAAAATGTAATTATCAAACTCACCGGTGAACAGGAAGATCAGGCCGAGACAATGGGATTCCTTGCAAAAGCAATGCTCATAGCCATTGGGTTGATCTTCTTTATCCTCATATCGCAATTCAATTCGTTGAGTAAATCGGTGATCATTTTGAGTGAGGTTATCTTTAGCATCATTGGTGTTTTGCTTGGAATCATGATCTTCGGTATGTCTATCTCTATTATTATGACTGGTATGGGTATTGTCGCACTGGGAGGTATCGTAGTTCGAAATGGAATTCTGATTGTTGAGTTTACCGATGTGTTGAGAGCAAGGGGTGTTCATACCAGAGAGGCAATTGTCAAAGCGGGCCTTACCCGTGTAACACCGGTAGTATTAACTGCAACGGCAACCATGCTTGGACTGGTGCCATTGGCTGTTGGGATGAACATCAACTTCACAACCCTGTTTACGGAATTAAATCCGCATATCTATTTTGGAGGAGACAACGTAATGTTCTGGGGACCACTTTCATGGACCATCATCTTCGGTTTAAGCTTTGCAACCTTACTCACGTTGATCTTTGTTCCTGCCATGTATCTGATGTCACATGAATTTAAAATCAGACTCAGCAGACGCAAGTCAAACAGAATAGCCCGTAAAGCCCAGTCACTCGCATTGAAGAACAACTAGAGTCTTAGATCATATAAATAAAAAGTCCTCGTTTCTTAACTGAAACGAGGACTTTACTACCTACTTTATCACCCACTTTACCACCCACTTTACGCTCTACTTTAAAAAATATGGATATCTACCCAGAGGATATTTATTGAGTTAAAGTGCTGTTTTATAGGTCATCTTGCTAATTAAAATAATTTGAAAATAAAATTTCAATTTATTTTTACCACCCACTTTATCACCCACCTTACAACCCATTTTTACATTATTCAACATAAGGGTGGGGAAGTTGATGAATGGGGATAAACGGTACCTGCCACCATTAATCCTTTCTTTAGCTTTTTATATTAGTTGATTAACGATAATAATCGTTTCCCTGATTCAGAAATTTTATATCTCTGTTCAGGATGTGTTGTGTTATCGGGATATTTCATATCAATCCAGCCATAATCTAATAATGGGTCTAGATACTTTTTTCTATTCTTAGATTGATTTGTCAGACCTACTTTTTTAAATAATTCTTCTCTACCAATCCAAGCTTCAACAGCCATAAGTATTTCTTTTACTTTAGCATGTAAAGAATGTTCAAGAATAGATTCAGCTCCGTTACTAGCTCCGTTACTAGCTCCGTTACTAGCTCCGTTAGTAAATGCAACCAAATCTTCTATATCTTTAAATAATAGTGATTTAACTCCGTTACCAGCTCCGATACTTTCTTCAGTTTCCTGTGCAATAAATGCCGGATGTATTGGAAGTGTGACCAACACATAAGACAAGTCATCGGTATCAAAAACAGGAGCAGGAGAACCATTGTTATCCATTGCATCATAAATAGCAGGAAAACCCGTTCCCCGGCCTTCGGTTAAGTGAAGCTCTTTTAAAAAATCACCAATCCTTCGGTTTCGGTATTGGCGGGAAATAATTCTTCGATTAGAGCTTAATATTTGCTTATTCACAGGAGGCATTGCAGCCGGATAACTCAATATCTCTATCTTATCAGGCCAGACTTGTACTTCAATTGGAGAGTTCAGCTCGTAGCTCTTGTGATAAACTGAATTAGAAAGTGTTTCCTCCACAGCAGCAAAAGGAAAATTGAAGAAACGGTCTGCCTCAGCTTTCCCGGAATACTTTATTACCCTTTCGGAAATAATATTGGTCTGAATAAACGAGAGAACATCACGTAATTGTTTTTGTATTTGCCCTTTAAAATAGTGTTCGGTAAAACTTGAAGCTGAATTATCTTTATGCCAGACCAACTCGATCCATGAACGGGAGAAAAACTTCTCTGGCACTTTACTAAAAAATAACAACCCTGCATTTATTGGATGTATGTCTTCATCAGCACCCTTTGCTATCAGCATAGCACGACATAAATCCTGGAAAGGCATAGTCTTGCTTTCTTCAAACAAATCGCTCTTTACTTCCTGAAGATAGGCTTGAATTAATCCTAAATCCAGATCTTGAATGGTTGCCCGATTATTAATTCTATCATCAAAAGGAATACGGGCTGTTAATTCCAGAAGCTGTCTTAAGTAATCGCCTTTAGCCCGGATGCTGTGAGAACCTACCCTGATATAGTGATAACGCTGACCATTTGCCCCCAATGTGGAAGGAGCTGTATAAGGACGGTTGTCACCGGCAGGGCACCAAAGCACCATGATATATTTTCCGTCAAGCACATAAGGCTGACTTATAGGAAAATAAGTAGGTGATATTTTGTGGCCTAACTGAATAATTTCACCTTGTATGGCATCTAACTGATTTTGTTGTAACCCAACAGGAGGTAAAACAGGTTGACCTGCGTTTTCAGCTATCCCGATTACAATATAGCCACCTCCCCAGTTATTTATATCATTGGCAAATGCACAAAGGGTATGAATAACCTCCTCGGGATTCCAGCTCTGCTTAAACTCCAAACGTTCCCATTCGACCGTGCGGCCATGAACTAAATCTTCAATGTTAACTGGTAGTGCCATATTTTTTATTGGTAATTTGATTGGTATAGTTAACTTTTATTAATTCGTCATGAATTCATTGAATATATTGAGTTTATCAAAATTACAATATTTAGTAACTTTTTACAACAGATATTTTCCCTTACATTATTTCCTTCCCAAATTATATTTTCAATCCCCGGGAAAAACCTATCTTTGTTATATACAACACCACAAGATGACCATAGAGCAATACATTGACAGCATAAACAAACGCTACCGCCTCGGCAACGCCACCGAACACACCTTCCGCGGCGCACTGGAACAACTCATCGAAACCCTCGTCCCCGAAATCCGAGCCACCAACGAACCCAAACGCCAATCCTGTGGCGCCCCCGACTATATCCTCACCCGTAAAGACATCCCCATCGGATTCATTGAAGCCAAAGACATCGGTGATAAAGACCTCGATGGCAAGAAAGGAAATAAAGAACAATTCGACAGGTATAAGGCGACCAGAGACCCTTATATTTTTACCGACTACTTAGATTTTCACTTTTATCGGGATAGTGAGTTTTTCACTAAAATCGCTATTGCAGAAGTACATAAAGGAGGAGTTGTACCTATACCCGGAAATTTCCCCCAATTCATTAGTCTTATCAAAGAATTCTGTACCCAGATTGGCCAGACCATCAAAAGCCCGAAAAAGCTTGCTGAAATGATGGCAGGAAAAGCCCATTTGCTTTCAATCGTAATAGAAAAAGCCCTCACCAGCGACGAAACCAATCAGGAAGACAGCACACTTAAAGACCAGCTAAATGGTTTTAAAGACATCCTCATTCACGACATCACACCCAAGGGATTTGCCGACGTATATGCCCAAACCATTGCCTACGGAATGTTTGCCGCACGCCTCCACGACGACACCCTTGATAATTTCAGCCGTCAGGAAGCAGCCGAACTCATCCCAAAGTCAAACCCCTTCCTGCGCAAACTCTTTGGCTATATCGCCGGACCCGATATCGATGATCGGATAAAGCTTTTAGTTGACAGTTTAGCGGAGATCTTCCAGGCCACCGACGTCGCCGATCTGCTCAAGAACTACGGCAAGACCACCAAGATGGAAGACCCCATCATCCATTTCTACGAAACCTTTCTGAGCGAATACGACCCCAAGCTACGCAAGGCCCGTGGCGTCTGGTACACACCCCAGCCCGTTGTAAACTTCATCGTCCGTGCCGTCGACGACATCCTCAAGACCGAATTCGACCTCCCGCAAGGACTGGCCGACACCTCCAAAACCAAAATCAAAGTCAACCTGCAAGGCAAACAGATCGAGCAGGAAGTCCACCGCGTACAGATCCTCGACCCCGCCACCGGAACCGGAACCTTCCTTGCCGAAGTCGTAAAACAAATCCACAAACGCTTCGAAGGCCAACAAGGCATCTGGAGCAACTATGTCGAAACACACCTGCTGCCCCGCCTCAATGGATTCGAATTGCTGATGGCCTCTTATGCCATGGCACACCTGCAGATGGATCTGCTCATGACCCAGACAGGCTACAAACCAACCCGCGAGCAACGCTTCAGGATCTATCTCACCAACAGCCTCGAAGAAAGCCATCCCGACACCGGAACACTCTTTGCTAATTGGTTAAGTGCTGAAGCAAACGAAGCAAATCATATTAAACGAGATACCCCGGTAATGTGTATTATTGGAAATCCTCCATACAGTGGCATTTCATCAAACAATGGTGAATGGATAAGCAAACTTATAGACGATTATAAATACATTGATGGTGAATATTTCAATGAGCGCAAACATTGGTTGAATGATGATTATGTTAAATTCATTCGTTATGGTCAACATTTCGTTGAGAAGAACGGAAGCGGGATATTGGCATTTATTAATCCTCATGGATTTTTAGATAATCCAACTTTTAGAGGCATGCGTTGGCATTTACTCAAAACTTTTGATAAGATTTATACTATTGACTTGCATGGAAATAGTAAGAAAAAAGAAACTGCACTCGATGGTAGTATTGATCAAAATGTCTTCGACATCATGCAAGGAGTTTCGATTAATATTTTTATAAAAACAGGGAAGAAAAAAACAAGTGAACTTGGTAAAATATTTCATTTTGATGTTTATGGAAAACGCGAATTAAAATATGAATTCTTGTTTGATAATTCATTGAAGTCTATTGATTTTAATGAATTAAAACCAGAAAAGCCTTACCTGTTTTTTGTGCCCAAAAACAATGATTCTTTAAAAGATTATGAATATGAATTTAAAGTAAATGAAATTTTTAAAGTTAACACAGTCGGTTTTGTAACTGCAAACGATGGTCTGAATATATCTATTTCGAAAGAAGAACAAATAGCGAAGATCAAAGATTTGCTCGAGATGGAAGAATTTAAATGGAGAACAAAATATAAAAGACAAAAAGATTCGAGAGACTGGACATACCCAACTGCCCAAAAAGACGCACAAAATAATTTCACTGATAACAAAATAGTTGAATTATCATATAGACCTTTTGATATCAGATATACATTATTTACGGGGAATTCACGTGGTCTATATTCAAGTCCACAGCGAAATATAATGCAATACTTTTTAAAAGATGGAAATTTAGGATTGACTTTATGTAAACAATTTAAATCTGGTGAAAATTATCATCATGTCTTAATTACAAATAAGATCATTGAAAGTTCTTATGTGTCAAATAGAACAAGTGAAATCACAAGTATCTTGCCGCTTTACGTTTTCCCTGAAACTAAAGCTCAACAAACTATAGTACCAACAAGCGAAAGAACCCCAAACCTAAACCCAACAATCGTAAACCAAATAGCAGAGAATTTATCCCTGACCTTTACCAACGAAAAAGACACAACAACTTCGCCTAGTAACCCAACAACCTTTGCCCCAATCGACATATTGGACTACATATACGCAATACTCCACAGCCCAACCTACCGCGAGAAATACAAAGAATTCCTCAAAATCGACTTCCCCCGCGTCCCCTATCCCAAAGACCCTGAAACCTTCTGGCAACTCGTAAAACTAGGCGGCGAAATCCGACAAATCCACCTCCTGGAAAGCCCCGTAGTAGAGCACTACATCACGCAATACCCCATCGACGGAACCAACGAAGTCGGCAAAATCAACTATCACGAAGGCAAAGTCTACATCAACGAAAACCAGTACTTCGCCAACGTCCCCGAAGTAGCCTGGAACTTCTACATCGGCGGATACCAACCAGCTCAGAAATGGCTCAAAGACCGTAAAGACCGCAAGCTCGACTTCGACGACATCCTCCACTACCAAAAAATCATCGTCGCCCTCTCCGAAACCTCCCGCCTCATGTCTGAAATCGACAAAATCGAAATCGAATAAAAATTTAAAAAGATTATAACATGATCCCAAAAAATACATACCAAACAAAGATTAAGGCTAATCAGTTAACACTTAATTATATAGAAGCCTGGTTTAAAGATTTTAAAAATATAATTTTTAATGTTAACATCTCTTTTGAGAATATAAAAAGAATGAAATCACCAAAAGATGAATT
>Ga0209748_1000773_pt1 | contig 16392 bp, 15 predicted proteins | sample BarGraIncu00421A_FD_185490 | JGI IMG/M metagenome (GOLD analysis project Ga0209748, IMG submission 185490) | Arctic peat soil microbial communities from Barrow, Alaska - Barrow Graham LP Incubations 004-21A (SPAdes) (version 2) | ecosystem: Environmental > Terrestrial > Soil > Wetlands > Peat... | reverse complement strand
CGGGCTGATCGACTACATCACGAGCGGGCCGGTGGTGAAGATGGTCCTCGCAGGACCTGACGCCGTCGCCGCGTGCCGGAAGCTCATGGGCGCCACCAATCCCCGCGACGCCGCACCGGGCACGATCCGTGGCGACTTCGGTCTGATCATGGACGCCAACATCGTCCACGGGTCCGACTCGCCCGAGTCGGCGGAGCGCGAGATCCGCATCTTCTTCTAGGAGCACCCGTCAGTCATCACGGAGCGGCCGGCCGGCAAGCACCGGCCGACTCCGATGTAGCGCGGGCCGCCTCTGGGCGGCTGGGGAGGGGGCCGGTGGTGTTCTTCCGCATCATTCCGAAAAGCGAGATCCCTGAGCTGGTACGCGGTCTCGCACACGAGTTCGAGGTCATCGGGCCGGTGGCGAAGGGCGACTCGTTCGTCTACGCGCCGCTCGAGGACCCGTCCGTGCTCCGCCTGGACTACGGCATGACGATGCTGCCCGCGAAGGCCTGGTTCTTCCCGCCGTCCGAGACGGTCATGACCTTCCGTGTCGTCGACAACGTGGTCGTCGACGCCGCCGTCGACGAGACGAAGCGCGTCCTGTTCGGGCTGCATCCCTGCGACGTCAACTCGCTTCTGTTGATGGACAACGTCTTCCTGGGCGCGAACCCCGACCCGTACTACAAGGCGCGGCGGGACAACACGCTCGTCATCGGCGTTTCATGCATGCCGAGCGATCACTGCTTCTGCAACGCGTGGGGCACCGACGAGACCCACTGGGGGTTCGACATCTTCCTGTCGGACATCGGCGACGACTACTACGCTTCGATCCGGTCGGTCATGGGCGCCGAGCTCGTCGACCGCTACGTGTCCGGGCGCTCGATCACCGACGAGGACACCGCCGCCTTCCAGCGCCGCACCGCCGAGTTCAAGGCGGCCTTCTCGAACGACGTCGACACGTCGCAGTTGCCCGTGCTCCTGGACGCGAAGTTCGACTCCGACATCTGGGAGAAGTTCGGGGACAAGTGCCTCGGTTGCGGAGCCTGCTCGATGGTGTGCCCGACCTGCTACTGCTTCGACGTGCGTGACGAGCTCGACGCCGACCAGACGACCGGTCGCAGGGTCCGCGTGTGGGATTCATGCCAGTTCAAGGAGTTCGCCGAGGTGGCCCACGGGCACAACTTCCGGGCGACGCGCGCGAGCCGTGTGAAGTACCGCTACTACCACAAGCAGTGGGGCTACCTGTCGAAGTTCGAGCGCGTCCTGTGCGTCGGCTGCGGCCGCTGCACGCTTGCCTGCAAGGCCAAGATCAACCCGCCGCGCGTCGTCCGCGCGCTCCAGACCGGGGTGGTGGACTAGATGGAGACTCGAACGAAAGTCGCGCCGACCGCTGTGAATCCGTACAGGCCTCACCCGGCCCGCATCACCTCGATCATCCAGCTGACGCCGATGGAGAAGCTGTTCGAGCTGCGGCTCATCGACGACGCCGCCCGCGAGGCGTTCGACTTTACGGCGGGTCAGTTCGTCGAGTTGTCGATCTTCGGGGTTGGCGAGGCGCCGATCTCCATCTCATCGGCGCCGAGCAAGCAGGGGTTCATCGAGCTGTGCGTGCGCAACGCCGGTGACGTGACCGGCGCGATGCACGCGAGGAAGTGCGGCGACATCGTCGGGCTCAGGGGCCCGTTCGGCCGCGGCTTTCCGTTCGGGGAGATGAAGGGCCACGACGTCCTGCTGGTCGCCGGCGGGCTCGGGATCGCCCCGCTCAAGTCGCTCATCAACCACATCCACGACGACCGCCACGACTTCGGGAAGGTCACGATCCTATACGGTTCGCGGACCCCGTCCGAGATCCTGTTCCGGACTCAGTTCGACATGTGGCGGCACCGGGACGATTTCGACCTGATCCTGTCGGTTGACACTCCCGACGACACCTGGGACGGCGAGGTCGGCCTCGTTACGAAGCTCTTCGACCAGATCGACGTGGACCCGAAGGGGACCTACGGCGCGATCTGCGGTCCGCCTGTCATGTACAGGCACGTCATCGCCGAGATGCGCAAGAAGGCGATGGACGCCGACCACATATACGTCTCGTTCGAGCGCCGCATGAAGTGCGGCATCGGCAAGTGCGGCCATTGCGGGGTCGGGCACCAGTACGCGTGCATCGACGGCCCGGTGTTCAACTACTGGGAAGCTATGAACCTCCAGGAGGCGATCTAACATGGCGCCACGAGTGGTCGTACTGTCGCTGGCCTCCGACTTCGGCTGCCAGGTGCAGCTCAGCAACATGACAGGCGAGATCCTGGACGTGCTGGGGGTCATCGACCTGACCTACTGGCAGCTCGCCTCCAGCGGTCACATGCCGGAAGCCTACGACGTCGCCATCGTGGAAGGCGCCGTCACGACCGACGAGCACGTCGAGTTGCTCCGCTCGGTGCGCGAAACCGCGGCGGTCGTGATCGCCATCGGCGCCTGCGCGAATACGGGCGGCATCCCCGGGATGGCGAACCTGCTGGACCTCGACGAACGCTACACCGTCGTCTACGGGGACGGGGGAGCGCCCAAGGTCGCTGCCGGCAAGCGCGCGCCGATGCCGATCGACCGGTTCATCGACGTGGACTATCACGTGCCCGGGTGCCCGATCGACCCCGCCGAGTTCCTCAGGACGCTCTCGCATGTGCTCCTCGGCATGAAGGACCGTATCCCGGACCAGACGATGTGCGCTTCCTGCAAGGTCAACGAGACCGTGTGCTTCTACGACCGAGGCATCGTGTGCCTTGGCCTCGTGACGCGCGCCGGGTGCGGAGCTCGATGCCCGTCGCTCAACCGCCCGTGCACGGGTTGCCGGGGCGTGGCGCCCGACGCGAACCTCGAGTCCGCACGCGCCATCATCGTCGCCGCCGGTGGGCGCGCCGACTCTCTCGAGACCGGGCTGGGCGTCTACAACACCGCGAAGGAGGTACGTGGCTGACATGGCGCGACTCACCGTGGAGCACGTCGCTCGCATCGAAGGGCACGGCAACATCACCGTCAACGTCGAGAACGGCCAAGTGCGCGAGGTCCGGATGGACGTCGTCGAGCCGGCGCGGTTCTTCGAGTCGATGGTCGTCGGCCGCCGGTTCGACGAGGCGCCCCTGATCACCTCGCGCATCTGCGGGATCTGCTCACCGAACCACGTCGTCACGTCGATCAAGGCGATCGAGGCGGCGCTGGGGGTCGAGGTCAGCGAGCGAACGAAGCTGCTGCGCAAGCTGCTCGTCTACGGCTCGTTCCTGCAGAACCACGCCACGCACCTGTACATCCTGGCGGCTCCGGACTACGTCGGGCTCCCGAGCGTGTTCCCGCTCGCGGAGACGATGCCGGAGGTCGTCGAGCGCGCCCTGCGGCTCAAGAAGCTGGGCAACGACCTGACGACCGCCGTGGGCGGCAGGCAGGTCCATCCGGTGAGCGCCGTGGTCGGCGGCTTCACGGCCGAGCCCGAGCCGGGGCGGCTGGCGAGCTACCGTGACCTGCTGCTCGGCGTCGCGGACGACGCGCTGGCGACGGTCGAGCTGTTCGCGTCGTTCCAGGTACCCGACTTCGCTTCGGCGGGCGAGATGCTCGCGCTCACCGCGGACGACGACTACGCGATCTACGACGGCGACACCGCCGCTCTCGACGCCGGCTGGCGCCGCCCCGCGGGCGAGTACCGGTCGTTCATCACGGAAGGCATCGTCGGGCACAGCAACGCGAAGCACTCTACGGTCGACGGCCGCCCGTTCATGGTGGGCTCGGTCCCGCGGATGGACCTCAACGCGGATCGGCTCAACGACGCGGGCCGCGACGCGCTGGAGAAGTCCGGGGTCGTTCTCCCGACGCGCAACACCTTCCACATGAACGTGCTGCAGGCGGTCGAACTGGCCGACGCCTCGGCTCGGTGCGCGGGCTACATCGAGCGTCTGCTCGACATGGGCGGCTCGTCGGTTCCGAAGCCGTTCCGGATACGGGCGGGACAGGGCGGCTCTGCCACCGAGGCGCCGCGCGGGACGCTCTACCACTCGTACGCGGTCGACGACGACGGGTTCGTCACACGCGGCGACGTGATCACCCCGACGGCGCAGAACCTCGCGAACATCGAGGCCGACATGCGCGCCTTCGCGCCGACCGTGGCGGACCGCAGCGAGCCGGAGTTCGCGGTGCTCATCGAGGAGCTCGTCCGCTCGTACGATCCATGCCTGAGTTGCTCCGTGCACTAGCCTGCGGCCATCGATCGTCGTCTGGGAGCGCCCACCGGGGCGCTCCTTTCGTTGAGCGGTGACGAACGGTATTCGGAAAGCACGCGTGCGGAAACAGGTCAGACCGTCGAGCGACGATGGGCAGAGGTCCTGCCTGTGACGGGTCCGGCACAGGTAGAATGCGCCGGGGTAGTCCGGTGCCGGCGTCGATGACGGGAGGGTGTCGTGGGAGGCTTCTCGCTCGCCATCGTCGCCATCGCCGCGATCGCCGTCGTCGTCGGCGTGCCGATGCTGCGACCACCCCGGAGGCCGCCCCAGCCCCTCGAACCGGTCGTGTCGGCCGTCTTGGACGCTCTTCCCGGCGGCAACTGCGGCGCGTGCGGGAACGACTCGTGTTTCGCGGCGGCCTGCGCAGCCGCGGCGGGCCGGGCGCCAGCCACCGTGTGCGTGACAGGTGGCGCAGCGACGGCCGCGGACGTCGCGCGCGCGCTGCGTTCGTACGGTCGGGCCTGAGCGGTCCCGACTCGGGCTCGTCCGATCCGACTGCGATCTCCCGGTCGCTGACCCCTCGAATCATTGAAGCAGGTCCTTTCGAGAGGCGGTGGGACCGGTATGGCGCCCAGGGTGCACACGGTCGGCAGCTCGTGCCGCTCATGCGTCCTCGCCGGCCGGGCGGACACGGTCACGGACGCCGAGCTTGTGAGCCTCCTCGTGTCCGACGGTCGTCCGGATCTGGGACGCGCGCTCTTGGAGGCGCACCCGCAACCCGACGCACTGTGGCGCGTGGGGGCGGAAGACCTCATCGCCTTCGACGGCGTGGGGCCTGCTGGCGCCGCGCGGCTGCTCGCGAGCCTCGAGCTTGCGCGGCGGGCGAGCTCCTGGTCGGTGGCCGAACGGCCGTTGGTCTCAACGCCGGAGGACGTCGTCGCGCTGTGCGCGCCGCAGCTGCGCGGCCTTGACCGCGAGCACTTCTGGGCGCTCATCCTGTCGACGAAGAACCGCCTGCTCCGGATGGTCGAGGTGTCGGTGGGTTCGCTGAACGCTTCGATCGTTCATCCGCGGGAGTTGTTCAAGGAGGCGGTCCGCATGTCGGCGGCATCGATCGTCGTCGTCCACAACCATCCGAGCGGCGACCCGACGCCCAGCGGAGCCGATCTCCAACTCACGAGGCGCCTCGCCAAGGCGGGCGAGGTGCTCGGGATCGAGCTGCTCGACCACATCGTGATCGGCGACGGCGGTGCCCACACCTCGCTGCGACATATGGGCGTGCTGTGACGGGAGTGTGTCGTTCTCGCCGTCGAGCAGGGGTTTTGCGGTCCCTGTGCTAGACTGACGCTCGAGTCCGACCGGTTCCCGCGGGTGTGAGTCCGCGCGGCCTCGGTCGTTTTCGGACGTACGCAGGGCGGACAGCTCTACGGGCGATCCGCGCCCGCGAAAGGACCTAGACGTGTCGCTCATCGACCTGTTCTTCAACTCCTGGGGCTCGGACATGGCCGTCGACCTCGGGACGGCAAACACGCTCGTCTCCGTCCGGGGCCGTGGGATCGTGCTGATCGAGCCCTCCGTCGTCGCAGTCGAGAAGGACAGCAAGCGTGTCCTCGCGGTGGGCATCGAGGCGAAGCGTATGCTCGGGCGCACGCCGGGCTCCATCGTGGCGATCCGGCCCCTCAAGGACGGCGTCATCGCCGACTTCGAGGTCACCGAGTCGATGCTCCGCTACTTCATCAACAAGACGCGGGTGAAGCGGTTTCCCTGGCAGCCGAAGCCGCGCGTGGTCGTCTGCGTGCCGTCGGGCGTGACCGAGGTCGAGAAGCGGGCGGTGTTCGAGGCGACCATGCAGGCCGGCGCGCGTCAGGCGTTCCTCATCGAGGAGCCCATGGCCGCGGCGATCGGAGCGGGCCTGCCGATCCAGGAGCCGACCGGCAATATGGTCGTCGACATCGGCGGGGGCACGACCGAGGTCGCCGTCATCTCGCTCGGCGGGATCGTCGTCGCTCAATCAATCCGCATAGGCGGTGACGAGTTCGACGAGGCGATCGTCGCTCACGTGAAGCGCGAGTACAACGTGTTGATCGGTGAGCGCACCGCTGAGGAGATCAAGATGGAGATCGGCAGCGCGTTCCCGCTGCCCGAGGAGCTCGACGTCGAGATCAGGGGCCGGGACCTGCAGACCGGACTGCCGCGAACACTCACGATCTCCAGCGAGGAGATCCGTACGGCTGTGGAAGATCCGACGAAGGCGATCGTCCAGGCGGTCAAGGCTACGCTTGAGGAGACGCCCCCCGAGCTTGCTGGTGACGTGATGGAGTTCGGCATCGTGCTCACCGGCGGCGGTGCGCTGCTCAAGGGCCTGGATGACCGGCTCATGGCCGAGACGGGCATCCCGGTGCACGTCTCGGAGAACGCACTCATCAACGTCGTCCTGGGCTCCGCCATGGCGCTCGAGGAGATCGACGTCCTGAAGAAAGTCCTCACCGTCTCGCACTAGCGGGCGGGAGAGGCGGTCTTGGATAGCCTGTGAAGCGTCTCGAGATCGATACCCGCCGCGGCGCGGGCCGCCCGCTCGTGCTGGCGGTCCTAGTCGTCGCTGCGCTCATCATCACGACCGTCTGGTACCGCGAGGGCGACGACGGTCCTCTGCACGCTGCCCGGCGAGTGGTCGTTGCCGTGAGCCAGCCGTTCGAGACCGCCGGGACCTGGATCGCCACGCCGTTCCGCGGCTTCGGGAACTGGGTGAGCGGTCTGAGCGTCAACAGCGCGGACTACGCAGCTCTCAAGGATCAGAACCAGCAGCTCAAGGAGCGTTTGGCCGCGCTGGAGGAAGCGAAGCTGGAGAACGACCGCATCCGCGCCCTCGTCGACTTCGCGAAGGCGCAGGACGTGCCGACGATCGGCGCGCGGATCATCGGTAGGCCCACGGACTCGCGCCAGCGGTCGATCGTGATCGATCGCGGGACCTCTTCCGGCGTGCAGAAGGGCGACACCGTGGTCGCGGCCGGCGGGCTGGTCGGACAGGTCGTCGAGGTCACCCCGTTCGACGCGCAGGTGCGTCTCATCACGGACTCGGCGAGCGGCGTCGCGGTGCTGGTCCAGCGCACCCGCGCCAACGGCATCGTACGCGGCGCGCTCGAAGCCCCTCTCGAGCTCGACTTCGTGGAGACCAGGCTCGCCCCGGTCGTCGGTGACGTGCTGATCACGTCGGGGCTCGGAGGGACCTACCCGAAGGGGATCGTCGTGGGCGAGGTCACCGGGGTCTCGGCTCCTGAGGCCGACCTGTACGCGGCGATCACCGTGTCGTCGCGGGTGGATATCGACCGGGTCGAGGAGGTCCTGGTCCTCACGGGCCAGACGGCCTCCACGAGTCTGCCGGGAGGGGGAGAGTGAACAAGACCCTCTCTGTCGCACTCGCCCTCACGGGTGGCTACGTATTGCAGGTCTCGCTGGCCTCGCAGCTCGCCGTCTTCGGCGTCGTGCCGAACTTCATGTTCCTCGTGGTCATGACGATCGCGCTCACCCAGGGGCCGGTCTCAGGTGGTGTGGCCGGGTTCATCGGCGGGCTGGTCTTCGACCTGCTCAACGCAGGTGTCGTCGGGCCGTTCGCGCTCGTCCTCGCGGTGGTCGGGTACGTGGCGGGAGCCCTGAACGCCAACCTCTTCGCCGAGGGATGGCTACTGCCCGTGACCGTAGTGGCGATCGCCAGCTTCGCCACAGAGGTCTCCTACGGCATCATCCTAGCGGTGCTGGGAACAGGGCCGCGATTCTGGGACGGGTTCTTGACTGTGATCGTGCCGAGCGTGATCTACCACACGGCGCTGGCGGTTATCGTGTACCCGCTGCTGGCCCGACTCTTGCGGACTGAGCGACCGATGAAGTCCTTCCGCCGCCTGGCGTAGGGCGGACCGGCCGCGCGACCCCCTAGGAACAGCCTGTCATGACGACCTTCCGCGAACAGCTCAAAGGGCGCTTCGCCGTACTCGGCGTTGTCGTCCTCGTCGTGCTGGGCGTGCTCGCAGTCCGGCTGTGGAGCATGCAGGTCATCACGGGCACCCGGTACTCGGCGGCGGCGCAGACCAACAGCACTCGCGAGATCCACCTTCCGGCGCCGCGCGGACGGATACTGGACGTGAAGGGCCGGCCGCTGGTCACCAACCGGCCGGTGATGAACGTCACTGCGCCCTCGAGCATCTCCCAGGACACGACCCTGGTCGCGCGGCTGTCCGCCGCGATCGACGTCCCGGTCGACGAGATCCAGGCGAAGCTCGCATCGTTCAAGCAGGAGCGTCTCGCGCCGCGAGTGCTGCGCACCGATGTCCCGCTCGCCGCCGCCGCCTACGTCTCGGAACACTCCGCGGACTTCCCGGGCGTCGAAGTGCAGGAGGCCGCGGTCCGCGATTATCCGTTCGGATCGCTGGCCGCCCACGTCCTCGGGTACACGGGCGAGATATCCGAAGAGCAGATGGCGGCGTCGAGCACCGTCAATGCGACCATGGGGGACATCGTCGGGAAGACCGGCGTCGAGTCCTTCTACGACAAGATCCTCCAGGGTGAGAAGGGGTTCCGCCGGTTCGAGGTCGACAACCAGGGCCACCAGCGGAGCGTGCTTGCGGAGGGAGCTCCGATCCCCGGCAAGGATGTCCGGCTGACGATCAACAAGGACGTCCAGGCGGTCGCCGAGAAGGCGTTGTCCGACGCGCTGGCCGAGGCGCACAGGCAGGGCTTCACGAAGGCGCGCGCAGGCGCGGCGGTGGTTCTCGACGTGAAGACGGGCGCCGTCGTGGCGATGGCCAGCGTGCCTACCTACGACCCGACTGTGTTCCTCGGCGGGGTATCGCCGGCGGAATGGAAGTCGCTGAACGACCCGTCCTCGAACTACCCTCTCAACAACCGCGCGATCATGGCCGCGTATCCTCCCGCATCGACGTTCAAGTCGATCGTCGCGATGGGTGGACTCCAGTCGAAGCTGATCACCGCGGGGACCAGGTTCACATGCACCGGACGGTGGCGGGGGTTCGGGTCGCAATGGGCGAAGTGGTGCTGGCTGCACACCGGCCATGGCAGTCTGAACCTCACCGGCGCTATCGAGCAGTCGTGCGACAGCTATTTCTACAACGTCGGGAAGCTGTTCTACGACGCGCCTGGCGAGCAGCTGCAGGCGTTCGCACGGTCGATCGGCCTAGGCGCCCCCCTCGGGATCGACCTTTCCGGCGAGGTCGCGGGCAGGGTTCCCGACGCCGCGTGGAAGAAGGCGTTCAACCAGAACTACCCCGAGTACCAGCAGTGGGTCCCCGGCGACACCGTCAACATGGCGATCGGCCAAGGCGACCTGCTGGTGACGCCGCTCCAGCTGGCGAGCGCCTACGCGACACTGGGCAACGGTGGGACGGTCGCCCGGCCGCACGTCCTGGACGCGGTCCTCACGAGTGACGGTACCCCGTCCATCGTGGCGAGCACCACGGTGACCTCCGACGCGAAGCTGTCGCCGGCGAACGTCGCAACGCTGCGCAGAGCGCTCGTCGGTGTCACGACGGTCGGCACGGCGAAGAGCGTATTCAGGGGGTTCCCGGTCTCGGTGGCCGGCAAGACCGGAACCGCGCAGATCAACGGGAAAGACGACCTCGCTGTGTTCGCCTGCTACGCTCCCGCAGTCGCGCCCCGCTACGCGATCGCGGTGATCATCGAGCAGGGCGGCCACGGCGGCTCCGTTTCCGGGCCGGCGGCACGCCAGATCATGAGCTTCCTGTTCGGCAAGAAGTACACCGCGATCCACACGACGGATGTGTCGCGATGAAGCCCCGCCGTCCGTGGCTCAGGATCGTGTCGGACCGCGTCCATATCGGGCTTGCGACGGCCGTTGTGGCTCTGCTCGGCTACGGAAGCCTGATGGTCTGGACCGCGACGGTGACGATGACCGGTCACGCCGCGCTCGTCCAGCGCCAGTTCATCGGTATCGCGCTCGGCGCCCTGTTCCTGATCGGCGCGTGGCTCATCGACTACACGCAGTACAAGTCGTGGACCGGACCGCTGATGATCCTGTTGTGTGCCCTGATCATCTCGCCTCGTATCCCGGGTCTCGGAGGCACGGCGTCGGGAGCGACCTCGTGGCTCGAGGTCGCAGGCGTGCGCCTGTTCCAGCCGTCCGAGCCCGCAAAGCTGCTGTTCATCGTTGTCCTTGCGGCTGTCGTGGCCGAGTTCGGCGGCAAGATCGAGGCACGCTCCGACGTGCTGAAGGTCGCGGGCTACGTGGCGCTCCCGTTCGGGTTGATCTTGCTGCAGCCCGACCTCGGCACAGGGCTGGTGTTCATCATGATCGCGCTCGGGATGCTTCTCGTCGGAGGGTTGAGGGGGCGCTGGTTCGCGGTCGCCGCGGCACTCATCGTCGTCGTCGCGGTCGTCGGGCTGACCACTCCGTTGCTGCAGCAGTACCAGAAGGACCGGCTGCTCGTCTTCGTCGATCCCTCGCGCGACCCCAAGGGCGCTGGATACAACCTGGCCCAGTCCAAGATCGCGATCGGCTCCGGCGGCATGACCGGCACAGGCCTCGCGGCCGGCACGCAGAGCCGCTTCAACTTCATCCCGGAGCCCCACACCGACTTCATCTTTTCGGTGCTCGGCGAGCAGTTCGGCTTCGTCGGCGCCATGATGCTGCTGGCGCTGTATCTCGCGTTGCTGTCAGCGACGTTATCGATCTCGGCTTCCAGTCGCGACCTGTTCGGCGCGCTGATCGCCGCCGGGCTGCTGTCGATGTGGCTGTTCCAGATACTCGAGAACATCGGGATGACGATCGGCATCATGCCTGTCACGGGGATCCCGCTCCCGTTCATGAGCTACGGTTCGTCCTTCATGGTCACGAACCTCGCTGGGGTAGGTATCCTGTTGTCTATCTGGTCCCGAAGGTACGGGACCGGGCTGTGAACCACCGAGACGAGAGGGGGACGCTGCCATGGCTGTGAACCTGCCCGTCGACGTCCGTGCCCTGTACGACGCCGGCAAGAGGTTGAAGGCCGATCGCGAACAGCCGGTCCGCCTCGCCGTGCTCGTGGAGATCGACGCTCCCGACGCGTTGGTCGAAGCCGCTCGCGAGATGCTGCGCGCGAAGGCCGCAACCGGTATCGTCGATGTGGCTGTGATCGAGCCTGAGCAGTTCCTGCGTGTCGATTCCAAGGCCGACGCAGTGATCGTGCTGGTCGGAAGTGGTGCGCACCTGGGACCGACCCTGCACGACCTGCGGGCCCGCCTGATGCCCACGGCGGTCCTCGCGGTCCGCGAGGACGCGTCCTCCTTCGCGCGCCTGATCGGTCATCCCGCCGGTGACGTGCTCGTCGGGGAGGATCCGGTCGCGCTGTTCCCGGGACCACTTGCGGACTGGGCGATGGAGCGGCTGGGCAAGCTGCATACCGCACTCGGCCACAACTTCGAGTTCATGCGTCGCGCCGTGGCCAAGGAGGCGGTGAGGCACTGCGCATGGCAGAACGCCGCGGTCGGGGCCGTGCTGTTCCTGCCGGGTGCGGACATGCCGGTCATGACTCTTAATCAGGGTCGTATGCTACTCAAGGTCGCTGCCGCCTACGGCCAGGCGATCGACAAGGAACGCATCAAGGAGCTTGCGGCGGTCGTCGCCGGAGGCTTCGTGTTCCGCACGTTCGCGCGCGAAGTGGTCGGCCTGGTGCCCGGCTTCGGCTGGGCGGTCAAGGCCGGCATCGCCTACGCGGGCACGATGGCTATGGGCACCGCTGCGATCGGCTACTTCGAGGATGGCGCGGATCTGACCGGTGTGGTGCGGTCGCTGGGCGAGCATGCCGCCGAGGCCGCCGCGCGGATCGGTCACCGTCGCTCGGACAGCCTGGCCGGCCCGGCGCCCGTGTCCCCCGGATCGGCTGGAGCGACGCTGGCTGCGGAACCGCATGCGACTCCGCAGCCCGGCTACGTCCTGGTTTCCGGCGAGAGCGCGTTGGAGGGCCCGGCACAGCAGACACTGCTCGACGTCCCACCGGCGAAGCCGACCCTCATCGTGCTTGACGACAACGATCGACCCGGAGAGCAGACAGGCGCCGTGCGGTGACCGTGGGTTGGGATCGGATCGAGCCGCTGCTTGCGCACGTCGAGCGGCCGGCGCGCTACATCGACTCCGAGTTCTGCGCCGTTCATCGCGCAGATGCCTCCTATCGTGCGGCGCTGCTGTATCCGGACACCTACGAGCTCGGCATGGCCAACCAGGCGGTCGCGATCCTGTACGACGCGCTGAACGCGATCGAGGGCGTCGCAGCCGAGCGCGTGTTCGTCCCCGCACCCGACATGGCTGCAGCGATGCGGAGCTCCGGCACACCGCTGTTCACGCTGGAGAGCGTGGTCCCCGTCTCCTCGTGCGACATGCTCGGGATCACGTTGCCCTACGAGTTGACCTGCACGAACGTGCTGGAGGCGCTCGACCTGGCCGGCATCCCGCTGCACGCGGCGGACCGCGGCGCCGGTCACGCGCTCGTGATCGGCGGAGGGCCGTGCTCGTTCGATCCCGAGCCTCTGGCCCCGTTCTTCGACGCGTTCCTGATCGGTGAGGGCGAGGAAGCGGTCGTTGAGATCGTCGCAGCGCACCGGGCCGCCATGGCCGAGGGGCTCGACCGTCCGGGTGTCCTCGCGGCGCTCGCGCTGGTGCCAGGCGTGTATGTCGCATCGCTCTATGAACCAGCGGGCAACGGCCTTCCTGCGCGTCCGCGCGCAGGGACGGGCGCGCCGCCCGAGGTCGTGAAGCGCGTCGTGCGCGACCTCGACGCGGTGAGGTCCCCGGCGTGCCCGGTGGTCCCGTACATGGATGTCGTCCACGACCGTGCGACGGTCGAGGTTCTTCGCGGCTGTACCAGGGGGTGCCGTTTCTGCCAGGCGGGGATGGTCTACCGCCCCGTGCGCGAGCGGACAGCTGACTCGATCGTGCGCGATGCGCTCGGCCAGCTGCGCTGCACCGGCCAGGAGGAGCTCTCCCTAAGCTCGCTGTCGACCACCGACCACAGCCAGATCCAGGAAGTCCTGCGCCGCCTGAGCACTGCGCTGCGCGGCCGCGGGGTGACCGTCGGATTGCCGAGTCTGCGGGTGGACGCGTTCGGCGTGGCCATGGCACGGCTCGTCGGCGAGGGTGCGCGCGGCGGACTGACGTTCGCTCCCGAGGCCGGCACCCAGCGGATGCGCGACGTGATCAACAAGAACGTGACCGAGGAGGATCTCCTCACAACGGTGCAGAACGCATTCGACGGCGGATGGCGGCGGCTCAAGCTCTACTTCATGCTCGGTCTGCCCACCGAGACCGACGACGACATCAGGGGGATCGGATCCCTGGTGTCCAAGGTCCTTCACGTTGCCCGCGAGGCGACGCCGCCGGCGCAGCGCGGAGGGATGCGCATCGCCGTCTCGGTCTCCACTTTCGTCCCGAAGGCGCACACGCCCTTCCAGTGGGAGCCGCAGCTCACGCTCGAAGAGGTGCGCCACCGGCAAGGCGTGCTTCGTGACTCGGTGCCACGCAAGGGTGTCGAGCTGCACTGGCACGACGCGGAGGTGTCGCTGATCGAAGGCGCGCTGGCACGGGGCGGACGCGAGCTGGCGCCGGTCATAGAGCACGCGTGGCGCAGTGGTGGAGGCTTCGACGCGTGGACCGAGCGGTTCTCGCTCGCGCGCTGGCTCGAGGCGTTCGCGGCTGAGGGTGTCGATCCCGTGGCGCTGGCCTCGACGCCGCGGGAGGTCGGCGCTCCGCAGCCGTGGAGTCACATCTCGTCGGGTGTGAGCGAGTCGTACCTCGCGCTCGAGCGCGAGAGGGCGCTCGCGGGTGAGTCGACGCCCGACTGCTCGTTCGATGGATGCACCGACTGTGGGGCGTGCCCACTGCTGGGCGCGGACGTCGTGCTGGCAGGTGGTTTCCGTGGCTGACGCGACGTTCCGTCTTCGGGTCACCTACGGCAAGACCGGCCGCCTGCGGTTCCTCAGTCACCTCGAAGCGGCGCACGCCTGCGAAAGGGCGGTACGTCGCACCGGGCTGGGGTATGCTGTCACTCAGGGGTTCAACCCACGCATGCGGATCGCCTTCGGACCGGCGTTGCCGGTCGGAAGCGCCGGGCTGGCGGAAAGCTACGACCTGTGGCTCTCGCGGCTGGTCCCGGCGGCGGAAGCGCTCGAGATGCTGCTGGCTGCTACCCCCGTTGGCCTTGCACCGGCCGAGGCGCGGTACGTGAGCGACAAGGACCCGTCGCTCACCGCCGCGATGACGCTCGGAGAGTACGAGGTCGTTGTGGAAGACCCGGACATGGGTCCGGGAAGGTTGGCGGAGGCGCTTGCCGATGTTGTCGGGTCGGGGAGCCTCACGATCGAGCACAAGGGTGCGATGAAGGTTTACGACCTCGCGGTCTGCCTCCCCGAAGGGGTGCAGGTCAGCGAGGAGCCCGGCCGGGCAACGGTGCGCATGGTGGTGCACATGGGCGCGTGGGGATCGCTTCGGCCGGAGGCCCTTGTCCGTGAGGCGCTCGGACGCATGGACGCGAGTGACGCGTCCGTGACCGTCACGCGTGTCGCTCTCCGCCCTGTGGAGGGGTAGGCCCCGCAGGCGCGTCCTGGGGGTCGGCCTCGCTTGAGGAGCGGGCATGGCCGAGTTCGTGCGGGAGATGCTGATCTCCCATGACACTTCCGAGACCCGGGTCGCGGTGGTCGAAGATGGAAGGCTCGTCGAGTTCTACTTGGAGCGGGCGAAACGCTCCGTGGTCGGCAACATATACCTGGCTCGTGTCCGCGACGTCCTGCCGGGCATGCAAGCGGCGTTCGTGGACATCGGGCTCGAGAAGAACGCCTTCCTCTACATAGATGAGGTCGTCGACGCGGACGGAGGCGTCGAGCTGCCGCGCCGCGAGATCTCGCAGCTGCTCTCTTCGGGGCAGCAGGTGGTCGTCCAGGTCCTCAAGGACCCGATGGGGACCAAGGGCGCGCGCGTCACCACCGACGTCACGCTGCCCGGTCGCTTCCTGGTCCTCATGCCGTTCTCGGAGTTTGTCGGGATATCCCGCAAGCTGCCCGACCTCGAGCGCGAGCGCCTGCACGAGCTGATCACCGAGGCGGCTCCTACGGGTATCGGGCTGATCGTGCGAACCGCTGCGGCGGGTGCGAGCGACAAGGACCTCCTCGCGGACCTCGAGTTCCTGCAGAGGCTGTGGAAGCGGGTGCAGCACCAGGCCGGCGAGGCGCTGGCGCCCGAGGTGATCTACACCGAGATGGACCTCGCGCTGCGGTTCACGCGCGACGTGTTCGGCGAGGACTTCAGGCGGCTCGTCGTCGACGATCGGGCCACCTACGACAAGCTGGTCTCGTTCCTGAAGAAGACGTCGCCACACCTGGTCAAGCGTCTGTCGCTGTACCGGGAGAAGGTTCCGCTGTTCGACTTCGCCGGCGTGGATCCGCAGATCGATGCTGTGCTGGAGCGAACGGTGCGGCTTCCGTCCGGCGGCTACATCGCCATCGACCAGACAGAGGCGCTCACGGCCATCGACGTCAACACGGGGTCGTTCACCGGGAGGCGCAGCCTCGAGGACACGATCGTGAAGACGAACCTGGAGGCGGCTGACGAGGTCGTGCGGCAGCTCAGGCTGCGCGACATCGGCGGCATCATCATCATCGACTTCATCGACATGGAGGACCCCGCTCACCGTCAGCAGCTCCAGCAGCGGCTGGCGGATGCGCTCGATCGCGACCGCACGAAGACCCGAGCGAGCGAGATCTCGCGCCTCGGGCTCGTGGAGATGACGCGCAAGAACGTGACCGATGGCCTCTACACGGTCCTGACCGATCCCTGTCCGACCTGCCACGGGCAGGGGAGGGTGCTGTCGGAGGCCACGCGCAGGATCATGGTCGAGCGCCGCATGCGCGAGACGCTGCTGGCCGGCAGGAGCGCCGCGTATCTGTTCGGCATCGCTCCCGAGACGCTCGCGATCGTGAACCAGCCCGGCCGCAACGTCCTCGCCGCGCTGCGCGCGGAGACGCACAAGCAGGTGGCGATGGTCGCCGACCCGGACTGCGGCCCCGCCGAAGTCCGGGTCCTCATAGAAGGCAAGGCAGGGTCGATCGAGCGCGCCCTGCGGTAGGCCGGTGACGAGAAGGTCCCTGCGCGCGTCGAAGGGCGACACACGCCGCGCTCCGGGACCTCTCGTCACCGGCCGCGCGATGGACCCTCATCTTG
>Ga0209748_1000771_pt1 | contig 16403 bp, 14 predicted proteins | sample BarGraIncu00421A_FD_185490 | JGI IMG/M metagenome (GOLD analysis project Ga0209748, IMG submission 185490) | Arctic peat soil microbial communities from Barrow, Alaska - Barrow Graham LP Incubations 004-21A (SPAdes) (version 2) | ecosystem: Environmental > Terrestrial > Soil > Wetlands > Peat... | reverse complement strand
GCACCCCAAGATCGCCGAGGCTGTGTCCGTGGGTGTTAAAGACAAATACCGGGGGGAAACGGTCAAGGCGTTTGTTGTACTGAAACCGGGAGAAACATGTACGGAACAGGAAATCATCAAGTTCTGTAAGGAAAAACTGGCCCCCTACAAGGTGCCCAAACTGGTTGAATTCCGGAAAACGATTCCCAAATCCGCCGTCGGGAAAATCCTGCGTAAGGTTTTGCGGGATGAAGAGGAGGCTAAGGCGAAACAAAAGGAGTAAAAGAATAATGGTGCCGGTGTAAGACGATCGGAACCGTCAGGTATAATCCGTAGGGATGAAATGCAGTTTACAAAATGCGGGGTGCAGACTTATCAACTGAACCCCGCATTCTAATAAAAATGAGGAGGAGCTATGGCCAGTACATGGGGGAAAGAAACTCAGACCATTCCGCTTTCAAAGGATAACGAGGCGGCAAGGAGGAGGCGACGAGGCGTATTGTACATACGCTGAGGAAGTCGACGATGCTGCCAACAAAGTTAGCCAAAGAAAGCGAAATGGTATCAGACCCTTTTTTCCGCCCGGATATTCCCGGCGCGGATCTCCCGGATGAAATCTTTTTCATCCAGAATATTGTTTTCAAACAGCGTAACACAGGAACCGATATTAAAGATTTTATGAGCGTCGCTGCCACCGGTTCCGGGTATCCCCAGTTCTTTCATCGCCTTCCTGACCTTGCCCAAGGCCCGGTCACTATGATCGGGATGACACAGCTCGATGGCGTCAATCGGTAATTGATAAACCCGGTCTCCCGCTCCGTAATAATGGGATTTACCGTTACGGGACAATTTGTAGGGATGCGCTGCAATGAGGATGCCTTCCTGGGCGTGCACTTTTTCGCACAGTTCAGCCGCCGAGTAATAGCCGGTCAGACTTTGTTTCAGGCCAAAAACCAGAAATTCCCCCTCCATTTCGTTGTTGCTGCCGGCGGTGTAAATCTCCTGACCATTAATCAGGACGATGCCGTGGGGATCGGCCAGCTTTTTTAGTTTATCAAATTCCTTATCCGGCCAGCGCATGCCGTGCTCGGTTATGGCCAGACCGTTCAAATGCATTTCCAGAGCCTGCCCGATAAGATCTTCCGGATTGATAAAAGAACAATCGGAATACTTCAGGGTATGAATATGAATATCAAAAGCCGGCATAAATTATTTCTCGCAGAAGATTCAATATTTTGTCGGCCAGTTGCGAGCTCAAGCCGCCTGTGCGCTGGTCCCGCATTTTCTCCTATGTACCTTTGAGTTTTTCAGCGAATCTTCCATCGTTTTGAGAAAATTCACCTCAAACAAATAATTAAATTCAGGACAAAACCTCGGGCCGCTGCCGCGCACTGGCTGATTAATCGCTGTTAGTCGGAACGGGCGTTGTCACCATATCAAAATGACTGGTAAAAAGAAAATAATTTTTGTCGTTATCAGAAACATTGCCCGGGCATTGGTTTGACATAAATACATCCGTTGGGCTAATAATCTTTGTCGGCGGCAAGAGAGACTTCGCCGATTCTCAAGAAGGATATAATTAAAATTATCGATACCGGAGATCCGGCAACCGTCACGGGCGCCGCTTCCCCGCCAATGGTGACCGGCCCGCTTCCCGGATGGCGGGCATAAGCTTTGCTGATGATGAGCATCTATCCGGTGAAACAATCCTTCTGCGGATGGTAATAGTCGGCGTTTCCTTCATAAATCTGTCGATTATATTCGGAATTTGGTACTCTTTTTCGGTATTTTTTGTCGACATCAGCAGAGAATTCAGATGGAGCCATGCGGCGACGGCGGGATTTTTTCGTGCTTTATGCTCGTGGCCGCCTGTCTGAAATGCCCACCGGCAGTGCGTTTGGCAACTTTTTTATTCTCGTGCATTTTTTTTCTTGACAAAAAGATTCGGCTATTCTATTTAGCCGTTTAATCATTTCGGTGTCAAAATTATAAATATTGCGAAATTTTAACCCCGCTCTTCCCGATTCAGTATCTACAATGATGATAACAGTTACAGGGTGGGCATTGTTCAGAGGCGATAAGGTTTAATGGATCTATTATTTCAGCAATTGTTTAACGGAGTAATGATTGGCAGTACATACGCCATTGTGGCACTGGGCCTGACACTGGTCTACGGGATATTGCAGATTCCAAACTTCGCCCACGGCCACATGTATATGCTAGGTGCATATGTCTGTTTCTTCCTGATGACAGTATTCGGTCTCGGCTACTGGCCGGCGCTGGCGGCGGCGGCGATTATGCTGGCTGTTGCGGGTGTTGTTCTGGAGCGCCTGGCTTACAGTCCTTTGCGTAAACAGCCGCATATCAGTTCATTTATTTCCGCCCTCGGCGCCCTGATTGTATTGGAAAACGGTGTAATCGCCCTCTGGGGACCGCAGGGTCAGCGAATTCCCAATCCGTACCCCGGTATAATAGAGGTGTTTGGCATCACCATGTCGCAGCAGCGGCTTCTGGTTATCGCGGCTGCCGTCGTCATGATTGTGCTTTTGCAGCTTTTCATCAAGAAAACAACGCTGGGAAGCACAATTGAGGCTGTTGCTCAGAATCAGGAAGGAGCCAAGCTGGTGGGAATTAATGTAAAGCTGGTTTCTTCATTGACCTTCGCCATATCGACCGGTCTGGCGGCAATTGCAGCCTGTCTGGTAGCTCCCATATTCATGATCTCTCCTTCCATGGGTGCTATGCTGGGCATGAAGGCATTTGTAATCGTCATTCTCGGAGGTTTGGGGAGCATTCCCGGAGCGATAGTCGGCGGTCTCATTCTCGGATTGATCGAAGCCCTGGGCGGAGGTTACCTGTCGGCCGCCTACAAGGATGTTTTTGCCTTTGGCGCGCTGGTCTTAATCTTGACCGTCAAGCCTACAGGCTTATTCGGTAAGGAGGATCAGGGCTGATGATGAAATGGCTGAAGGAAAAGTGGTTTTATGTGATTATACTGATGGTAGCTATTGTGGTGCCTTTTTTTGTTCCTAACCGGTATTTTTTTCAGATTATTATTATGAGTTGCCTCTTTGCCATTGGGGCGCTCAGTCTGAATCTTATTTTGGGCTATACGGGTCAGGCCTCTCTGGCCCATGGTGCTTTTTTCGGCATCGGCGCCTATGGCGTGGCGATCCTGACGCAGACACTGGGGTGGTCATTCTGGATAGCGCTTCCCCTGGCGTCAGTCATTGCGGCCGTGATCGGCCTGATCGTGGGAATTCCCGCCTTGCGCACCCGTGGCGCCTACTTTGCCATCGCCACTATGTGTATGGGAGAAATTATTGTGCTCGTGGCCGGCAACTGGATTGAGCTGACGGGCGGCTACAACGGCATTGTGGGAATTGCCCCGCCCAGCGCTATTCCCATTCCGTTTATCGGCGAGCTCAGTTTTCAGACCCAGACCGCTCAATATTATCTCGTTTTGGTCTTTCTGCTGTTCACGCTTTTTGTAATGGACCGTTTAGTACATTCTCTAAAGGGATTGACCTTCATGGCTGTACGCAATAACGAATTGCTGGCCGAGGCAGTGGGAATCAATACATTTAGAACGAAATTACTTTCCTTTGTTGTATCCAATTTTCTGGTTGCAATGGCCGGCGGAATCTACGCCAGCCTGATTGGCAGCATCAGCCCGAGTGTGGCTTCTCTGGTGAAAACATTCGATTTTCTTCTTTATGTGCTCTTAGGCGGCATAGCTACTCTGGCCGGACCGATTCTCGGCGCTTTTGCGCTGCCTATATTGCAGGAGAATCTGCAGTTCCTTCAGGATTACCAGATGATCTTCTTCGGCGTCATGCTGGTGGTTGTTATTATCTATGTCCCCAAGGGTTTGATGGGAGCAATAATGAGTCTGCGCAAAAAGTTTAATAGTAAGAAGGTGGGGGCGTAAAGTGCTGTTAAAAGGTGAAAATCTGGTCAAGAATTTTGGCGGCACAGTTGCCGTCAACAACGTAAGCTTTGATGTAATGAATGGTGAAATTCTGGCCATTATTGGTCCCAACGGTGCGGGAAAATCTGTTCTTTTCAGTTTGATCAGCGGCTTGTTTCAACCGACATCAGGAAAGATCAGCTTTGAGGGAGAAAATATTACCGGTTTTAAGGCAAATGCTATTGCCAGAAAAGGCATTTCCCGGACATTTCAACTTACCGCGCTTTTTGACCAGCTGCGGGTAGTTGATAATTTAGCGCTCGGTTTTCAGAGACGAGCAACCAGCGGATTCTGGGGGACGCTGCTTCATAGTTCGCAATGGAAGGCGGATAAGGCGATGATGGAAGCCAAGGTCATCGAAATGCTGGGATTTATCGGTCTGGAAAATAAGGCTTTTGATTTTGTATCAACTCTTTCTCAGGGTGAACAACGGCGTCTGTCCATAGGCATCGCACTGGCTAGCGATCCCGTACTAATCCTTTTCGACGAGCCGACAGGAGGTCTCATCCAGGAGGATACCGATGAGATTACTCGTTTAATTCGGAAAATTAATCAGACCGGCATCACGATTTGTCTGATCGAGCATAAAATGCGGATGGTTATGGATTTGGCCAGCCGGATTGTTGTGTTGAACTATGGGCGAAAAATTGCCGAGGGAAACCCGGCGGACATCGCCAACGATCCGCAGGTTATCGAAGCCTACTTAGGAAGAAAACGGAATGCTTAAACTGAAGAATGTAACCACGATGATCGGTGAACACCAGGTGATCCATGACGTATCCCTGGAGGTTGCGGATGGGGATTTTGTGGCGCTGCTTGGTGGGAACGGTGCGGGAAAGACCACGTTGTTCCGGACGATTGCTGGGGTGCTGTCTCCTACCCATGGGGCGATAGAGTTCAAGGGAGAGGCGATTCACAAGTTTCCGTCCCATAAGATTGTGGCGAAGGGTTTGTCCCTTTGTCCGGAAGGCCGTCAATTGTTCCCGCAGCTTCCCGTATACAAAAACCTGATGCTGGGCGCTTATCATCGCAAAGACAAAAAAGAAATCCAGAATACTCTGGAACAGGTTTATGCGATGTTCCCGATTTTAAAAGAGCGGTACAAGCAAATGGCCGGAACATTCAGCGGCGGTGAACAACAGATGCTGGCTATCGGCCGCGCGATCATGTCGAAGCCGGAAATGCTGCTTCTGGATGAGCCGTCAATGGGCTTGGCGCCACTGATAGTGGAATCTATCGCCGAGGCTATTACCAAACTCAACAGCATGGGAATTACCATCTTTTTATCGGAGCAGAACGCCCAGATCGCCCTGATGATCACACGGCACGGTTACGTTCTGGAAAATGGAAGATTGGTGCTGCAGGGTTTGAGCGCCGACCTGCTGCATAACGAAAAAGTCAGAAAAGCGTACTTGGGAACATAATAAAGTCGACAAGCGCTGACAGGAAAGATAGATTAAACTATACCCTTCCTGTCCGAAAAAGGGATTTTATCAAACGATACATTTATAGTAAGGAGGCATAAAATGGCATTCAATTACGAAAAGCTCATAGTAGAACAGGACGGCATGGTGGTCATCGCGGCCATCAATCATCCGCCGGCAAATTCAATGGGACAGGGAGTTTTGAGAGATTTAAACGACCTGCTTAACAAATGTCTGAATGACGACGGCGTGAGAGCCATCGTCCTCACCGGCACAGGTCCCAAACTTTTTTCCGCAGGAGCGGATATTACCGAATTTGCGGACATTCAATCAGGCAAAGTGCCCAAATACGACGGTAACGAGATTTATTTCAAAATTGAGAACTATCCGAAAGTCATCATCGCGGCCATTCAGGGCGGTGCCTACGGCGGCGGGCTGGAACTGGCTTGCAGCTGTCACCTCCGCATCATGTCGGAAACGGCCACTCTGGGACTTCCTGAAGTTAAACTGGGGCTCAACCCGGGCTGGGGCGGCACGCAGCGCTTGCCACGCTTCATCGGCAAAACCAAAGCTCTGGAACTGATGTTGACGGGCGATTTTCTGCCGGCAAAAGACGCTCTGACACTTGGTCTGCTCAATAAGGTCGTGCCGCAGGATCAGGTTCTGGAAACGGCCAAAGCACTAGCGAAAAAGCTTGCCGCCGGCGCCCCCTGTGCTCAGCGCGAGATTATGAAGGCGGTCCGACTGGGATTGGAAGCCAACATACGTGAAGGCGTCCTGGTCGTCGAAAGAGAAGCCAGCAAGGCCCTTATTTTCACCGAAGACTTCAAAGAAGGCGCCAAGGCATTTCTAGAGAAGAGAAAACCGGAATTCAAGGGACGATAATACATCCAATCATAACGCATCGTGAAAAAGAGGCGTGCAGGAGAGGCCTGCCTGAAGTGCGCCCAAAAATGCCTTCTTGATGTTGATGGGTGACTCGATCAAAAGGTGAGCTGATTTCTCAAAGAGCGGCCAGCTGCTCCACCTTCCTTTCCCAACCGCATCGCCAGCCCCTGCTTTTTGATGCATCATATCCCTTGACAAGCAAAAACAGCCCCCCTATACTTTAACCGTTGAAAGTAATGTCTTATCCAAACATTTGTGTTTCATAAGTATACTCAATGCAAGTGAATCGATGCCACGGTCATCCGGCCGGAGCAGCGGGGAAACACGATCTATTAAGGCATGGTGCGTGTAAAAAATCTCGGAAAGGTAAGCCATGATATGAGCGACAGAATGTATCAACCAGGCGAAAGTTACCGGTATCAGTTACTAATCAAGCATATTTTGAATTTTCCCCTGACGATTGCCCCGGAACAGGAAATTGTCTACCGGGACAAGGTTCGTTTGACCTACCGAACGCTTAACGAACGGGTTCATCGGTTGGCTTCGGGACTGGCGAAACTGGGCGTCAAACAAGGCGATACCGTCTGTGTCTTCGATTATGACAGCCATCGCTATCTCGAATGCTATTTCGCCGTTCCCATGATGGGCGCCGTGCTTCATACGCAGAACTGGCGACTCTCGCCGGAGCAGATCCTCTATACGATGAACCATGCAGAGGATGATGTGGTTCTGATTCATGAAGATTTTCTTCCGCTCCTGGAAGGGATCAGGGGCCAGATGACGACCGTTAAAAAAGTTGTCCTCATCACGGAAAGCGGGAACGCACCGGCGGCTGTGAAGATTGACGGGGAATACGAAACGATGCTGCGCGAAGCCGACCCGCGCTACGATTTCCCCGATGACCTGGATGAGAACACCAAGGCGACAACCTTTTATACGACGGGGACGACGGGATTGCCTAAAGGGGTATTCTTCTCCCACCGCCAGATCGTTCTCCATGCGATGGTCTCCACCATGAACAACGCCGTTGAATCCCCATGCCGATTCCGCTCGAATGACGTCTATATGCCCATCACCCCCATGTTTCACGTCCAGGCTTGGGGACTTCCTTACGTGGCCACGCTTCTTGCGGTAAAACAGGTCTATCCCGGTAAATATGAGCCGGAAACTCTGCTCAGGCTGATCGAAAAGGAAAAAGTCACCTATTCCCACTGCGTGGCAACGATCATCCTGCTCATCCTGAACAGCCCTTCGGCAAAGAATGCCGACCTCTCCCACTGGAAGGTGATTATCGGCGGCGGCCGGCTGCCTAAGGGTCTGGCACTGGAGATGATGAAACGGGGCATCGAAACCTATTCCGGTTATGGCATGTCGGAAAGCGGCCCCAACATGACGATCGCCAACCTTCAGCCGCACCAGCTCGCCTGGGATAAGGAAAGGCAGGTTGATACCCTAATTTCGACCGGCCATCCCCTGCCCTTCGTATATCTGAAAGTCCTTGACGAAGAAGGCAAGGAACTGCCCCATGACGGGTCATCGACGGGAGAGATCGTGGTGCGCTCGCCCTGGCTGACGGAAAACTACTTCAAAGATCCTGAACGGGCAAAGGATCTCTGGCGGGATGGTTGGATGCATACCGGCGACGTGGCCTATATCAACCCGAACGGTTATATCCAGATCACGGATCGGGCGAAGGACGTCATCAAAACAGGCGGAGAATGGATCTCTTCACTGGATTTGGAGAACGCCATTAGCCAGCATGGGGCGGTTATGGAGGCGGCGGCGATCGGTATTCCCGATCCCAAGTGGCAGGAGCGGCCGCTCCTGGTTGTCGTTCTTCGCGACGAATTCAAGGGCAAATTGGATGAAGCGGCACTGAAGGATTTTATCACCCAATTTGCAGTGGAAGGGAAGCTGCCGAAATACGGCATACCCGATCGCATCGAAATTGTGGATCAAATCCCCAAAACTAGCGTCGGCAAAATCAACAAGGTTGCCCTCAGGAAGATGTACGCCTGAGATAAGACCTTTTTCAACGGTTTCTCTTCATGGAAAGGGAGGGGGTGAAAAAAGGACAGAACCAAGAACCGGCAGAGAGCCTAGGTACGGGGGACAAAACTAAATCGAGGAGGAGATATGAAATATTTAAAGAGTTTTATATGTTTGATGTTGTTTATGGTGATGGTTTCCTGGACGGTGACCGGCAACGCCAAGGAGATCGTGGTCGGTTTTACGGGTCCCATCAGCGGTCCGGCGTCGGAATACGGTCAGGATGTGCTTAACGGGATCGATATGGCGGTAAAAGATCTGAACGCCGCCGGTGGGATTAAGGTCAAAGGTCAAACATACACCTTCAGGTTGGAGAAGCTTGATGACCGATTGGATCCGACTCAAGCGGTCAATAATGCCCGCAGGTTCCGCGCCAATGGAGCGATAGCCGTGTGGAGTCCCGTATTCAACTGCATCGCCCCTCTGATGAGGATCAATGAGGAAAAAGGGAACGAGTTCCTGGTCATGGCCTACTCAGCCACCCCTAAAGTGACGGCCCTGGGGAATAAGTTGATGGTTAACGTCGTGGGGTTTCCGTTTACTGTCTTGGCCCAAGGACTCGCCGAACAGGCTTGGCAGCGAGGCTGGCGCAAGGTGGCCATGGTGATTACCTTGGGGGCTTACGGCGATGAGTGGCGTCAGACCTTCAAGGGTTATTGGGAGAAGATCGGCGGCACCATTACCATCGATAAACCGGCCAATTACTATACTGAGACAGATTTTTCATCACAGTTGACCGCCGTTTTGGCTACCAAACCAGATGCCATGATTGTCGGCGGCCCTTCGGCGCCGACGGCCATGGTCATCGAGCAAGCTTTGGGCATGGGCTACAAAGGTGGTCTCATCCTCATCGACCAAGCAAAAATGGAAGATGTAGCCCGCTTTATCGGCGGATTGAAGGGTCTGGAAAACGCCATCGGTCTGGCTCCACCGGAAGTCGTTCCTTTGCCGGCATCAGCTTCCTTTGCCAAACGATACCTGGCGGCCTATAAAAGGCCGAGCAACTGGGAGCCTATTACAACCTATACGGGCATGAATGCCCTGGCCCGGGCCATCGTGGCAGCGGGTACGGTTGATGATGTCGTAGCGATCAGGGCCGCCTTTTCCAAGGCGTTCCCCATGCTCGGTAATCAATTCCCCGTAGAGTTTCACGGTATCTCCGATGTTGGCCGTTTGTACATGTTCATGTCCATCTGCACAGTGAAGGGTGAAAAATTCAGCTCGCCGACCTCGTCTGTCTGGTGGACCAAGACGGCCAAGGAATTCGAACAGGTCAAAAAGACGACGAAATTGGGTATGCAGTTGTTGCCGTTCAAGGCGAAGATAGGCGACGTCCATTAGCTGCCGCAGGTTTCTCGATGCGGAAGGGCACGGACCCCCACTCCCTTTGCAAATTCTGAAAAAGGGGTGGGGGTTTTCGGTTTTTACCCGCTTATCAAGCCTGGGTCAGATGGCGATACTTGATGCGATGGGGTTGGCCGGCGGCGGCACCGAGTCGCAGTTTTCGGTCCGCTTCGTATTTCGAATAATTTCCGTCGAACCAGACGACTTGACTCTCCCCTTCAAAGGCGAGGATGTGCGTCGCAATGCGGTCGAGGAACCAGCCATCATGGCTGATCACCAAGGCGCAGCCGGCAAAATTTTTCAGGGCTTCCTCCAGGGCGCGCATGGTGTTGACGTCGAGGTTGTTCGTCGGCTCGTCCAGCAGGAGGACATTGGCCCCCTCTTTCAGCATCCGCGCCAGATGAACGCGGTTTCGCTCGCCACCGGACATGACACCCACCTTTTTCTGCTGGTCGGCGCCGGAGAAGTTGATACCCGTACCCTTAACTCTTACCATGTCCCCAAGAGATCGTCGATTTTAGCCCTTCACGATCTTTCATTGTGTCTTTGCACTGCCGACCTGAAATCGTTTTTCTTTTGATGTGGGTCTGTGCCGAGGTCTTCCAAGTCCACCATCTTCGGGGATCGTAATGGGCAGAAATTGGCGGCCCGTATCGTCTCTATCCTAACCCACCAGGAAAAGAATACTTTTCCGCCGACCGCCCCCCTATGACCCGGAATTCGTTTTTCGGGGTGCCTCGGGTTCCTTTTCTCTCTCCCGTGAATGCATTACACACCCTGAAAAAAGGATGCTTCCCGGACACCCCCGGCCTTCCCATTTTCAGTCGGCTATATAAAAAAGTCGTCGCTGAAAATTTTAGAAAATTTGGAAAAGAAGTGCTGCGATCTTGCCGGATGGAGCTGGTTTAACGGCTTTCTTTCTTCCTGTAAACAAATAGACCCTCCTTTCTTGCATGGAGAGAAGATTTTGATGCGTAATGATCACTTCTATCAATGCCCTGAATATTCCTGGGATGCATACATACAATCATACATAATTCCATTTCTAGATCTACAGTGCATTAATAATCCATGGCCAAGCCACGATAGAATGAACGAGAGCTGGATTAAGTTCTGGAAAATATGGCGGTAGATTAATGAGACGAATATTGTCGGGGATTTTAAGTTCAGCGCTTCTATGCCAACCAGCTCCGTCAAGAATCATAATCACTCGGTTGCCGGGATGCCTTCCAGCAACCTCATCCAGAAATATCTGCATACAATCTCCATTGACATATGGCAGGATCAGAGAATCCATTTTGCCGTCGCTAACAGAAACAGCTGCGTAAGCATACGTATATTCCTGACTAACCATCGCCTGGCAAATCGGACGGATTGGCTTCGGACACCAACAATATCTTGTGGCAGAAATACGCCCAAAACGAGCTTCATCCATAAACATCAGGCGGATGGGGCCTTTTTCCGGCCAATCTTTGCTGACTTCGGTAAGCGTGTCCGCGAATTTTTTTTCCAGTCGTCCTGAACTTGAATATCAGATTGAGGATGTCGTTTATCCAGCGCCAATTTCCGCCAATTATGCCAATGCAGAAGATTATAGGTCGATGACAACGCCACTTTCCGTCCCAATCGCCCATCCAGGGCTTCTTTAATCTTGCTCACAACCAAAATGCCCCCACTGCTTGCCTTTTCTAAAAATGGCGCAAGAAATCTCTCCTCTTCCTCTCTATTCATGTTTTGACGATACCTTCCGCCCCGTTTCGGCCTATCATCATCAAAACTCCCGTCCTCTCGTATAAAACGATTCCGCAACTGGCTTACCCATCCAACAGACACACCTGTAGCTTGGGCCGTCTGCTCTAATGTTAAACCGAACTCCAAGGGCAATACCACTGCCTGCAATTTCCTTAAACCCTCTATCGTTTTCGCTTTAGGCAATGATGCCTTTGCTATTGCTAACAAATCATGCCCGCCTGACCTCCGACCCATTGTCGTACCTCCTTCTTGGATTTACGAATATTATATCACTATTGAAATGGAATAACGCATCGTAAAAAAGAGGCGTGCAGGAGAGGCCTGCCTGAATTGCGCTCAAAAATGCCCTTTCAACGGGTGACTCGACCAAAAGGTGAGCTGATTTCTCAAAAGAGCGGCCGCTGCCCCACCTTCCTTTCCCAACCGCATCGCCAGCCCCTGCTTTTCGATGCAAAATATCCCTTGACAAGCAAAAACAGCCTCCCTATACTTTGACCCGTTGAAAGTAATGTCTTATCCAGATCCAAAAGTAAAAATAAAAAAGAGGAGGAATTAAGGAATGAAGTATTTGAAGGTGCTTATTTGTTTAGTTGCCGCGGTTTTTGTAATTTCCTGGACAGGAACCAGCAGAGCAGAGGATATCGTAATAGGCTACACCGGACCGCTCAGTGGACCGGCTGCCGAATACGGTCAGGATATTTTAAACGGTGTGGACATGGCCGTCAAAGAACTAAACGCTGCCGGAGGGATCGCGGTCAAGGGAAAGAAGTACAATTTCAGACTGGAAAAGCTAGATGACCGCGTTGATCCTACTCAGGCCGTCAACAACGCCCGGCGTTTCAAGGCTGATAAAGCTATTGCAATTTTCAACGGCGTTTTCAATACTATCGCTCCCATGATGAAGATAAACGAAGAGAAGGGCAATGAATTCATTATGATGGCCTACACCAGCACTCCCAAAATCGAAACTTTGGGCAATAAATTAATGGTGGACACCACAGTTACTTTCACCACCTACGTACAGGTGTTTGCCGACTGGGCTCTTCAGAAAGGCTGGAAGAAATGCGCTATGCTGGTAACTCTCGGAGCCTATGGTGACGAGTGTAGGAGCGCATTCAGGGAATACTGGGTAAAGAATGGCGGCACCATTACCGCCGACAAGCCGGCCAATTATTACACCGAAACCGACTTTTCCTCGCCGCTTGCCGCAGCTCTGGCTACCAAGCCGGATGTTATGTTCATCGGTGGCCCTTCGGCTACCACGGCCTTGGTGATCGAGCAGGCCCGCGGGATGGGCTTCAAAGGCGGTTTTATTATGGTCGATCAGGCCAAGCAGGATTACATTGCTCAGATTCTCAAGGGCACCAAACTGATGGGTGACCTGATCGGAACGGGAGGGGTGGTCAGCGTTCCCATGCCGGGAGCAAAGGTATTCGAGAAAAAGTATACAAAGACCTACAAGAGGATGGTGACCTGGGAATGCGCCCTGAATTATACGGCTATGTATGCACTAGCCGGAGCTATTGTCACGGCGGGTACGGTTGATGACGTCTATAAAATCAGAGCCGCCTTCCCCAAGGCACTGGCGGTTCTTCCCCTGCTGGGTGATAAATTTCCCACTGAAGCGTACGGTATCACCGACGCCGGACGCCTGAAAATTCTGAATTCCGTCCAGACGATTACCAACGGGAAATTCGATCCATCAGTACTTTACGCCTGGTGGCCCAATACGCAAAAGGAATTTTCGGCTGTTAAAAAGCAGTCCGCAGCAACAAAAACTCCAATTTACTGGTTTAAAGCGAAGTAAGAGACAGAATTATTTTTGAAGATGTGACGAAAGGACAGGTTTTGCCTGTCCTTTCTTTTTTTGTTCCCGCCAGGTTTTCCTTTCCGGACCGGAAAGAAGGCTCTATTTTTCCTTGGCATATAATCCAAATTGTTCATCTAACAAATTTTAATTCATTGCGTTCTTAAAATTTTAGCTGCGCGAATAATGCGCCCGTGCCAGAAACTTGTTGACACCGGAAAATGTTTTTCCTATACTTATAAAAAGGGCAGTAAGTTCTCATCAAATCAATAGTTAATATTAATACAGGGGGTGAAAATGAATATTTTAGTCGCATATAAGGGGGGGACTGATCTGGATAAAACTGTTTTAGCATTGGCCAAAAAACACGCTAAGGCTTTTAACGCCAGGCTTTATGTCGCTACATCAATGGAAACCGCATCTTCAAGGGAAATGGATGAATTAGACAGAATTAAAAGTCACCTGGAATATTTAAAGGAGGCAATTGAAAAGGAAGGTATTTCCTGTGAGACCCACCTGTTGATCCGCGGCATCGCCCCGGGAGAGGACATCGTTGAGTTCGCCAATGATCAAAAAATAGATGAGATTTTTATCGGAATTGTAAAAAAATCAAAGGTTGGAAAATTGCTTTTCGGCTCCAACGCCCAGTATATTATTCTGGAAGCTCCCTGTCCGGTAGTTTCCATAAAATAACAAGATGAAGCAACTCGTTCAACTTGGTATCAAAATTTTTTCTTGAGCTCCTGTTTTAATATCTTTCCGGTGGGGTTACGCGGAAAGTCCGTCATAAATTCCACAAATTCCGGCAGCTTGTATTTGGCGATTTTATCCTGGAGGTATTGCTTAACCTCATCTTCCGTCATGGTGCAGGATTCATTTAATATGATACAGGCCCGCACCCGCTCACCGAGGGCCTTGTCCGGCGCTCCGATAACGCAGACTTCGGCGATCTTCGGATGCTTCTCCAGTGGAATCTCTATTTCGCGGGGATAAATATTCTCGCCGCCGCGGTTGATCATCTCTTTTTTGCGGCCGGAAATATAAACGTATCCCTTTTCATCCATATGCCCCATATCGCCGGTGAGCAGCCAGCCCTCCCTGAGGCTCTCCGCCGTCGCTTCCGGTTTATTCAGATAACCGATCATGACCGCATCACCCTTGACGCAGATTTCACCTCGCTCTCCGTAAGGCAGGATGTTGTTGGCGTCATCCATAATCTCCACCTCCAGACCGGGGAAGGCCATCCCGATGGAACCCAGATTTTCTGGAATGCCGGAGGAGGATGTGGAAACTCCGGTGGCTTCGGTCAGACCGTAACCGTCAACAACTTCGACACCGTATTTTTCCTTGAAACCGCGAATCAGTTCCACCGGCATGGGCGCCGCACCGGTGAAAGCCATCCTCAGCTTGAGCTTGTCAAACTCAATGGTTTTGGGATCGGCGGCATTATAGATATAGGAATACATAGCCGGCACGCCCTGCACAGTGGTCACCCCGTAGCGGGTCAGTGACGGCCAGAAATCCGTAGGCGAGAAAGTCTTACGGATGCATAAAGCCAGACCCTGAAAGATGGTAGGATAAGTCCAGACGCACAGAGGATTGACATGGAACATGGGCAGGATAATCATAAACACATCGCCGGGCAGAGCGGTGCCGTAACCGGCTCCGCCTTTGCAGATGGCAAGTTCGTTGCGGTTGGAAAGAAGGATTCCTTTGGGCATGCCTGTCGTTCCGGAAGAATAGAGCAGTATGAAAGGATCGTCCAGCTTCTGAGGAACCAGACATTCAGTCGGCGGGTATTTAGCAAGAATTTCTTTTAGTGTCGTTTCGGAAATATGCGCTTGATGATCTATCCCTGTGACCACTTCCACGACAATCGGCTTGTGGGTGGCCAGCTGCCAGCCTTTGGCGAACTCCTCCATATATTCGCTGCCCACAAAAGCCACCTTGGGACGGGAGTCTTCCAGAACGTAAGCGATTTCCGGTCCTTTAAGCATATAATTAATCCCGCCGGCAATGGCTCCCAACTTTTGAGCGCCGAACATGGTATAATAAATCTCAGGAGAACTAAGAACCATGACCGACACAATGTCGCCCTTCTTCACACCTTTTTCCTGCAAATAATGGGCAACCGAATTGGCGCGGTCGTTGACCTGCCCGTAAGTGATGACATCATCATAGTAATAAACAAGGGGGGCATTGGGAATCTCCCGGGCGCGGACGACGACCATTTCGGCAATACTGTCAAATTCGATTTTTCTTCCCTGAAGCGTGGATGATTTTTCCAACGGAACCCAGGTTCGGACATAACGTTTGCTCTTATCGATCATGGATCTCTCCTCATTTTAATGAATGTCTGGGTGCGCCCGCTTTGTCCTGCCCGATGATAAGGGAGCCTCCGGACCAAAAAACATCAATTTTCTTAACCGGAATTTTTCATCAATAAGCTCCATCTGTCGATTTATTGCTCGCTCGCTGCCGGATTCAACAGGGCTATGGTATGGGATAATAACTCATTGCCGCCTCCAGCCGTCCCAGTTGGCCGCCGCCTTCCCAAAGCTGAATAATCTTGAAGTCGCGCAGGTATTTTTCGACATGGTATTCCTTGGTGTAGCCGTAGGCGCCCATCAGCTCCATGGCGCGGTTACAGACCATCTCCGCGATATCGCAGGCATAGACCTTGGCCCCGCTAGCCTTTCCCATCAGGAAGGGTTCGCCAGGATCGCCGAACTCCTTCCGGTCGAACATGGAGGCGACGCTCAGATAATAAGCCCGGGCGCTTTCGATTCCGATGGCCATGTCGGCGATCATGGCGGCCTGGAGAGAATGCTCGCGGACGGCTTTCCCTTTGTAGAATCGGTTTGCCGTGTAATCGATCACGATTTCAAGAACGGCCTGCGCGTTTCCAACCGCGAACCCGGCACTGCTGAGGCGGCCCCACGACAAGGCGGCCCTGAACAGTTTCCAGTCCTCGCCGGGCCCCGCCAGACGGTATTCCTTAGGCACGCGTACATTGTCCAGGTAGATATCGGCATTCACGTCGCTGTAGCGCATTCCCATCTTTTTCTCCGGTTTCCCGAAGGTCAGACCGGGAAGTCCGTTCGGGACGTAAATCAGCGCAACCCCTTCCTCCCCGAGGGACGGATCGGTTGTGCAGAGAACGCCGTAAACTTCGGCGATTCCCGCACCG
>Ga0209748_1000767_pt1 | contig 16467 bp, 16 predicted proteins | sample BarGraIncu00421A_FD_185490 | JGI IMG/M metagenome (GOLD analysis project Ga0209748, IMG submission 185490) | Arctic peat soil microbial communities from Barrow, Alaska - Barrow Graham LP Incubations 004-21A (SPAdes) (version 2) | ecosystem: Environmental > Terrestrial > Soil > Wetlands > Peat... | reverse complement strand
GAGCCTGCGAGGAATCGTTGACGACGGGCATCACAACCGATGGGGGCTACGCCGAGTTCATGGTTGCCCGCATGGAGGCTCTGAATTCCATTCCCGACAATCTTGACCAGGTAGACGCCGCACCTCTCCTATGCGCGGGAAGGACGACCTTTGGAGCACTGCAAAATTGCAGAGCAAAAGGCGGCGACCTGGTGGCAATTCACGGTCTGGGAGGGCTCGGACATATGGGCTTACAGTTCGCCATCAAGCTCGGCTTCGAGACCGTGGTCTTATCGCGTGGCAGGGAAAAGGAGGCACTGGCTCGCAAGCTTGGCGCCAGCCATTTCATTGATACCAATACATCCGATGCAGCAAAAGAGTTAATGAATCTGGGGGGAGCAAAGGCGATCCTCTGCACGGCACCAAACGGCAAGGCCATCTCCGGGCTCATCTCCGGCCTGAGCCAGGATGGGCAGATGATCATAGTCACCTTTGTTAATGAAGCGATGCAGATTTCTCCAGGCAATCTGATGCGAGGCGGTCGATCCATCTGCGGCTGGGTAGGAGGCAACCCACAAGACGCATTGCGTTTCAGCGTGCTCACCGGAGTCAGACCAATGGTCGAGGTGTTTCCATTGGAGCAGGCAGCTTTAGCTTATGAGAGAATGATGTCTGCAAAGGTTCATTTCCGTGCAGTCCTTAAAATGGGAGGCCTTTAATATGAGCGAAATTCTCAAAATCATCCAGGAGAGGCATTCGTCCAGAGTTCCTTTTGACCGGGACCATCAGCCATCGAAAAAGGACTTAATGCAGATACTTGAGGCGGCACGCTGGGCACCTACCGCCCACAACATGCAGAACTTTGAGATAATCGTCGTTGATGACAATAGACAGCTGGAGGAACTGGGAGACATCAAATCCCGGATTTCCGAGGATTTCCTCAGGGAGAACTATCAACAGCTCTCACTCTCGGAAGAGGAATTGCTGCAAAAGAAGGTTGGAATCCTGGGGGCCATGTTTCCTCCATCTTGGAGGACGCCTGGTGATTGGCGCCGGATTGCGCGTGAAAGTGAGCCATCGGTTCTTGATCAAACCATTAAGGGCAGTCCGGTGCTGATGATTGTGACCTATGACCCCAGGAAGAGAGCACCGGCATCAGTTGGTGATACTTTGGGCTTCATAAGCCTTGGCTGTATTATGGAGAACATGTGGCTTATGGCCGAAGAGCTGGGAATTAGTTTCCAAATAATGAGCGTCTTTGGCGGAGACGAAGTTGAATCAGAAGTAAAGAAAATTCTTGAGATTCCCGAATATCTGAAGATAGCCTATGCCATCCGTCTGGGATATCCCGTCTCGAAATCATCTCAACGGCTGAGAGTGCGCCGGGATATAGCTGGATTTGCCCACCATAATCGGTTCGGGAATAGAGTATTGGAAGAATTATGAGCGAATACGTACACGGCTACTCGGGCCGCGAGTCGGAGAGGCTCTCAGATCAGGCCAGGACACTTGAAGGCCTTCTTCATCATGACACATCCTACCCGGCCGGCGCAAGAATCCTGGAGGCGGGATGCGGTGTAGGTGCCCAGACGGTCATCCTGGCGAAAAAGAGCCCGGAGGCACGAATCATCTCAATGGACATTTCCCAGGGTTCGATAGATCAGGCAAGACGTCTGTTGAGGGACGAAGGCGTCTTTAATGTTCAGTTCCAGAGGGCAGATATCTTTCAATTGCCTTTCCAGGAAGACTGTTTCGATCATATCTTTCTCTGCTTTGTGCTGGAGCACCTTTCCGACCCCTCACGGGCTATGCAGGAGCTGAAAAAGATTCTGCGGCCCGGCGGCACACTGACAGTGATCGAGGGCGATCATGGTTCCTGCTATTTCCATCCTGAGACCCGGGAGGCTCTGGCCTGCTGGCGCTCTCTGAATGCGGTGCAGGCGGAATTGGGCGGGAACTCATATATCGGCAGAGAGCTTTATCCGCTCTTATGCCGGGCGGGCTTTCGAGAGATTAGAGTTTCGCCACGCATTGTTTACAGCGACGCCAGCCGGCCAGAGATGAGGACCGGCTTTGTGGAGAATACCATCATTGCAATGGTGGAAGGGGTAAAGGCGCAGGCTCTGCAGAGGGGACTCGTGGATAGTGACGACTGGATAAAGGGAATAAAGGATCTCCACAGCACTGCGGGACCGGATGGGACATTTTGCTATACTTTTTTCAAGGCAATCGGGGTTAAGTGAATTGTTTAGGTTACAGTCGCTAACTGACATCGAATTAACCGAATAGAAAAAAGCTGACATTTATTCGGTTTTGTTCAATTGAATCTCATACTGCTTGTAATATCGTCTTATCGCGATATGTTTATATCTGAATACGTTTTAGATATGTACTATTATGACCCAAAAATCAGTCTCGGATCTGCGCGTCAAGATCCTTGATGCACTCTCAGACCCCATCCGTCTGGAGCTGCTGGAATTCCTCTCTCAGGGAGAGCGTTGTGTCTGCGAGATTCTGCCTGCCTTTCAGAGATCTCAGTCTACCATATCCAAACATCTCAACATCCTCCATGAAGCCGGCATCCTGGAAAGGAAGATAGACGGCAAGAGGACCCTCTACAGAATAAAAGACCCCCTGGTATTCGATCTGATCAGGATGGTGGACGCTCTGGCTCTGAGACAGATATCGCTGCTTACTGATGCAGGAAAGATTCTGGAAGAGTCCCTCCACAGTTCTCAATTCGAGGCAGAAGCCAATAGGTGTTGATCTTAGATGGTCACATACACGATTACTATCATGGCGGCCCTGCAGGCAGGGCTCACAACATTATTGGGATATCTCTCGGCGCACGTTTTGACCTGTCTGATACCTGCATTCTTCATAGCCGGGGCCATAGCCGCGCTCCTCAAGACGGAAATGGTGCTGAAGTACTTTGGAAAAGACGCTCCCAAGTGGTTATGCTATAGCGTGGCAGCTACATCCGGAACAATACTGGCGGTCTGTAGCTGCACCATCCTTCCCATGTTCGCAGGAATAGAAAAGAAGGGTGCCGGGATAGGTCCTGCAACCGCTTTCCTTTTCTCGGGCCCTGCCATAAACCTCCTGGCCATAGTTCTCACGGCCAGAGTTCTGGGTTTGGATCTGGGAATTGCCAGGGCGGTATCAGCAGTGTCCATGGCGGTTGTCATCGGCCTGATCATGGCTGCCATATTCGAGAGAAGCCCCCAGAAGTGCGAGACTTCACCAGGCAATTCACCAGTTCAAGCGGCCCAGGCGAAGACTGAGCCTCAAAAAAGTGGTCGGACTGAACGCATCGCGGTTTTATTCATTGCGCTCCTAATTGGAGTGTTGCTATCCGCCACCTCGCAACTGGAGTTCGTGATGAAGTGGTCGATAGTCGCTGCATTCATAGCAGCTTCTGCTTATGTACTGACAAGGTATTTCTCCTCCGAAGAGAAGAGCGCCTTCTTCAGCGAGACCTGGTCTCTGACCAAAAAGATCTTTCCCCTACTGGTAGTTGGAACCTTCATAACCGGCGTTATTGGCTACTTTATGCCCACAGAGCTGCTCAGGACCTATTTAGGTTCAAACAGCTTCCTGTCGTGCTTTATTGCATCTATCGTGGGCGCTCTGCTCTACATGCCAACTCTGCTGGAAATACCCATAGTGGGCACGCTCTTCGGTTACAGCACCGGAATAACGGCCCCAGGTCCGGCGCTATCTCTGCTCCTGGCCGGGCCGTCGCTGAGCCTGCCGAGCATGATAGTGATCACGAGAGTCATAGGCCTAAAGAAAGGTGGTGTCTACATCAGCCTGGTCGTGATAGTCTCCACTCTCGTGGGCATGCTTTACGGAGCGATTGTCTCATAATCTAAGGAAAATTAGAGGTGAATTGGTTTGAAATTGGGCATAACATGGCCGGATAGAATCTCCATCCGGCTGCCTCCTAATTGGCAGCTTTAATTACTATGATCCATCCATCCAGGAAGACTAGAATGCTGAGAGTGAGATACTGCATCAGAGCAATTCTGTTGATAGTAGTATTGCTCATGGTTCTATCACCAGCCTTAGCCGGCGATAACTCCGAGATCACTGTAATTACCGCTCCGGCATGCGCTACCGGAAATGCTCTCAAAGATCTTACCATATCGTCCGCCGTTACCGTCTTTGCAGCTGGCCTTTTTGCGGGCTTCAATCCGTGTCTTCTGGCCATATTAGCCTTTCTGGCAAGCTCGATGCTGGCCAGTACGGGCCGCAGAAGGGATATCTTGGCTATGGTAGTCGCCTTTTCCCTTGGCATGTTCATGGTCTACATCATTTTTGGAGTTGGCCTATTTAGCGCTCTGCAGGAAAAGTCCACTGCAGCTATGTTCCGATCTGTCCTGGCAGCTATCCTGCTGTTTCTGGGGCTAATGCAGCTGTTGGATGCCAGGCGGCTGCAAAGTGGAGGAACGTCCATCTTTCGCACTGACTGGACCAAAAAATATGTCAGTGGTGTCGTTGCCAGCCGTAGGCTCAGCTCCTATTTCCTCTTAGGAGCGCTCTTCTCTCTGGTAAGGGCTCCCTGTGTGGGAGGAATGTACATCGCTATTATCGGCATGATCTCTAGCCATGGATATGCCTCGTCAGGGCTGCTCTATCTGGTGATTTATAACCTGGGCATAGCACTTCCAGTATTGCTCCTGGGAGGAATCATCGCATTAGGTATGAGTCCAGAGCAAGTGGATAATTTCCGGAACAAACATAGAATAGCCATCAGGTTGATAACGGGATTCACGCTAATTGCTATGGCTCCAGTCATCTACTGGCAACTGATTTAGGCTTCAGGAATAGGCTTATGTTTATTGGATCAGATGGCAAATCAAACTCTAGAGGTGAATGAAATGGTGAAGATAGAAGTCTTGGGAACGGGCTGCGCCAAGTGCAAGAGCCTGTTGAAGAACGTGGAGAAGGCGGTCTCTGAGTCAGGCATTCAGGCGGAGATCGTCAAAGTGGACAGCATCCAGGAGATCATGGAGCGCGGGGTGATGATGACTCCGGCGCTCTTCATAGACGGCGAGTCCAAAATGATGGGAAAGACCGGCACCGTGGAAGAGATCAAGAAGATGCTCAAGAAATGAGGCTTGACTCAGGTCGATGACCAGAGATAAACAGGATTGGTCTGAGATCTTGCAGGAGATCGAAGCTCTCTGCACAATGCATGAAAAGATTACGCAGTCCTCAGAATGCCGCGAGTTCAACCGCCGCACAGCCCTGCTGCTGCAAAGATTGGAAGACTTTGGATGCAATCGGCTGGCGGATAGGACCATGGACCTCCTGGCCTCCTGCAACCCCAAGGACCTCTCTCAATGTGACAGCATCCAGCGTGCCAGGGACGTTCTGCAGAGGCTGAGAGATATGGCCAGGGAGAACCTGGAAAAAGACAAATGCTAAAGAGAGCATTATCTCTGGCCTGAGATCGGGAAAAAGGTTGTCTAGAGGGATTTCATGTTAGAGAATCCCTCCAAGTCTCCTGCTTTTATTATTACCACATCTTGAACCCCAGATACCTCACAGCATAGATCAGCCCTATCACGATCACCGCGAGGCCGAATACCTTTGTCACATATTTTCCTGCCGAGATGTACTTCTCGCCGATCTGCCCGCCCACAGCCCTGGAGAAGGTAGCAATGGGAATCACAGGCACGCCGTGGCCCACTCCGAAGACGAAGAGCATCATGCCCCCGGCCAAGGGCGTCACATTCTGGGAGATGAGCCAGATGAGCACCGGGAAGACCAGCGACACGGCGCAGGGGGCCCAGCCCAGGGCGAAGAAGACGCCTAAGGTGAAAGCTCCAATGAATGCCGAATACTCGAAAAGGCCCATGGAGAAGTGAACCAGCCTCTCCATTATGCCCTTCTTTTGCACCTGCGAGTCATCCGGATCTGCTTTGCGGAAGGTCAGGCGCGACGTAACCGGCTCTAAGATTCCGCCGACAGGCTTGATGATATTTATGCCCAGGATTACCATCAGCAGCCCGGCTGCCAGATCGAAGAAGCGAGCCTGGCGGATGAAGACGCCGATGTCCGATAGGAAGAGCCCCACTACGAAGAAGACGACGGCCATTCCCAGGGTAAAGGCCACGCCGATCATGAAGCCCTCTTTGGAAGCCGAGGCTGACTTCTTCAGGTACTCCTCTTTCCGGCGGGCTGTCATGACATAGGAGAACATGGCCAGCAGCAGCGCCACAGAGCAGGGCGAAAGCGATGTTACGATTCCCAGGCCGAACATGGTCAGGTAGTTTACGCCTTGACTGGACGCGATCCCTTCGAATCCGGAAGCATTATCCTCACCGCGTTCTATGTTTTTCAGGGCGCTGTATAGAGTCTCGCTGCTCTGAATGCCGTCTATATATCCCTTGCCGAGCTGGTAGACGTGATAGAGGCCCGCAACATTTCCCTCTTTATCGATCAGGATCAGAGTAGGATTGGCAAAGCCGCCCTCCAGGGTGGAATAGTCGATGTATTTCCCAGTAAGAGGATAGGGCTCGAAGTCTTCGATCCAGGGCCAGGTTATATTGATGTTCCACCAGGCGCCAGCCAAATCCCGGCCGTCTATCGAGTAGGGGTTCTTCCGGACATTGAGGGTTATGATATTAATGCCGGGATCCTTTTGTTTTAAAAGGGAAAGCTCACGGGTCTGGGCGGTGAGGGCGTGCTCGCACTCCCGGCAGAGAGGGTCTTCGATATTGGTGATGTGCAGAAGGACGACCTCGCCCCGGTAGTCGCTCAGAGATATATTCTTTCCATCGAGGTCCACTGCCTGAAAATCAGGTGCTTTTGCCTCCTGTGATAGGCCTGTTGACAGGTTTAAGAAGAAAATGGAACTGAAGATGATAACGGATATGACAAAAAAGGTTTTCGACCCTGTGATCGGGGATCTCTTGCTTTTGAAAGACATAACTGTTATCCCTTTATCAAGGCCAGACTTCACTTATTCCACTTGGCGGAGTTCTCGCTATAGTAGGCTGATGCGTCCTCGATATATTTTCGGGTCCAGTCATAGCCTGTAACTTCATCGGTGCTGTGCCAGACCGGCACGACTTTTCCCTCGGAGTTGGGGGCCAGAGTTACGATGACTGTCAGTGGCACATACATGCCGCCGCCGTTTGGATCATAGGCCCGCAGGGCTTCCTCTGACCTGGCATCACTTCCGTCCGCAGATAAATTGAAGTACGTAAATTTATTTCCCATCTCATCAGCTATCTTTGTCATGGCTTCGGTCTGAGGTGCACAGTAGCTGCAGCCCTTGTGAGCGTAGATCACCACAGGCTTGCTCCCGAGAGCGTCCAAAACCCAGGCAGGATGGTTGACCTCGCCGCCTGCTCCTGATGATTGATCAGGATATGTTGTCCACCAGCTTTCATTTCCCGATCCCACGGAATATTCAGCACCCATGACATTAACGCTGGATGCCAGAATGAAGACCGCAATTAAAGATGCTAAGCAAACTGCTTTCTTGATTTTGTCCATGATACACTCTCCTTTCTATTCAGATCAGATCATCTGAATTGCCCGTTAACAGGGCAAGCCTGGACTGGCATATCGACATTATTGGATATAAGTCTTTCGACTTTACAGTCTTTATAGCCGTATATAGGAAAAATTTTTGCCAGAATCCCTTCCATCTAACAGCATTTCGGCGAACATGCATATTATCAATTGTTAATTTATGTTCTCTTGTTACGTAATTATGAGGAAAAGATTTATTATATATATTTAAAGACAGATGTCGTAATTGGATTTAACTATATGACGGGAAAATCTTATATATCGAAATAACTGGATATGGATAGACGGTTTGCTCTGTGGTTGGGGCGGACCGGTACATTAAATCAGAAGATAATACTGCAGCAGGTCTAAAGAGAAGGCGCAAAAGGGTGAACGGCCAAAATGAGCACTGTGAAATGCGAAATATGTGACAGAGAAGCGGATTCCCTCTTCATCGTAAGCCACAAAAAGAGGGGCAGAATAAGAATATGCAATGACTGTCTGAAGAAAGAAGGGCCAAAACTTCTAGCCCAAAAAAGCTGCATTTGCTGTTGAAGAGAAGTTGCTGCGGAAGAGAAGCTTCATCGAAAGAGAAGCTGCTGCGAAATTGAGGATGCATTCCATGGCATGTGTTCCAAAAGAAGCTGTTAACAGGATGACTCGGCTGATCGGCGATGCTGATAAAGCCGAATGCAAAGTTGACAAGATCCGTTCCATAATGGACAAGATAGACGAATTGGAGATCGAGGAGGAGGCAGAGATATTCCAGGCTATGGCCGATCCCTGCCGTCTCAAGATCCTCAAGCTCTTGAGGGAAGGAGAGTTGTGCGTCTGCGAGATCATGATCGGTCTCGATAGGCCCCAATCCAGCACGTCTCATCACCTCTCTATCCTCAAGGATGCAGGGCTCATCAAAGAGCGCAAAGACGGGAGATGGTCCAGATACCGATTGTCCGAAGGCGCTGTGATTGAGATGCTCAATATGGTAAAGCTGATGAAAGAAGCTAAAATCTGAGAGAGGCAACAATAAAATGACCAAATTCCATACAATTCACAATGACATAATCAGCTCAACTCCTGACAGAAAGAATGCAGGCTCCGGAGGGTTCTATGTTCTGGGAATTCTGATAATTTCCTTGATAGCTTTTGCACCCGTAGCTGACGCGGGCTGCAGTTGCAGTGTTGGCAACTGGGACCCCAGTGGTTTCTTGAACGCTGATTCTGTCACGGGTCAGAGCGTTCAGCCAGGTGGCGCCCAGGGCAGCGCAGCTGGAAATTCCGGTAACAGCACGTCGAATTCCAGTATAAGCACCCAGAAGCCTTTAGGTAGGGTAAACTCTTTTCCTAATGGTGAGATCCTTAAATCCATGAAGAGCGTTTCCAGCTCAGACGTCGTAGTGGACGTATCCAATGGCGACAGCTATGCGAAGTCTCATATCGAGAACGCCATTCACATTCCTACCAAGGACTTTCTTGATGGCAACGGCAACCTAAAAACAGATGAGGAGCTGGCCAGGATCCTGGGAGATGCAGGCGTCTCCAAAGACGATTCAATAGTTCTTTACGGGAATAAAGAGAGCTCTGGGGAGGCCGAATTTGCCTATTTTGTGCTAAGCTATATGGGGCACGAAGACGTATCGCTCCTGGACGGAAGCATGCCAGAGTGGAAGACAGCCGGCTTGCTGACTGAGCTCGCTAAGAAAAAAATGGCGGCCGTCGAGTACAAGTCTGCAACTAACACTACTCTGTTAGCTGATTATGAGTACTTAAAGTCCAACCAGGCCCAGATCGTGGACGCCCGGCCCTTTGTGGAGTTTGGAAAGGGTCGCATACCAGGCTCTGTCGCTCTGGACCCGGCCAATATAGTCAAAGGGGATCGCATCAAAAGCGGAAACGATCTGAGTACGGTATTCAGCAGGCTGAGCAAAGACCAGCCGATCGTGGTCTACTCCAGCGATTACAGCCGGTCGTCTCTGGTCTGGTATGCTCTGCAGCTCATGGGATACAATGCCAGCATCTACACATGGGAAGATTGGAAGGCGCACGAGGCCGCAGGCATAAAGGCCGGTGCGGCGGCTCCGGCTGGAGGGAAAGCTGCCGGCTCGAAATACACAAAGCTTGGCAATACATGATCGCATAAATTTTATGTCATTAGGAGGGGAGTTCTAAATGTCAAATGGAGTCAGCAAGAGCCTGGATTTCTTATCCCGCTACCTTACAGTCTGGATATTTGTAGCCATGTTCCTGGGAATAGGAATTGGCAACTATGCGCCGGGCATAACCCGGTTCATCTTAAGCCTGCAGATCGGCACAACATCAATACCTATTGCCATCGGCCTGATTCTGATGATGTACCCGCCCCTGGCCAAGGTAAAATATGAAGAGTTGGGGAAAGTCTTCCAGGATAAAAAAGTCCTCGGCCTCTCCCTGGTGCAAAACTGGATCGTGGGCCCTATTCTGATGTTTGTGCTGGCGGTGCTCTTCCTGCGAGACTATCCTCATCTCATGTACGGCATAATCCTCATCGGTCTCGCCCGCTGCATCGCCATGGTCATCGTCTGGAACGAGCTTGCCTGCGGCTGCACCGAATACTGCGCCGCCCTGGTGGGGCTGAATTCCATCTTTCAGGTCTTGTTTTATTCAGTCTATGCTTATGTTTTCATCACTGTGCTGCCTGCAGCCCTGGGAATCGCTGCCGGAACGCTCGTCAATGTGACCATTGCCCAGATTGCACAAAGCGTATTCATCTACCTGGGAATACCTTTTCTGGCAGGCATTGTCACCAGATTCAGTCTGATCAAGGCCAGAGGAAGCGGCTGGTATGAGAGAGATTTCATACCTAAAATCTCGCCCCTGACCCTCATCGCCTTGCTCTTCACCATAGTTGTGATGTTCTCACTGAAAGGCGACTATATCGTGCAGCTTCCCCTGGATGTGGTGAGAGTGGCCATACCTTTAGCCATTTACTTCCTGCTCATGTTCTTTGTCAGCTTCTTCATGGCCTACAAACTGGGAGTGAACTACGAGAATACGGCGGCTCTCTCCTTTACAGCGGCCAGCAACAACTTCGAGCTGGCCATCGCCGTAGCTGTGGGAGTCTTCGGCATCGCCTCCCAGGAGGCCTTTGCCGCAGTGATCGGGCCGCTCATCGAGGTTCCGGTGCTGATCGGATTGGTGAATGTAGCCCTGAAGCTGAAGGAGAGGTATTTTGCGAAGGCCAAGGCAGTTTGCGGTGATAGTCCTTAGCCATTTGGTCATAACCAGCGGCGAGCGAAGCATCAACCGCAGAGCCGGAGAGGCACAGAGTATTTAGAGTCGTAAATCATGCAGAGAAACAAAGTGTGCAAAGAGCGAGAGAGCAATCTATAACTCTTTGTAGAGAGAATAATGATTGGTGAAATAAAAATGAAAGAAGAAGTTTTCTTCGGCGAAGGGATGGCCAAGACTAAAGTAGAATATCCCGATCTATACAAAGCCATTGTGACCTTGAATGAGGCCGCATATACCGGCAAAGTCATAGACTACAAGACCCAGAAGCTCATTGCCCTGGGGATCAATGCAGCAGCTTCCGACGACCGGGCCACAAAGAAGCAGATGATGAGCGCCATGAAGGAGTTCGGCATCACCAAGGATGAGATAGTCGATGTATTGAGGGTCGTTCTCTTGACCTCGGGAATGCCTCCCTTCACCAAGGGCATGAAGATATTGTATGAATTAGTTGAGAAATAAACTTTTCTATTTTTTAGATAATTATAGGGACTCGGATAGCCGGTCCTCTATTCAGTTTTTCGCTGCATTCTTACGCTCAAAGGTCGCGTAGAGATGATAGCCGCACCCACGGATCTGATCAAGCAGAATGTTGATAGGATTATGATCATCGATCTTGGTCCGGCTGAAGGAAACATAATGCGAAAAGTTGCAGCCTAATTGAAAAGCCGCGAGTCGGCCTGAAGGACTCGGGGCACGGGGGCGTATCCTGCGGTGTGCAACGATGAAGCTGCAGACTACGGCTTCTACCAGCCGCGGGCGAGACGATTGGGTGCCAGGTCGCTTTCGCCCTCGCCGTATCCATGTCTGAAAAGACGTGGCCAAACACGTGGAACTCCCTTCCGGGTTAGCATCCACACAACTCCTGAGTCTTGATCATAGGAATTTGCAGGTGGGGAATTTTATTTTGCCACTATTGAGGTATTTGAGATTGCCATTGACAGAGATCACAGATGGCCACGTTAGTTTGGAAATATCCGTGACTGAAAAATCTCTTCCATCTTGTTTGATAAAAGGGAAATAATCAAATAGATGCAAGATATTGCTATTAGTAGAGGATGATGAAGCGAAAAATTCAAATTTTCGGGCCGAAAGTACATGGTGTAGGCTACAGACCCTGGCTCACTGATGCGGCAATAGATGCAGGTCTCGACGGTTTCTTTGCCAGCAACCGCATTGATGATAAGATTCAATACGTTTTGGTCCTGGCAGAGGGAGATGAAGATAGCGTTGCATACCTTGAGAGATTTGTGAGAGAGAACACGCCTCAGCTCGCTAAGGTAGATCGCATAGATACTGAGAGCTTCACAGGGTCGGTCAGGCCTCTGGACAAATACGCAGCAATAAACACCTCCTCGCAAATGAATAAAGCAATCCCTCTTCTCTTGAGCATGGACGGAAAGCTGGACAGCGTGAATGGAAAGCTGGACAGCATGAATGGAAAGATGGATAGCATGCTTGAAAAGCAAGACGGAACAATTTCAGAGATACGAGATATGCATGAAGACCTGATTAACCGTAGCGACTTCCGTTTGACAAGGATTGAAAAGGATATCAAGACGATAAAAACCAAATTGAGTCTCAGATAGCTCATCGGCTTCGCATCTGGAATTCGGCACAGTAGAATCCAGCTTCGACATAGATTATCTCTGTCTAGAAAAGACGTTGTCAATTGAAACACGATGAGTTCTCCAGGACCGATCATTTGGGTTTTTAACTATCCACGACCGAAATGTTGCGCATCGGTTGAAACTTATTCACACATTTCCGATAGCTTTTTAGTTAGGATGTATCTATAACGGATTGTCAATCGAAGACATTACACCTACAATTAGTCTGCAGCTCAACCGTCGTCGTCGCTCGGCCCGGAGAGGCGCCCTGACACCCACGGCGCGCGAATCCCGGAGGAGTAGCCATTATGGATAGGGCTAAATGGGCAAGAGTAAAAGAAATACGGTTCCTCGCTGTATCGAGCGGGTGATAGAATAATAGAAGCCTCCGTGAGTCCTCCGTGCGCTCTGTGCCTCTGTGGTGAACGTCCGTAACCGCTGAGAGCCAGCAGGCTTGCGACGTTTCAACCACGGAGTTCACTGAGCTCAGAGAGTACGTACGGAGACGAACTAAAAACTGGAACTCCATGGTAACCTGAGGTTAGCTATTGGAAAATGGCGGAGAGCCAGAAAGATTGACCCTGATGACTAATGCCTGCACCAGCTTACTTCATTTGCATCAGCGACAACAGTATCCGAGAACCTATTGAAGGCCCTCTGGCTGCTGCCCCTGTAAACAATCCATCCGACAAGGAAGTCCAGCGGCAGCAAAAAGGCTTTGCCGAAGCTCTCCAGGGCAGAATCCTGAAATCCTATCTTCTCGCCCACGGGACCCACCACCACTATGTTCAGGAGCATCTTTCCCAGAGACTGACCACGGTAGCCTTCAAGTGCCGTCCAGTAGATGAAGAGCATTGTTGCCAGTATCCCCAGGCCTTCGGCACTGCTGGCGCCTATCGTCGAAATGGTCATGAGGCTGGACCACAGGATTCCCATGAGAAGCACATCGATCAACCAGGCCCAGAATCTGTCTCTCCAGCTTGCCCTACTTATGCCGTCCATTTGAAAGATCTCCTTCTTCATTCTGGTATATCTGCTTCATGCTACTGGACTCTTGTGCCTCTACCGAGCCAAACCATCGCTCTTTCTCATGAGGCGCAGCGCTCTCTTAAGCTCATCCCTGGCATTGTCCAGCACCTCTCGCCGGACCTCCATGCGCAGCATGAGCACAACGAAGACGGTGAAGGTCGTGACCAGCGCGAAGACGACCGCCATCACAGTCACCAATCCGAAGTTGCTAGTGATGTTGAAGGGAGAGGTGATCAGAGCCCCAAACCCGAACACAACCGTCATCCCCGATGCCACCAGAGCAGACCCGATGCGGTTGGCGGTGATCTTCAGAGCCTCAAAGGGGTCGCCCACATTTTTCAGTTCCTCATAGAAGCGCTCCATCATCAGAATGGCATACTCGGATCCTATTCCGAGAACCAGCGCCCCAAGAGTCGCGGTCAATGGAGTGTACTTCAATCCGCCCAGATACATGACTCCACCCATCCAGCCGATCACGACCAGCATGGGCAGCACCGGCAAGAGAGCCTTGATCAGGTCCCTGTATATTATCAGGAGCAAGATGAATATGAGCACGAGGCCCAGGAGCGACATCTCTACTCTGCCTGTGGTCAGGGCGCCTATGGTCACGGTTCTGACCATCGAGTCGCCGGTCATCTTCACAGACACACCAGGAGGCGGCGTCACCCATGTCAGGTCCTTATCAAACTCCTTGGTGAGCCGGTCAAAGCTTTCCAATCCCAGATTCGAGGCCGTCTGTCCCAGATTTACGTCTATCATGGCGGCGTTGTGGCCGCTCAGGTACTTGGCTTTAACAGAAGCTGGCAGGGAATCGATAATCCCTCGCACATCGGTTTTGTCGTTGGGTATCGTTCCGCCGTTAGCCTGCTTAATAAAAGTGACCAGGCTCGTGGTCCCATAAACCTGATTTCTGGACATGAGAAGGTAGTTGCTGAATTCATCCATCCACTTTAAATTCGCGGGATCTGTGACATCATCCGCCTGGACTATGAACTGGATGGAATCGGTGCCTCCATAAATATTGCTCATATGCCTGAAATCGACCAGAGGAGGCAGATCCTGGGGAATATAGTTCTTTGTGTCCGTCTCCACAGGGACCAGGCTGTCCAGGTAATTTCCCATGAGAGCCAGAAGCAAAGCCACCGCCAGAACGGTCTGCCACTTATGGATGCAGAAGTCTGCCGTCTTCTCCACATACAATCCAATGGCAGAGCCGCCATCGCCTGACGGACTACCGGACAGACTGCCGGATAGCCCATCTGCACCTGCCAAGGCTTCCGCCCTAGCGTCTGCCCTAGCGTCTGCTCTCTTCTTTCTTGAACCGCTCCTCTTCTCGCCGAGATAAAGAACCGTCACCCCAACGAACAGAGCGGACAGGTAGCACATAATGAGCCCGATGATGCAGAGAAATCCGAAGTCCCGGATCATGGGGACGCTGGAGCTGAGAAGAGCGACAAATCCGGCTATGGTTATGATCAGGGCGACCATTACCGGGATGGCCACATGGTTGACCGTATTGATGGCGGCCTTGATGGGAGGCACGCCCTTGCTGAATTCTTCGTCTATGCGGTTATGGAACTGAATGGCATAATCTATGCCGATACCGATCAAGAGAGGAAACGCGGAAAATGAGACCATGGTCAATGGTATCTGTAGCAGTCCCATGGCGCCGAAAGTCCAGACGATGCCAAGCATTACGACGGGTATAGGGAGCAGCGGCCACTTCACATGCCTGAAGAGCAGGAGCAGTGCAAAGACCATCAAAACTCCAGCCAGGAGCATGATCTGTCCCTGGCTCTTGTTCATGGCATCCGTGATGGATTTCATGAGGGCCGAGGAGCCGGTGACGGTGATGCTGTATCCGGGAGGAAAGTCAGCCAGCGTGACGGCTTCCGTTGTCTCCTTCAAGATCTCGCTGCGCTGGTCGTCGGTGATATAGACAGGGTCCGCAATAGACATCATGGTATGCCCGCGGTCTGGCATGAGGGCTTGAAGCTGGGGGCCGCCATTGGCCAGGATCTCGTCTATTCTCTCTTGCGCGGGTATACGACGCAGACCATTGTCGCGATATTCCGTATCGGCCACGATATCGGCTATGCTTGTAACCGATAACACTCTGGGAACGTCTTTCACAAAATCCGAGAAACGAAGCATGGCCGTCTGGACCTTGGAGCTTGCCACATCATCGCCCTCGATCATTACCACTATGGATTCCGTGCCGAAATTCTCTTTGTAGAGGTGGTCGTATATTTGATAGAGCGGGGATTCTTTGCCTACCATGCTCTCGGTATTCATACCCTGCATGGTAACCGATTGGGCAAAATGGAAGGCGACTACTGTCAGAATCAACGCTACGGCGATTATAGTCAAAGGATTCGCTGTGATCCAGGCACCGAGCCGTTCCATAAATTGCGTGCTTTTCCACCTCATGTTCGGATTTTACTGAAACATCGAAACATGCGAAAAGCACTTAAACCTTGTGGTCTATTGCACCGGCAAAGCCAATGCGTCATGCAAGAATGGCAAAGGAGAACTTCAGAGAGCACCTGCCCAATTATGTGACTATTTCTGAAAATGGTATCCGCAAGTGTGAACCTTCCTAATGTCCTCGGGCGTGAGCGGGAAGGCCCTGCAGATGCTCGGCCTCAGTTTATATATCTTGCAGCGCTTGCCTCTGGCATCATGAGCCGGACAGCCCTGGCAGCATCTGCCGCATCTTGAACAGTTTCCGCTCCGTTTGGCCCGCCAGGTCATTACCTGGTTTCTTCTGACATACCAAACGACCCTTCTCCTGATCCATCCATCCAACATGTAAACCATCACGTCAACTGTGCTGGTGCAACAAGATGAACTCGCCTACCACCAGTGTTGCAGGTATCGCTAGCCTTGCCGCGCTTTTGAGCCTCAGGCTAAAAAGGATGACGGTCTCGGGTGCATTTCCATAGCACCCTATTCCGGTTGCAGAAATACCGCATATTTGTTCACTTCTTCTTGAAATTTGTGTGCAGGCAAACATGGGTTAGTAAAACCGCTTACATCTGAGACAATGAGG
>Ga0209748_1000766_pt1 | contig 16470 bp, 3 predicted proteins | sample BarGraIncu00421A_FD_185490 | JGI IMG/M metagenome (GOLD analysis project Ga0209748, IMG submission 185490) | Arctic peat soil microbial communities from Barrow, Alaska - Barrow Graham LP Incubations 004-21A (SPAdes) (version 2) | ecosystem: Environmental > Terrestrial > Soil > Wetlands > Peat... | reverse complement strand
AATATTCAATTATTAGCAAGTCAACAGTACTGTTTTAAGTTTTCTGCAACAAAATTCCTTAGAGGTTGTAAGACTTTGAAAATTTTTGAATGCAAATAGAGACATTCCGGAAGAAATTCTTGTTGTTTTGAACATAATTTGAACATAATCTATGTAAAATCAGAAGCAAAGCGTAAAGCGATAAAACACTTGCAAATTATCTATATCGCAGAAATTCAGAAAATACATAGCAGAAAAAATTTGCTGAATCATGTTATCAGCTGGTCTACAGGTCGAGTCAATTAGTTGATCTAGGTTTCCCGTGTCCACTTTTACATTACCAGATCATCCGTCGGTGTCTCCGTTGGTTGCGTAAAGTTTTTACTCGTATTCTGTTTCCCGCACGAACAACACACAACAAGGATGACGTTGGCCAATAATATGCACATGATCCGAAAGTATATGTTTTTCATCTTCCATCCTCCATCAACGTCTCCGTTTGACATCACAATAATTATACATATATCCGTAAATGTACACTAATCAATTCTAAACCGTGGCGGAATGGCCGCATTACATGCGTTAAGCGGTTCTATTGCAACTCCCAATTCACGCAACATCTTATTTGCATCCAATGATGATAAAAAATGCTGCAAAGTGTCAGAAAGAATCACATATCCAGACCTACTTTTCTGATTAAAAAGGTACGCATATGGTCTTCTGTTAGAAACACCGGAAAAGATGCTGTCTTACTGCCTGGAGACGATCAGGAAAATCTTTTGATTTCCCTGATCGTCATCACCAAACGGTGTAGAAAAACAAACGGTCTGCGTTTTCATTTCCTGCGCAAACTGTTCTAACGAAATGATTTCGGATTTATAGGCCAATATTGCTGAGAGCTGATTGATAGCATTTGACATTTCCTTTAATTCGTCAAAGCTTACAACGATGTTTCCCTGACACAGACCGAGAATTTCTATGCTTACTTGAGCACGCATCGCGGCAAAGTAAAGGATGTTTATGAAACAATCGCGCTGACTGGAATATTCCGCAGAGTACTTTCCGAGTTCACACTGAATGGCTTCCATCAATTCTTCATCAGACATATCTGCATACGACATTTTTGACATTGCCGTTATCGAGGTAAGTGTAGACAGTGGTCATGCCGTCGGCTATGGCCTGGAAAAGTCTTCCGACCCGGTCATATACTTTGCAGGTGACGTTGTTCTTCGGACCCGTTGTTGTCTGTGCCGTGCACCCTGCATCCATGCCGGCGGTGATGTCATAGACATAGGTACTTGTCCCGATATAGGGGACGGTTTTGGACGTTGTGCGGTCGAATGCATCGTAGGCTCTTGTTGTCGTGTTCAGTTGACTAACTTAGATGCAAATCTGTTTATTTATCGGAATTAAATTTGTTTATTTCATTTTGTGCAAGATAGAATTCTGGTTTTAAGAAACTGGAAGGCGCTTGTGATACTGCCTGATATAAATATTTTTTGTTTGCATCAAATTCACCACAGGCTTTTTTGTTTATTGCAACATAAAAATTTGCTTGACATAATTGTCTCGCTCTTATTGCCGTTTGGTCTTCTATTATTGAAAACATTCTTTCTTCGTTGATTCTACCAAGTAAATATAAAGCGATAGCTCCTGGCCAATTTATCACCGACTTTGACTTTACTCTCTTCTTTAAAAGTTTTAGTGCTTCCTTTTCAAGTCCTTTATTGCTCATTGAAACAGCAGCGAAAAACAACATAGCCGGGATTTCAACGCCTCCTGCCGCATCTTTGAATTTTGATTTGAGACCTTCTTTCCATATTTCCACAGCTTTTTCTGTATCATTTAGCATCCAATACGCTACACCTTTTAACTGAAATTCAGACTCGCTTTCACCTTGACGTGCCTCAATTAAACAATTGCAAAGGTCAATTGTTTCTTGATATTTGTTCAAATTTAGCAAAGCAAACACCTTATTTTTAAGTGAAAATATGTCTTTAGTTTTTTCATAATCAAGATCAGCTCTTTTACAAGCCTCATCAAATCTTTTTTGGATAACAAGTTCCCAAGTACCTAAAACTTTTTCCATACTATCTGGTCACCTCTCCTCATGTAACAAGTTTGCCCGATGTCGTATCGTAAGGTAACATAATTGTGCCTTCCGGAAATTTTCCGTTTTTAAGAGATCTTGCAAATGTCTTTAACCCCGAAGTTGTATTTGGTTTAAAATCTGCATAATTACTTGCTTGGGGCCACGTTGAATCCGGTTTGAGGCTTCAATGTTTTAAAATCCCAGACAAAGATCTTCTTATTTAAGTCATTAGCTTCTTACAGGTATTGTAGTATAAGACGATGTTTTCCTGACTGCCGTCTAAGAGTCGCTTGGTAATTTTCCCAAGCGGGTAACATTCGAAAGTTTTGTGAGATACCGTTATTACTTACATTCAATCCTAGGATAATACCCTTCAGGAACATGACCATATATTTTTTCGACTTCATCTGAAAATATATCAATTATCCAGTCAATTATAATATGTAAATTATGAAAGTACTGGTCAATTTCTTCTTTCCCTTTGAGTCTGATTAAAAAGTACTCAAGATGTGGTATTCCTCCAAAATGATATCGAAAATAAGGGCCGTCGTATAACAGAAAAGCTTGTACTCTGTGACCTCTTTCGTCTATGAATGCTGAAAAAGATGCCTTGTTTCCGGACTTATCAGTTCGGACAAACCTATCATCCTGGCGTTGCCACGATGAATTTTTGAACGCTTTGTAGAATAAATTACGCGCGGATATTTCCTCAACATCTGATCTGGAAATAAGAAGTGAGCTCCCAACGAGCTCTTGATAACTTATTGACTTCAAGAAATATGGTAATTTCTGAATGATTGCCGGAATATTATTGATGATGCGCTCAAATACCGCATCGGTTTTTTCCCTCTTAAGTATCCAGTCTGTGCGTTCTGCTTCTGTTGAGGGTGCACAGTGTGTACTTATACTTCGGGGATTTCCAAATATCATTTTGATTTTTTGAAGCAATATAAAGACATCCGTTAGTGGTTTCGATAAATCTTGAGATGTCTGTTCAATGGACACGGATACTACTGTGTTTTTATTTAACATGTTTTTTGAAAGTATTATTGAATTCGAAAGATAATTGCCCGCGCCATTCGCTTTAATGTATCCATATGTACCTGGTGATACTTTCTCGCCAAACCATGAAATTTCGTCAAAGCCAAGCTGAAACGTACTTGACCTCGAATTTGGTTTGTTATAATAGTTCTCTAACGACAATGCTTCATCCAAAGGGATTGAATTCTTAACATTGTTCCTATTTGGGTATTCCCAATTATCGTCCAAATTCGAAGCCCTAAGTGAATATCTTTGTATTGTATCATTTTGCTGTAGACAATCATTGAAGACATAGTTTTCTAGAAACGGCAATTTGAGTAATGCTTTATGTATCACTCCAGATGCAGATATTTCTTCTATTGTCATATCAAATACATTTATACTGGATTTCTCCTGAATATTTTCCGCTTCAAAAAATATCCTGTTGTATGTGAAATTCTCCAGTAAAATTTGTATTGAGTTTATGACAGGTGATCGTGGTGGGAAACTGAATGAATAAATTGTAAATAGTCTCATAAATAATCACCTCTCTTATAAAACACGATTTTTTGATAACTGGATACTTCTCTTATTTCCTTTATGTGTTAAATATAAATTTTATATGTTCATTTAATGTTACTAGGTAAAACTTATTGCGATCCTCTCTTTATGTAATATCTAGAATATATTGTAAAATCATACGAGTTGTATTCAGAAATGAGAGCCACCGCCGTTAATGCCGAAAACTGAATCATGAAATTCATTATAACTATCATTTATATTATTCGAGACATCATAGAAAAATTTTTCAATTGGTGTATATTTTTCTCCAGTCATCGTTAAAATGACAGGTTCAGATTTAGAAATATTTGTAAATGCATCAATATTATACACCGGGGCAGGTTGTTGTGCCGAAAAAGGCACCTGTACCTGTTCTTTTGATTCATTTTCAAATGCAAACACTGTTCCATAATCCTTTAACAATTTCTCTCTTGCTTTTCTTGTCTCATATTCTTCTGCAGTTTCTTTGGAAGGCGCCGGTACAGGGATTCCCTTATATTTCGTGAACGTGTAAAAAATCTCGCCTGGAACCTCACTATAAATATTTACAGTAGTATTTAGCATGCAAGTAGGTTGATTCAAATATACGCCCAATGCAGATCCCGGAGTTGCGCCCGAATATGTTTTATAAAGGCTCAACTGCGATGACAATTCTTCACTTCTCCAACTATCTATTGCCTGATATGATATAGGTTTGATTTCGTAAAACGATTTATCTAGTGTATTGTACAAGTCAAGTCTTATAGATTTTTGTCCTGCAACATCCCATTTATCTTCAGGAATATAGAACGATTTTTCTGGAATTAGAATAGGAAAATAGCCCATCATAATTCGCTGAACTTCACGGTGCATTATTCCTTTGTCGCTTCCAAGGTCACTCCACGGCATTTGATATTTGCCTGTTGCAGTTATAATTGTCAAACTTTGAATATTGGCTGAATTGGGTAAAAGAACCTTACTCTTAATTTGAGCTGCACCCATCTTCTCCATGGTTTTCCATTTATGCTGATCATCTGCAGCCTTCTTCTTCTCTGCGAGCATGTTATAGATATCGGACGGCATACCGGCCGGATATGACCCGTCGGAGGCTGATTCCGCATGTCCCGTCGGATCCGAATACATCAGCGGCTCATTGTGGCAGTAGGTATACAGATTGAGACTGAGCGGATCGCTGTACTGTCCGGTGTATGTGTCTTCCTGCATGAATCGTGCGGTGATGGGGTCGTACATGCGCGCATTCAGGTAATAGAGACCTGTCTCAAAATCGTACTGGTAACCGGCGTAAAGGATGTTGTTATTGACGGTTCCGGTCTGGCTCAGGATGTTGCCGAATGCGTCATAGTAATAGGTCGCGGCGACATTTCCGGTGGTAACCAAAAGGGCCGTCACATCGGCGTGTCCGTTGTACATGTAGATGAGTGTATCCCCTCCGACCTGCCGGGTCAGAAGGTTGATCCCGTATACGTTGCGCCCTGTCTGGTCGCCCAGGTAATTCTCTTCGAGCACGACTTTGTCGTATTCATACAGGTATCGGGTCAGGGATCCGTTGACGGATTTACCGACTCGCAGACCGTCTCCGTTATAGGTATTGAGGACGGTTACGCCACCGGATGTTATGGTGGAGATAAGCTGATTAAAGAGATCGTAGGTGTTGGTCTGTTCTATTACTGCGGTCTGTGCAATACCGTCGATATAGGCGGTACTTGTTTTGGAGATCTGGTTCCCGTTGTTGTCGTATGTGTAAACTACCGTTTCGGTTGTTACGCCGTTTAGTACTTCCGCGGTACCGGTCAGGCGGTTCTGGGAATCGTATATGTAGGAGGTGACAGTCGTGTCCGTTCCCAGGACTTGCGTTTGGTTCAGTCGGTTGCCGGATGCATCGTAGGTATAGCTTGTTACTTTGCCGCTTGGTTCCGTTACGTTTAGAAGGCGATTCAGGCTGTCGTAGGTATATGTGGTCGTGCCCCGGGCATCGATCTTTGTCAGAAGATTATGTGCGTCATCATAGGTGTAATTGTAGGAATCAATAATTGTGCTGTCGGCTTTTCTATTGGTAAGGGTATCCAAACGGTTATCGTCGGTATAGGTGTAGTCTTCCCTGGATCCGTCACTGTACACGACGCTCTGTACGCTGCCGTTATCGAGGTAAGTGTAGACAGTTGTCATCCCGTCGGCTATGACCTGGCAAAGTCTTCCGACCCGGTCATAAATTTTAAGGGTGACGTTGTTCTTCGGATCCGTTGTCGTCTGTGCCGTGCAGCCAGCATCCATGCCGGTGGTAATGTCATAGACATAGGTGCTTGTCCCGATAAAGGGAACGGTTTTTGAGGTTGTGCGGTTGAAGACATCGTAGACCCTTGTTGTCGTGCCGGTTCCGTCCGTCATCGTAAGGACGTTTCCGTTACTATCGTATGTGTAGCTAATCGATAGTGCTCCGACTGTCTGGGAAAGAAGTCTTCCGTGTGTGTCATAGGTATATTTGGTGGTGATCCCGTTCCGGTCGGTCTTAGTTACTAACTGTCCATCTGCTGTATAGGTATAGCTCTGGACTTTGGTTAGATCGTAGGTGTAGCTGCCGGGTTCTCCCGTTCTCCCTCCGTCCTTTATGCTGCGGACGAGCTGGTTGGCGGCATTGTATTCGTAGAGGGTCTCACTGACAACATATTCTTCGTCCGTTATCGCGTCGTAGAAGCTAATGCGCATCGAAATCACATTGCCATTTAGATCATATTGGTAATCGACCCAGACATCTGTATCATCGAAAACGATGATCAGGCGGTTCAACTCATCGTAATTGTAATATGTGGTATTTCCGTTCCCATCGGTTTTCGAGTCTATTCGGCCCACGTTATCGTATGTTTGGCTTGTCGAGTGACCTAACGGATCGATCGTCTCAAGCAGGCGGTTATGCCTGTCATAGACGTAGATTGTCACATGTCCGAGTGCATCGGTCGATGTGACCTGTACACTGTTGTTATTGTAGGTAAAACTCTGTGCCGTACGGTTGTTGGCGTCTTTTTGTTCGAACAGGCGGTTCATCGCATCATAGACGTTTGTTGAGGTATTCCCGCGCCAGTCGGTGGTGGTCAGCGCTTTTCCATTGGCATCGTATGTGTACGTCGTTGTCTGCCCGCCTTTGGTCTGGGTCAGCACGCGGTTCATAGCATCGTAGGATGCCGTTGTCACATTGCCGTTGCCGTCGGTGGAAAAACGCAGGTTGCCGTTCTTGTCATAGCAGTACGTAACAGTTATCGCACTGCTGCCGTCCGTGGCGCTTTGTGTCTTTGAAAGGATTTTGCCCAGGTTGTCATACGTGTAGGCTTCCTGCCTGCCGGTGGATGTCCACATTTTAGCAAGATTTCCGGATGTATTGTACTGGCTGTATGCGGTAAGGGCCGGGATGGTTGTATCTCCGGGAGTGGTCGTCTGCCGTACTTTTCCCAATGCGTTGTAGGCGAAGGTGGTCGTGTTCCCGTTCCCGTCCGCCTGCGAAAGGACATTGCCCAGGAGGTCATAGGTATTGGACTTCAGGGTCACAAAGGCAGCGATTGACCAGATGTAGACGGCTTCCGACAGTACCTTTCCGGCACCGTCATAGGTATATTGGGTTTTTACACCTCTCTCGTTGCTTTTTGAAGTGATTCTACCTAATGCGTCATAGGTGTACTGGTTTGGTTCGGTATCGGAAGTAAGCCTGAGCGTCAGTTTCCCGGCGAGGTTATAGGTATACAGTGTGCCGTAGCCGGAGTCGATCATCTCCTCTACCGTAATTCCTGTTCCGGAAGCATAGCCCAGGGCATCGAGTTCTTTTGTGACATTTCCCAGGGCATCATACTGATACGCCTTTTCGACAAAGGTTACCCACTGGTTTGTACGATTGTCATAGTAGATTTGGGTGATGGTTATGACCCGTCCCATCTGGTCATAGGTATACTCGGTCCGGCTCATCTGATCGAGCGTTTTCTGGGTATCATAGTTCAGCGGTGAGACTACTGCGATGAGTCTTCCAGCCGTATCGTAATACTTTGCAGTGGTGTTCCCGCTTGCGTCGATGGCTCTTACGAGGAATCCTCTTTCATCGTAATCATTTGAAGTAAGGTTCCCATTCGCATCCGTAGCAGTCAGAACTTTGCCGTCCCATGTGTATGTGACGGAAGTTGAAACCGGCACGGTCTGGCCGTATTTGTTTGTGTTTGTACTGGTTTGGGTCTGGCGGTTCAGATTGTCATAGGTGAAATGGGTGGTAACGGAATTAGGGGTTGTGACAGTCAGCACATTGCCGTTCTTGTCATAGGTGAAGTGTGTTGTCAGAAGGGTGTCCGTGTTGTCAGCGAAGTCATTTCCGGCCAAATCCCCTGCCCGTACATGGACAGATACGGCGGCAGGTTTTTCCAGGTAATTGAATTCGCTTTCGGTAGTGTTGAATACGGCAGCGCTTGTGTACTGCTCTGTCTTTATCAGGTTGCCGTCGGCATCGTAATAGTAGTTCGCTTTTCTTCCTTCATTGTCCGTAACGCATTCAAGTTTCCCGTTCGGATAGTAGGTGCTGTCCGTTGTGATGCAGGCAGCAGGCACGCTCCAGAGGGCGACCGCATCGATCCCTGACTTTTGCTGCGTGCGGTCCCCCACTTTATCGTAGCTGTAAGAAGTATATGAATACAGGCTGACGTCGATGGAAGCCCACTGCTGTGTAATCCGGTTCAGGCCGTCATATTTGTAGTAGGTCTTTGCTCCGTTTTCCTTTGTCGTGTTATTGACCGTACCGTTTGTATTGTATTGGATGGATGTTGTTGTTCCGTCCGGATTCTGCTGCAAGATGGTGCGGCCTGCAAAGTCATTCGTAGAAATTACTGATGCGGTATCCGCTGCATTTAAGTATTGGACTTCTGTTGTCTGCGTGGTTTTGTCTGTCAGGATGGAGTAGGAGAAAGATTTCAGGTGCACGAGGGCCGCTTGGGCATTATCCTGGAAATAGATTTCCTTTTGGCGGTTCATGACATCAAAGGTATACGTATATATCGCTCCGCCCGGCTGGGTAGTTGTCAGGATATTACCGTAGAGGTCATACGTGTATGTTGTTGTGTTGTTTCCCGCATCTGTTTTGGACAGCACATTGCCATGCGTGTCATAGACAAACCGGTCTCCTATACCGGCATTGGCGTATGTGTAATTCGGGGTTGTAAGGTTCATTCCGTCATCAGCCGGATTGTACTGGTTCGGGCTGATCTGCTGGAGTATTCTGCCTACGGCATCATATACAAACCGGGAGATTCCGCTGCCGGCGTCCGTTGTTCTTACAAGCCGGCCGGTTGTGTCATATTCGTAGGTTGTTGTATAGCCTTTGGGTGTGGTTTTGCTTAAGAGCCATCCGATATTGTTATAAGTGAAGGTCGTGGTATTTACGGCCGGGTCAACTGTAGAAGTCAGGTAACCGTACACATCGTATATGTATGTCGTAATACCGCCGTTGGGGTCTGTCATCTGCTGCATAAGTCCATTAGCATAATAGGAATAATCCGTGACCGCAAATTTAGTAAGGTCACACCCCTGTGTATAGACGTCGGTTCCGTTTAAGGGCTGAGTCTTGCGTATCAGATTATTTCTACTGTCAAACACATAATAGACTGTCTTGCCGAGTGCGTCGGTCTCACTTGTGCGGTTATTGTTGGAGTCATACGTGTATGTTACAACACTCCCGTCAGGATTTGTGATTTTGGTTATATTGCCGTTTTTATCGGTCTCGCGAGAAGTAATGTTGCCGTTCCGGTCTGTACTTGCGCAGACATTTCTCATTGTATCGAGATAATCAGCTGTCGCTATTTTTTCCTCAGCATCCTGCAGTTTAGTGATCTGATATGCATCATTGAACCATTCAATAGTCTTTTTGTTGTTGGTATCTGTCACCGTAACAGTCTTATTTGTATTGTCATACGCAAAGGAAATCACATTCCCCTGCCAGTCTGTCAAGGAAGAGACCTTGTTCTTGTTGTCCGTGGATTCATGGTCATACATGATGGATTGTACTACTTCACTGCAGGCGTTTTTGATCTGTGTCAGATACCCGGCGGTATCATACGTATACTGATAGACAACTTGATTCATGGCATCCGTCACACTGCTTAACTGACTGTTCAGGTATTGGTATGTTACCGACCTGCCCGTAGGATCCTTGATCTGCGAGATCATTCCTTCTGTGTTATAGAGAACGCTAAACAGTCTTCCGGCACAATCCGTTACAGACTGTAATTTGCCGTTTGCGTCGGTATTAATGGTAATCTTGTTGCCATTTACATCCGTAACAGATACAAGGAAGCCGGCGGTATTAAAGACATAGACATATTGGTTCTTCGTTGTAAGAACAAATCCGCCGTCTGCTGCCTTAACCAATACGTTCTTTGAATTATCCGATGAATATTTTCCGTTTATCAGAGTAAAAGACAGTGCGCTTCCATCCGGCAGAGTAATAGTCTTCAGAATGTCGAGAGTTTTTGTTGTGGTGGTACCATCAGCATTGGTAACCGTATATGTGTAGTCTGTGCATCGTCCTTCAAATCCAAAATTCCATCCGCGCCCAAAAGAGCCGACCACATCGCTCAGGGAATTGTAGGAACGCGAGAAGTCCGCATCCAATCCGGGAGCTTCGACCTTCAAGTCAGAGAATGTCTGGGAGAATACTCCCGTAGGCGAATACCCGCCGTCTATGCCATAATATGACTTCAGTACATTGTCCTGCCCGAGCCAGTAGGAATAGTCGATATAGCCTTTCGTGTAGCTGACGCCGGTATAAACACCTCTGTACACAACAGAATTCGGTGCATTACTGGATCCCCAGAAATTACGCCATGCATTTACAATCGCGTCGCCCTTAATTTCCATTGCATAAGGAGGCAGCTCGGAATTGCCCTTATAGAATGTGAAAATATTGAAATTTGCAAAGATGTCTTTTGACAAATCACTATTTTCAAAAAACAGAACACCTGAACCATAATTGGAGAATTTAAAATTATTCTCATAAATATTGACTGTATCAATTAAGCCGCTCGACCTTATAATCAGACACGCGCCTGCCTGCCCGTCAATACTAACCGTGAAAGAATTGTTGTTTACCGTAATGTTTTTAATTGAGGTTATGGAATTGATTTCCACGCCGTCATTACTTGAATCAATTGTATTGTCGGAAATGGTAACAGCATTGATGCTGCCGGAAGCCCGGATCTCAATGCATTTTCCAAACTCACCGACCGTACCTGAATGTAATTCGTTTTTTAAAATTTTAAGACCATCGATACTATTGGCATATATATCTATGCATGTGTTGGTGGAATTGAATATATTCTCAGAAATTGTACTTGCACTTAGAATTCCGTATGAATTTATCTCGATACATTTTTTGTATTCAACGCCTGATTGGGATTGGAAAGTATTCTTGCTCATAAGAAGAGTACTGATCGCACTTGCACGCATATCTATGCAGGCATTATTGGAATCAAAGGTATTGTTGTTAACTGTGAGCGTTTTAATATTACCCGAATCCATCTCAAGACACTTGCCATACTGACCAACCGATCCGGCCTTAAAGACATTGTTGCTCATTGAAATAGTGTCAATGTTTCCGGAATTAATACCGAGGTCAATTCCTGTGGAATCAAAGGTATTGTTGCTAACTGTGAGCGTTTGAATATTGCCCGAGCTCATCTCAAGGCATTTGCCAAAATACCCAACCCCGTATCCACCTGGTGTACCTGTATCAAATGTATTGCTAATCATTTTATAACTGTCAATACTACCGGTATGCATCTGGATACAGTAAGCAGTCGAAGTAAAAGTATTGTCCTCAAGTGCGAACGTGCCAATCTGTCCTATATTGATCACTATGCAAAGTCCGTATTGTTCGTCCGAACCTGACGTAAAGATATTCTGGTTATGGATTTTAATATCATTCGAGCTTCCTGCAAAAATGGCAACATCTTCACCAAACGAAGTAATTTTATTATTTGAGAGATCAAAGTTATTCAGACTGCCCGCGCTGGACAGTTTCAGACATCTTCCATACGAACCTGCGGATCCGGCGTTGAATTCATTGTTGAGTATAGATACTTTGTCCATATTTCCACTGTACGCGAAAATCTCACCGCAGAAAGCAAGCGAATTGAATACATTACCGTTCATATTCAGGGTGTCGATGTTGCCGGAACTAGAAGTTATAAGGAAGCAGCATCCCCACCGTCCGGTGGATCCGGCACTATATTCCAGATTTCTCAGGGTCAGGCCATTGATATTCCCATTTGCATATAGTTCGAGACCTTGAGCCGATGTGTCGAAAATGACATTCGAGATCTCAGCAGAATTGATGCTTCCGCTCGATCTCATCGTAAGGGTTTTGCCCCATCCGCCATCAGAACCAGTGGTAAAGAGATCTTTCACAGCATCCGTGCTGACGATGCGAAAGTTATTAATGTCACCGGTAGCGTTGATTCGGATTCCCTCCTGAGTGGAGAAAATTGTGTTTTCAGTAAGGAGAAAACCATTGATACTGCCGGATGTATTCAGATTGATAAAGATGCCCCATCCGCCCGGCAGACCCATATTGACCGTATTCCCCCGAATGACCGTTCCATTTATGTCTCCAGCGGCATAGATTTCTAAGCCTTCCATTGATGAAACGATTGTATTATTCTCAATCGTCAACAAATTAATACTTCCGCTTGAGGTTAACCCAAAGAATCTGCCCCAGGTGGGATCTGCAGTCGCGTAGAAGTGGTTGTTGCTCAGAGTTACTGCATGAATGTCACCGTTACCGGCATTCATGTTCACTGTATACTGTGCCGTAATCGTATTGTGATCGATCAGAGTGTTGTCTTGTCCGTCATAGGAATTCAGTGAAACACCGAGTCCTTTTGAAGAGATTACATTGTATGTGAAAGACACTGTTTTCCCTGTGAAGAAGCCCGAGGCGCTGACTGCATCAAAATTACTCGTCATCGTGTTGTAGTTGATCGCAAGATCTCCGTTCAGACCTTTCAGGTAGATGTTCGCAAAGCCTGCATCGGTTAGCTCGTTATTATTGATGTCAAAATCTGCATTCCATTCCTCGCCGTAAATGTTAAAGCAGGTATTTCCGCTGAGTGTATTGCTGCTGAGTGTGACTTTCGCACTTGATGTCGGGTAATCGTAATAATCTCTCGTGAAGTGCAGTTGATATAGCGTGCCAAAATCAGAAATACTGTTATTACGAAAGACAATCTCTCCTCCCTCACCCGTTTGAATGGCTTCAATGCCAGTCCAAACAGGTGCATCGAAAAGATATCCTGTATTGGTAAATTCTGAATTGTTGATGGTTATGGAGTTGCCGCTCATGAGAAGTTCAACTCTTGCACTGTTCTTGATAGAAATGTTCGAGAGGATGCTGTTTCCAGCAAGACTCAAAGATTCATTAAGATATTGGGTATCGGGTAGATACCCTGCATATTTGATGTCTGTATATTGGGCATTTATCGATCCAGTGCTGGAAACGCGAATCGATGTCCAGTAGTCATGTGCCTTTTGAACGCCGCTTCCGCCGTAATCAGGATCGTTAACCGAAGTCAGTATCACATGACCGGCTTCAGATCCGTTCAAGTTGAGCGTGCCGCTTATGTTGATACCTGCTTCGTCAGCCAGAACAATTATGCCGTTTCCAATTGTTAATACGATTCCGGTGGGAACCGTAATATCATTTACGAGGCAGTATATGCGGGAAGTGTCAGTAAGTATCAAGTTGGAAGGCAGCGTACCACCCATAGCAATTCTGTCATTGTTATATCCGGTGAAATTGCCATATAGAATGTTCTGATATATGTCGGAGAGATTTAGATTATCAATTGATGTCAAGTTCGCATAGGCCGAATATCCGTCAGTATAGGTATTTTCAATGTTCGAATTGGATAGTGTCAGTTTCCCGCCGTCATTGATCACGCTTTTTGATCCAGCATCATTGCCATAACGGACTAGCAGTTGATTTCCGATCAGTGCACCATTATCTTTAATGACAATTCCATTCCAGTAATCCGAATAAGAAGTAATTCCGGAACCGCCATAATCAGCGTCTCTGGATGAAGTAATAACAATCGATTTATCTGTAGAACCGAGACAGATGAATGATCCTCCTACTGTGATTCCGACATCCGGATTCATCAGAAGTACCGTTCCGGGCATCAAAGTCAGTGTGATGCCTGATGCAATAAAGAGGTCGGACAATACTCGATACGGATTTGATGTGTCTGACCAAGTTGTGTCAGAAGAGATCGTTCCTCCGACAATATTGCCGTTTGTGATTGAAATGGACTGTGTCCATTCACTGACGGCCGTATCGGTTGCTGCCTGAATTCTGAATGTGTGGTTCTCGCCGTCTGCTAGGCCGGACATTAAATAGTTCGTCTCCATAACGTTTGCATAGACTGTTCCGTCGATTTCAACATTATATGAAGATGCTCCCGAAACAGCGTCCCAGTGCAACGCAACACTTGTGGAGGTCACGAAAGTTGAAAGATTTGCAGGTGTATTCAGAAGAGTGATGTAAGCATTTACCGATACTGTGTAGATTTTTGCTGTACCGTCTTCAGCAGTGATTGTGTATGCAACGGGATTTGAAAAATCGTTTGCTGTAGCGCCGGATATTTGCTCTTGCATCGCTGCTGAAGAGGTTGCTCCTTCAGACACGGTAAAGTCCGATACAAGACTCGTCAGGTTCGTTCCGGCCGGCAGATTGACTGTGATCGTCATATTGATATTGTCGATCATTCCTGAGACACCGTTGATGCTGAATCCCGTGATGTCCGCACTACTGGAAAGATCTGGAATGAAAATGGTGCCTTTCACGTCAATTTTATCAAAAGCGAAGTTCCACGACATACCGGTTGTGGACTTGATAACAACGTTATGAATTCCATCTGAAAGCATGGGACTGATATAAAACACAGTATTTCCTTCGTTGTAAGTCTGCGGTGCGGTAAAAGTCTGAATGAACACACCGTCGATATAGACGCTAATCTCCTTATTCTTATTGATATTATCATTCATTCGCTGCGTAAGCAGACAGAACTGTGTTCCATCCATAGTAAAGGAAACACTCGAATCCTGTGATATATCCAATGTCGAATGAACGTTTCCAATGTCAGATTGGACAAACTCGGTGTTAACGTATGTAAATAGATCTTTATTCGTTTCATCATCATACCGTGTAAACCCAGACGCAGGATCGGTTGCTATGGTTCCGGCGGCTAAAGCTGTGCTTACGGAAATATCAATAACCGTTTCATTCCCAGCGACATCCATTGCATAGATTGAATATATGCCTTCTTCAGAAACATTGAACGAGGCTTCTGAAAAGGTAGTTCCGTTCTGTTCAAAATAGGCGGCATCATGTTCACCTTGCGCCCATTTTGTCAGGCAGATTCCGCTCTGCGTGTCAGAAATCACTGTTGTTACCGTGTTGGTTAGATCCACCACAGCGGTCGCATAGACCGTAGGAGCTGTCATGTCAACAAAACTGACAGTGACGGTCTGTATTGCATCATTGCCAAGATAGTCGCTGGCATAAATGGTATACGTGCCGTTAAGCGAAGCATGAAATCCGCCGCCTGAATAAGAGTTTCCATTTTCCGAGAAGTATTCTTCGCTCTGTGTTCCAAGCGCCCACTTCTGAATGGAAATTCCACTACCGGAATCATCGATAACAGTGGTAACATTATTTACAAAAGCCCAGGTATCCGAAGCACTTGCACTGATCGTCGGAGCGGTTGTATCCACTGCACTGACGGCAACCGTCTGAACGGCTTCATTGCCGACATTATCTCTTGCATAAACTGTGTATATACCATTTTCTGTTACGGTAAAACTGTCTCCTGTATATTCTGTACCGTTACCTGCAAAATAGGTAATCGTCTGCGTACCGGGTGCCCATTTCTGCAATGCCACTCCGCTTCCGCTGTCCGTAATTGTTGTTGTTACGGTATTGGTTGATCCCCAAGTGGTCGATGCTATAGCAGAAATAGACGGAGCTGAAATATCAGGCAGTACTTCCACCGTCACTGTGTATTCCTGCGTTGACCCATCCTGCGCTGTGACAAGATATACAACCGGCTGCGAGAAATCATTCACTGTTTCACCGCTAATCTGGATTTGCGTTCCGACTGCAGCTGTTGCATAGTCTGACAGTGTAAATATAAAAGACAGACTGGAAACATCCGTTCCATAGAGAACAGGGACAACGATAGTTTTGTTTTCCGAGTCAATTATCCCTTGCGTACTGTTTAATCTATATTCGGTAAAGTTTTTAATACTAAAGAGTGTTGCCGCATTTGCTGATAAACTTTTTTCTGATACATTCCCTGCGGCATCCACTGCCTGGATTTCGTATGAATACGCGGTTCCCTGTGCAAGGCCGGAATCTTCATAGGAATTACCTGTCGTTGTTCCAACTACCACACCATCTCGAAGGACGCGGTATCCTGTGACACCGACGTTATCCGTCGACACGTCCCAACTCAAAAGAATACGGGAAGCGTCTGTCGTCAGTGCAATAACATTAGATGGCGCGGACGGCGCTTGTGTATCGGCTGGAGGCGGAGTGACCGTCGGGGTTGCAGTCGGGGTGGCCGTAGGTGTGGCGGTCGGGGTAGGTTCTACTCCGGTTGGGGTAGGAGTATCTGTCGGTTCTGGTGTTGCGGTCGGTTCCGGCGTGACTGTTGGTGTAGGTGTGGCTGTCGGTGTGGTTGTCGGGGTAGGTTCTACTCCGGTTGGGGTAGGAGTATCTGTCGGTTCTGGTGTTGCGGTCGGTT
>Ga0209748_1000762_pt1 | contig 16510 bp, 10 predicted proteins | sample BarGraIncu00421A_FD_185490 | JGI IMG/M metagenome (GOLD analysis project Ga0209748, IMG submission 185490) | Arctic peat soil microbial communities from Barrow, Alaska - Barrow Graham LP Incubations 004-21A (SPAdes) (version 2) | ecosystem: Environmental > Terrestrial > Soil > Wetlands > Peat... | reverse complement strand
GTTGTTACTTTCAAAAACCACAGAAATACTCCCTGTGGCTCAGGGTCACCATTTTGAGAACCACCCCATTCTGAATGATAATCCCGGGTTTCAAATAAAATTTTGCCTTTTCTGTCGCTGATAATAAGATGATAATCAACCGGAGTAAATGAAAGGACGGGTTTGAAAAAATCGTTAACAAGATCGTTATTGGGTGTGAAAACATTTGGAACTGTGATGACCTCTGTAGGATAAGAACAAATCTTTGATGAAAGACTTTGCCCGGAAACGCCATAAGGATTAGATGTTTCTGAAGCGCTTATATAAAAGCATACTTCACTTCCGGTAATATCGTACATGATTTGCTGATATCCAAGTATGTAAGTTGAATCAGTGACTGAGATATCTGCTTTTTCTTCAAATCCTTTTCCAGTATCAATAAAGAGCCTGTACGATGAGATTATTCCCAACCACTTTTTATAAGGATTCCATGAAAGAATAATATCATTTCCTGATCTTTCCAACGAAAGCACTATGTTAGAAGCGAGATTTGATACCGAAACTGGAATTCTGCAACTGTTAATAGCTGAAAGTCTGTAATAATTTATGTTTTTAGTTTCTGCCTGATTATCAATATAATAGATTGTTCCATTAACTGAAACAGGCTGGGAAATCTCCTGAAAAGTACCAGACGTTCCGATTCTTCTTTCGAGACTGAAACGGTTAATTCCCGACAATGGATCTATAGTAAAGGATAGCGCTATTTTCCCATTTGAATCTATAGTAGCCTGATCGGCGTTGATCCATTGTGGAGGACGTTGCATCTTTGTAGATATACAAATCTTATTTGAAGTTGAATATGTTCCATCCTCCAGATTTGCGCGAACCACAAAACAATAATCTGCATCAATTGTAAAATCATTTAATATAAATCTGGTTTCACCGGCACCTACATTTCCTGATTCAGTATAAATGCCACCGTTAACAGATAATAAAACCGAATAACCTGTAACTTTTACAAGTAAAGACTGATAACTATTCCATGAGACTATAATCTTTTTCGTACATGTATCGATAGAAACCTCTTCAAAAATAGAATTCAAAACTTTTGAAAAAATGCTGGTGCATGTCGGACGTCTCATTGCAGCAATCACATAAGAAACACTAAAATACTTAGTAACGGTGCTTGACATAGTATAACTTGTTGCAGCAGGATCCCATACGGTGTCGAGTGGCATTCCGTCACCGTTTTTATAAGAATAGAGAATATAAGCAGCAATATCAGGTGAGGGACTCAACGTCCAGGTAAATCTCGTATTACCAGTTTCAGGTTGTACAGAAACGGATGTAAAAACGGGAGGTAATGGAGGATTTGTGACGCAATCAGTCTGTGAGAATGCCCCGGTTGACCATAAGTTAAATATGAGAATTATAATATAAAAACAAGGATTTTTCATTCAGCGCCGACTGTTACTTCATAGAGGTCATCTATATTGTAATACGTTCTTGCCAGTTCAATTATTTCATCAGGATCTATAGTTTTTATTTTTTCAGCTAATCTGTAGTAATAATTATTGTCCAGTCCGAATTCCCAGGCAGATCTGAAACTTTCAGCAAGTGCAAATGGTCCGTCGAACATTCTTAACATTTCGCCTGACATGTAGTTGCGTACAACCGCCATCTCTTCCTTCTTAACAGGAACGCTCTGCAGTAGTTTTATCTCTTTATAAATCTCGTCGATTGATTTCTGACAGTTTTTTATACCAACCTCAGTTGAGATCACCTTATAACCTGAAAGTTCAAGCGAAGATACACTGGAACTTATACCATATGTGTAGCCTTTTTCTTCACGTATATTTTTCATCAACCGTGAACCGAAATATCCACCCAGAACGGAATTCAGTATCTTTAAACCAGGATAGTCAGAGTGTCGTTTGTTAATGGTTGGCGAGCCAATTTTAACAGCAGATTGGACAGTTCCGGGTTTATTCAGGTGGACCTTTTTTAACTTCTCACCTTCAGGTAAAGTAGTATAATCTTTATAATTTATTCCCTTTGGGACCATATTTTCGAAATATGAATTGAGAAGCTCTGCAGTTTTACCGTGTATTTTGCCGGAAATAATAATGGCCATGTTTTCAGGAGTATAATATTTTAGGTGAAAATCTATGAGAAGAGCCTGGGTTAAATTTTCAAAATCACGATCAATGACCTGATATCCATATGGGTGATTCTTTCCGAAGACAGACTCAAAAAACTGATCAGTTGCGAGGTTCTGAACTTTTTCCCTATTCACCAGGTACCATCGAAGCCGTTTTTTCATAAGTGCATTAAGTTCCGGTTCAGGAAAGACGGGACGAAATAGTATCTCGCGGCTAAGTTCCAGAACCTTTTCGATATGTTTACTCAGGAAAAAGAGTACAATCCCTGCGCTATCCTTTTCGGCTGACTGGTTCAGAAAGACACCATAATAATCGAGTGACCTGTTTAGTTCTTCGGAACTGAAATTCTGTGATCCTTCTGAAAGCATCAAATTGCAGGTTGAAGCAAGAAGAGGTAAATGCTCCTTTACCTGGCCAGCTCTGAAAGTGAATTCAAGACGCATAATATCTTCTGTGCCGGCTTCGATCGTGTAGACTGGTACTCCATTATTCAGCCTGAATGAATTTGCTTCCGGAATATTTACTTTATCAACCGGGAATACTGGTGGCTGTATTCTTTGCAGATTATTCATTCTTATTCTTTTCGGGTTGATAAATAGTTCAAAGTACTACAGTTAGAAGGAATAATAAATTTCCTTGTTGCTTCTATAACCATTTCCTGAGTAACACTTCTGTATGCATCTGCCTCTGTATTTATTAATCCAGGGTTTCCAAGAAGCTCGAAAAATGAAAGATTGGCTGCCTTATTAAGTATGCTTGTATTCGAAAAGACTGTAGAAGACTCAAACTTATTCTTAACTTTTTCCATTTCATCTTTCATATTATTTCCATTCTGTAAATCATTTATTACCAGATTTACAGATTCCTCAGCGTATTGAATATCAATGTTTTTCATAAGTTTACCTTGAATAATAATAAGTCCGGGATCAAGATCTGCAGTTATATATGCATTTATTTCGCTGAATAATTTCTTTTCCCTAACGAGTTTGGTATATAATCTGCCTGATTCACCTCCGGCTAACAGGTCCGTAATAAGGTCGAGAGTATAAAAATCCATGCTGTTCCTCGGACCAATATGCCACGCCTTATATAACGCAGTTGAAGGAACATCTTTTTCAATTGTCATAATTCTTTCCTCTGTTTGTTCAGGCTCCACAGGCAGGTTTCTTGATTGAATTTTTCTCTTTTCAATAGAGCCAAACCATTTCTGTGAAAGTTTAAATGCGAGTTCATATTCAATGTTTCCTGTCAGGGCAAGTATTGCATTATTTGGGGCATAATGCGAAAAGAAAAAGCTCTTAACCTGTTCAAGATCAGTACTCTCAATGTGAGTAATGTCCATTCCGATAGTTGGCCAACGATAAGGATGTATTTTGTATGCCAGAGGTTTCAGTTTTAATAAGGCCTCTCCATAAGGTTGATTAATAAATCGTTGATTGAATTCTTCAATTACTACATTTTTCTGAGTATCAAGATTTTTCTGAGAAAAATCCAATTCAAGCATTCTGTCTGATTCAAGCCAAAAACCTGTTTCAATGTTTTCTGCAGGAATGGTAAGATAATAATTGGTGATATCATTACTTGTAAATGCATTGTTCTCTCCGCCAACTAGTTGTAAAGGAGTATCGTAATCAGGAATATTCAGTGAACCTCCGAACATCAGATGTTCAAATAGATGTGCCAGTCCGGTCATTTCAGGATTCTCATCTCTGGAGCCAACATTGTACAGTAGGTTCATCGCGACGAGAGGGGTAGATTTATCTTCGTGTACCAGAACTCTTAATCCATTTTCAAGTGAGAATCTTTTGTAATTTATCATACCCTGACATTCAAATTTTAAGAAATGGATAAGTGCATAAGAGAAAATTACATTCCGACAAACTTAAGTAAAAAACAGTGAAGGTTTGGTATTGTTTTTATATTTGCATAATTATGTTCAGAAATCGTTTTTTTAGAAAACTTGTTCATGACAACTTATTTAAAATTGATCAGGTTAAACTAGTTTACCTCCTTAGTCTGTTGGTCGGATTGCTGAGTGCCCTGGCATCAGCATTACTAAAGTATTCAATTCATTATACCCATAAAATACTTACCGAAGGGATTACAACATTATCTGGCAGTTTACTGTATTTTGCCTATCCCGTTATTGGAATGTTTTTGACATTAATGTTTGTCAGATATATAATAAAGGATAACATCGGACACGGTATCAGCAGAATACTTTATTCAATTTCCAGGAAGAAAAGCCATCTGAATACTCATAATACGTGGAGTTCAATAATTGCAAGCACTCTTACGATTGGATTTGGAGGTTCAGTGGGAGCTGAAGCACCTATAGTATTGACGGGATCTGCGATGGGATCAACAATTGGTAGGTTTTTTAATCTGAACTATAAAAACATTACTTTGCTGATAGGATGCGGTGCAGCCGGAGCTATTTCAGGAATATTCAAGGCTCCTATTGCCGGCATTCTATTTACTCTTGAGATCCTTATGCTCGATATGACAATATCATCAATCGTTCCTCTTTTGATCTCTTCCGTTACCGCTGCAACAGTTGCATATTTTCTTATGGGAGATAAGGTTTTATTTTCCTTCAATATAATCGGGGCGTTCAATATTTCCAATATTCCTTGGTATTTGCTGCTGGGAATTGTTTCAGGGTTGGTGTCGCTTTATTTTTCCAGGATGACATTGTTTCTTGAAGGAAACTATGACAAAATCAGAAATTCTTATGTAAGGCTTGTTCTTGGAGGGATTGTTCTCGGAGGATTGATCTATCTGTTTCCTCCCTTCTATGGTGAGGGTTATGACACTATAATGTCGATGCTCCAGGGAAATACTGATTTAGTTTTAGGTAATAGCATTTTCAATCAGTTTTCCGATGATTTTTTGGCTATTATCCTGTTCATGTCAGGTCTTGTATTACTTAAAGTTGTAGCAAGCAGCTCAACAAATGGGGCTGGTGGAGTAGGAGGGATATTTGCACCTACTCTGTTTATTGGAGGTATAAACGGATTCGTTGTTGCAAGTCTTTTAAAAAAGTTTATTAATGTAGGTCTGCCAGATAACAGGTTTGTTCTTGTTGGCATGGCAGGTATGATGGCAGGAGTAATGCATGCCCCTCTTACTGCAATATTTCTTATTGCTGAAATCACAGGGGGTTATAATCTTCTTATACCTCTGATAATCACTTCAACAGTAGCATATATAACAACCAGAAGTTTTGAAAAACATTCAATCTATCATGTTGAGCTGGCAAAACAGGGAGATCTTATTACACACGATAAAGATAAGGCTGTTTTAACACTAATGAACTGGAAAAAAGAAATAGAAACTGATTTGATTAAGGTTAAACCGACTGATACTCTCGGTGATCTGGTTAAAATAATTGCAAAATCAAAAAGGAACCTTTTTCCGGTAGTTGATGAATATAATATTTTAGAAGGAGTGTTATCTTTGGATGATGTCAGGGAAATAATGTTTCAGCAGGAGTTGTACGAGACTACCTTTGTTAAGGATCTTATGACTATTCCACCTTCTTACATCGATAAAAAGGAAAATATTGAAGCCGTCATGGATGCTTTCAGGAAAACAGGCGCATGGAATCTTCCTGTACTTGACAAGGGATATTATGTAGGATTTATTTCAAAATCAAGAATTTTTAGTACCTACAGGGAGTTGCTTATTGAATTTTCAGAAGAATAATTGTTTTAACTTATATATTATGAAAAGAGATATTTTGATTTTTGACCTGATTGAAAAGGAGCGCCAGCGCCAGATAAACGGAATAGAGTTAATCGCTTCGGAAAATTTTGTAAGTCCGCAAGTGCTTGAAGCTATGGGATCAGTTATGACCAATAAGTATGCTGAAGGGTATCCCGGAAACCGTTATTATGGTGGTTGTGAGATTGTTGACCAATCTGAGCTGATTGCAATTGACAGGTTGAAACAACTATTTGATGCTGAATATGCTAATGTCCAACCTCATTCCGGAGCCCAGGCTAACATGGCGGTTTTTATGACTGTACTTAAACCAGGAGATACTTTTATGGGATTAAATCTTGCGCATGGCGGGCATCTTTCTCATGGGTCGCCTGTTAATTCCTCAGGGTTGTTTTACAGGCCTGTTGCCTATAGCGTTAAAGAGGAGAATGGACTTGTTGATTATGATTTGATGGAAGAGACTGCACTTAAAGAAAAGCCGAAGATGATAATAAGTGGAGCATCGGCTTATTCGCGGGAGTGGGACTATGAGAGGATGAGAAAGATTTCAGACATGATAGGCGCTATACTAATGGTTGATATGGCACATCCGGCAGGATTAATTGCCGCCGGACTGCTAAAAAATCCCCTGAAATATGCCCATATAGTAACTTCAACAACTCATAAAACACTCCGCGGACCGAGAGGAGGTATTATTCTTATGGGTAAGGATTTTATTAATCCGTGGGGCATTACAACTCCAAAAGGTGAAGTCAGAAAGATGTCTTCTCTTTTGAATTCTGCAGTTTTTCCCGGAATCCAGGGGGGGCCTCTTGAGCATATCATAGCATCAAAGGCGGTCTCGTTCGGTGAAGCTCTTTCTCCCGAATTCAATGAATATCAGATGAGAGTTAAAAAGAACGCCTCAGTGATGGCTAAAGCTTTTATGGATAAAGGTTATAAAGTGGTATCTGATGGTACTGACAATCATCTTATGTTAATTGATCTCAGGACCAGGTTTCCGGAGATAACCGGCAAAAAGGTTGAAAACACTCTTGTACTCTCACACATTACAGTTAACAAGAATATGGTACCATTTGATAGTCGTTCTCCATTCCTGACCTCCGGATTAAGGGTTGGAACTCCGGCTATTACCACAAGAGGTCTTAAAGAAGAACATATGGGGATAATAGTTGACCTTATTGATGAAGTTATTTCAAATATTGAAAATGAGACTGTTATTACCAGAGTAGGAGAGAAAGTTGTTAAAATGATGAAAGATTTTCCGCTCTTTTCAATGTGATTAAACAAAAAAAACCAATTAATAATAATTCATCTGATCTTGATTATTATTATAACTTTGTAAGTACTCTATAAAAATCTTTTATAAATGAGTGATCAGAAACTTATTTTTATTGTCGACGATGATCCTTTTATTAACATGTTGGTTGTTAAACGTTTTACCGCAGAGGGATACCATATTGAGGCCTTCAGCTATGGAGAAGATTGCATAAATGCTATAAACAAAAATCCCGACCTTATAATTCTCGACTATTTTTTTGTCAATAATGGACAGGTAGTGATGAATGGAATGGAAGTGTTTGACAAGTTAAGAGAGTTGAAACCTGATACACCTGTAATAATGTTATCGGGTCAGGATAAAGGGGAAATTGTTCTTGAACTTGCAAGGAAAGGTATTGACGATTACGTTATAAAGGACAATAATCTCATTGACAACCTTCACGTTGCTATCAATGAGTTATTCAGTACGGGGAAATAATAGCGCTTTAACAGCAACTACTTAACCTATTTCAGTATAAAGTTATATGTGATTGTCCCTTTTTGAATTACAGGGGCATCTTGTTTGACTTCAAAACGAGCTTCAAGAGCAGCTTCTTTTGCTACTTTCAGTAAATATTCATCCAGAGTAGTTGATCCTTTTATACCCGGATTTGCCTGTACTACTTTACCCGACCTGTCGACACTTACCTCAACGACCACTCTTCCTTCACCCTGGTAATCGTATTTAGGAGGCGGAAGTGCCTGGAAACCACGACCCTGAAGATTATATGATATACCCTTACCACCGGTACCGGAACCCTTATCGCCGAGACCGCTTCCTACACCACGGACTTTTGAATTAACCGAACCATTAGGATCACCCTGGTTTCCTGGCCCTCCGGCTATGCCTTCACTTGTAGAACTGGTCCCTGTATTTTTTGAATTAGCCAAAGCATTTTTTGTCCTGTTCATTATATCTGAACTCCGTCGTTGTTCGTCTTCAATTCTCTTCTTTTCAGCTTCTTCCTGTCTTCTTATGATTCTTTCAGCTTCTAACTGTTCTTTAATCTTTTTGTCAGCTTCAATCTTCTCAAGTCTTTTCTTTACAACCTCCGGATCAGCTTTTTTAACAGATGGTGCCTCTTCCGTTGTTTGACTCAGAAGAGGTTCTTCTTTGGTTTTCACAACGGTTTTGGGAGAAGAGGGAGGTGGAGATGTCAGTTCTTTAATTACCGGCGGGGTATACGATTCCTTAAATGCAGGTGGAGACGGTTCTATCATTCCTGTTCCTGTCTCACCCGTTCCGAAATTAACAAGAATACCCTCTTCAGTTTGAGGGGCTTGAGCAGTTGAAAAGCCAACTAAAAGAAGCATAGAAAATAACACTCCGTGTATCAATATAGTACCGATAAGTCCTTTATTCCTCGAGGAAGAAGAATCCGGCTGATTATTATTTAATTGTGATCGCAATTATAGGAGAATTAACAGTTAATAATATGACATTTAAATAGTTCTCAATATTTTTCAGTTTTTAAATTTTTGCTTTCATACGCGAAGTTATGAATAAACGAAATTATATACTGTTCTATTATGCCGGATTAATAACATTGGTCAGAAATTTATTAACTTCTGGTATCTCAGAAAGAGCTAATTTATTTCAAACTTTTTATTTTTTATTTTTGTTTCATCCTCTTTTTTAAAATCGGATTTGACTTTTTTTCTGAACAGATCAGAGAACTTGTTAAATTCCTGTTTGTAAAAAATTCCGACACCCTGAGTATAGGGGCTTAGTCCGCCCGGAGATATATCGTTATAACGGTTAAAAACTTTGAATTGCAGTTTCTCGGTAAGGTGTATTGATGCATCAATATCTCCTATGAGCTGATTTGTATTGCCAGTGGGATTAGTTGTATTGCCTCCGGGTCCCCTTACGTCGAAATTTCCATTTAATACTACCTTATCGTTCAGCAGCTGAGTTGATAAAGCCAGCTGAACCTCCTGTGGGTTTATAGCATTGTATCCGGGCCTGTAAACGAATCCGATATCAAAATCTTTACTTATCTGTGATAACCAGTTGCTAAGCTGATTTGAAATCATTTCAGAAGTTGTTGCGTACATTGCAGAAGTTCCGGTTGCCGTGGTTGAGATTTGTGACGGACCTATTGATATAAAACCACCCATTATCAGCAGTGAAAAAACCTGCCTGTTTAATTCTTCCTGAGTTGAGATTGCATTTCTTAATAATGTCCTGGTCGTTTCGTCTGCATCCGGAAGATAAATGTCGAATCCAACAATCGGATTGAACAGTTTGCCTGATAAACTGAGCTGAGGTTCGACAGATATTCTTTCTTTATACTTCTCTTGATCAGCTGGATCAGAGAGTACCGGAGCAAGTGAAGTCTTTAATTTTGAATAGTTAGCCTTCAATTCAATATCCGCATCTCTTATATTTCCACTGAACATTATCTTCCCGCCGCTTTCCACATTAAAGGTCTTGTTTAAAAGATTTGCAAGGGTAAAAGTATAATCCCCCTTTTCAATGATGTAGTCGCCATAAATGGTGAAATCACCTCTTTTGTTAAGATTTATATTCAGATTTTCACTTGATCCGGTACCTTTCATTACATCACCTACTTTTGAATCGAATATGATTTGAATCTCAGCATCCGGTGTGACTTCAAGATTCATGTTAAGATCCATTGGGATTTGTTTTGCAGCAGCAGGACGGGCTGCAATACTATCTCCGGATAAGGTTTTCTTGTTCTTGACTGAGTCAATAAAAGTGATGAATGAATATTCCGATACTGATAGACCTTTATTCAGGGGGATCGAGAGTTTTGAGGTTTTGCCTGTTTTAGTCGATTTCCCGGTTTTAGCAGATATATCAAATGACAGGGAGCTGGGATCTACTTTTATTTTTGCAACCCCCGAAGCATAAGCAATACCATAAAACATCGGATTATCTTTTTGCTGTGTATTTAGCACCTGAATGGGATTATTATTTATATTGATAATAAGATCAGCAGTGTAATTCAGAAAATTCTTGTGATAAACTGATCCGTAGAGAGTTGCAATGTTCCCTTCTACGTCGGTGAGTCTGACATTATTGAATTTAAACCCCTGCTTATCGAATCTGATTGAATCGTTCAATATATATTTTGTCTGGAGATAATTGATCTTCATTGAAGCGTTCTCAGCCATTACTGATCCCTGAAGCACAAGATTGTCTGTTTCTCCCGATAATCTTAATTTACCTGAAGCAAATCCGCTTATATCTGATGCAAAAACCTTTAGTAACGGGTTAAGAAAACCGACAGGCAGTTTTGTGGCTCTGGCGGTGAGATCAATTTTTTTAGTTGCAGGATCATACTTTCCGGAAATATCAAACATTTTTACAGAATTGAGATTATTGCTGGCAAGTATATTTACAACTTTATTTGCATTGTCAAGATTGGCATTAATTGTGATTCTTCCAAACTCACTTCCGAGCACTGAAAAATTGTCAATAAAAATATTACCGGCAAGTAATAAACTTTTGTATACATTGGTTAAGAGGATTTTTCCATTCAGATGACCTTTAAAATTCAGGGGAATCTGATTTTGATTACTTTTTTTCCGGTTTATCCAATAGTTAAGGGGATCAATATCAATTCCATTAAATTCCAGATTCAATGTATCCGCAGGATTTTGTGAGACAGCACCATCAACCAGATATGAACGATCATTACCCGTGATTGAGAGCTTATTGACTTTTATTGCATTTGAATCAATAAGAATAGATGAATTACTTAGTTTCCACAGGTCATTTCCTGTATAAATATGAGAGGAATCAATTTCAACATTCAGAGTTGCATACTTTTTACCAATTGTTCTGTTTGCTATTGTACCTCTTGCAATAAAACTGCCCTGGTTGAGGATTTTGTCTTTGTTATCCCAATTAACCTTAAATATGAAATTATCAGGTTTTGTCTTGAGTTCAACGGAGAAATTTTTAAGTTCAGACTGGCTTAGCACATTAAGAGAAGTACTATTAACACCGATTGACAATTCAGATCCTGAAATATTTGCATTGAACGAAAAATCTTTGAAGACATTATTTTTTATTGTAAGCAGATCTGTTTTTCCCCCTATGTGTATTATACTATCTGCAAATATGGCTCCATTTATGTAACTTTTATCAGCCAAAATTATTCCCGTTCTGAGAAAATTATTGATCTTATCGGTGTTCTTAAAATTAATATTAAAAGTGAAGTTGTTTTTTTTGGAGTTATTGCGCTTACCATTATCATGAAACTGAGAAGGCATCAGACTTACAAGAGTAGATTGAATAAGACTTCCAATGGTGGCAAAATTATAATAACCATTTATATCTGCATCCACAAAATCTGTTCGCAGCCTTAATGCAGGTCTGTTATTGTCTTTATAGGTTTTTATGGAAAAATCATAAAGTTCAAGATTATTGTTATATTTTATAAAGTAGGAATTAAGTAGTTTTATTTCACCATCGAGGTTATCAATACTATTTCCCTTAAAATTAGATGTAATAAGCATTGTAACACGTGAGGAGGAGTCAAGTTTGTCAAAATTCAGCTTGTAAAGGTTTGCATCCGCTATGTTTAAAGTAAAATCAAATTCCGGCAACTTATTCTTAAAATTAAGCAATCCTAGTAAGTCAAGTTTTATATTCTTGTCATCGATATTTATACTTCCATCCCACGTTTTTTCAGTAAAGAATCCATTCAGGGAGATATTTCGGTATAAATATTTATTTACCTCAATACTATCAATTTTGCCAGTAAGATTAGCCGCAAATTTATTTAAGGAGTAAGCATATCCATCAACATTGGCATGCATACTCATGTTACCTAAAAATTCGGATTTTCCTGTCAGTTCCCCGATGTTTATATCACTTCCTTTAAGGAGGCCCTTAACCATGTATTTTTTCGATTCTCCGGGTCTTAGTGATATATCAGTACGAATGTTTCCCATAGTTGTTCTGAGTTCACCATAGGTTACAAAATCACTTGTAAATCCGGTAAAGCTCCCGTTAAATGATACATTTCCGAGCTTTTTCAGAACCTCGGGTACAATAAAAGGCTCTTTCCCGGTTAAACTTATTTGCTCGAAATCTTTTGCATTAGTTTTAAGACTATTTACCCCAACATATAAGAAAGTATTTTCAATTTTTGGAAGTCCTGAAAAATCAAAATCACAATCGATCGAAGTAAAATTCCTATACTTTAGTTTAATATTACGACCTCTTAATTCCGATATAGTTCCGGAGATCTTTCCTGAAAGCCATACAGATTCATTTAAACTATCAGCAAAAGGCATAAAATATTGCAGATCAGAAGTATTTAACAGGGATTTTTCCAGCAGGATATCAAGTTTCACCTTTTCCGTAAATCTTTTAAATGAACTGGCTGAATCAGCCATCAAACCAATTCTGGGAATATTTATTATGCTGCTGTCGCAGTTAATAAAAGTGGAGTTTAGAAGAATATTCTGTCGGGCAAGGGTAACGGAGCTGTTCATTTTTTTCACTGAGAAACCACAAGATTCTTTAAATCCCACATTATAGATGTTAAAAGTAGTTGAATCATTCAATATCTTAAGGTCCTCAATAATCCCATTTAATTCCCTAAGATTCAGGTTATTAAAGTCTATTTTTGTTTTGGCTTTGAGACCTGTTCGGTTGATAAGAGAAAACCTGGCATCGTTGATATCAATCTGATCAACAGAGAACCTGCTTCCGGTTTTTTTTATTGTGTCAGACGGATTCTTAAGCAGGTTCAAGTACCATGTGAGGTTCATCATACCTGATGAATCGGTAATAAATGCGATAACAGGCTTTATTAAACTTACTCTTCCAAGCCTGAACGACTTATTTTTAAAATCCAGTCTTTTGATGCCTAACATAACCTTCCAGGAGTATATCAGAGTATCATTATTCCTATCTTTAATAAGCAAGTCGCTGATTGACAATTTGTTAAAAAACCTGTATTCAATAGAGCCAATAGATATTGTTGATTTGATCTGGTTCGAAAAGTGACTGGTTATCCTTTTTACCAGGAAAGTCTGAACTGAAGATGTTTGCAACAGAAGATAAAGAACTGTCGGGAGCATTATGAATACCCCTAAAACAATAATAAAATATTTAATTGATTTTTTAATATTTTTGAGCATACAAAACCAGAAGATCTTAAAATTTCAATTTCAAAATAGGTATAATTCAAAGGCTTAAAGATAATGAAACTCAGAATATTTGTCTAGTTTTAATAATTATAACTTATCATTAATGAAATATTCAGGAAGTGGGTATAAATAAAAAAAGATTCAGAATAATCATTTATAATAAAGGTGATGTGTCTTTTTATGAGACACGGGTAAAAACCTGGCTTGGATGGATATCTTTTTCTGTATTTTATAAAACAGATATTATTCATGTTTTTTCCGATCCCTCAATTCAAAAATCATTGGCTTATGAGCGTATTCATCAGTATTGTGAAGTAAAAGGATATAAAAAGAAAGAAATTGACATCACTGAAATTACTGAAGGGGAAAATAAAAAGTGGATATTTTTTCAAAGAATTTATTCCGATTAATTAAATAATTGTCAGAGAATGTATGTTCTTTTAATATCACGGTGCTCTGCACCTTTCCTTTCATTTTTCAAATATATTCTACAAATATTATGCGGCTCTGCCGCTTGTCAAATGTCTCAAATGTGTTGATAATTCAATAATTTGGGAGAAATGTTTGTTATGGAAATTAAAGGTGCGGAGCACCAAAATATTTGTAGAACAATGCCGGAAAAAGAGTATAAAGGTGCAGAGCACCGGAATATTTGTTGTTGAAAAATGTTTTTAGCAGTTTTTTTTCGAAATTTGCGGGTTGAAAACCGGTTATAAAAACCATGATTTAAATAACCTGAAATAAATTGAAAAACAAAGTGCAGATGCCAGTTACAATTTTAGCAATAGAATCATCGTGCGACGATACTTCAGTTGCGGTAATAAGGGATGGTTACGTTCTTTCGAACCTCATTGCTAATCAGGATATTCATATGTCGTATGGTGGGGTTGTCCCCGAGCTGGCATCACGTGCTCATCAGGTTAACATTGTGCCGGTAACTCATCAGGCTATGTTAAAAGCGGGAATAATTCCGGATGACATTGACGCAGTTGCTTTTACCCGAGGGCCAGGTCTTCTTGGCTCACTTCTGGTTGGTACATCATTTGCAAAAGGATTTGCCCTGGCTCAAAACATCCCGTTAATAGAGGTGAACCATCTTCAGGCACATATTCTGGCTCACTTTATTCTTGAAAAAGATAAAATAAACAGATTACCATCTTTTCCTTTCCTGTGCCTGCTAGTTTCAGGTGGTCATACAAGGATAATAATTATGAAAAGCCAGCTTGAAATGGAGGTAATTGGAAACACGATTGATGATGCTGCAGGTGAGGCTTTTGATAAATGTGGAAAGATAATGGGTTTTTCCTATCCTGCAGGTCCAATTATCGATAAACTCGCCGTTGAAGGAAATAAGAATGCTTTCAGATTTTCGAAACCACATGTAAAAGGACTAGACTTCAGTTTCAGCGGATTAAAGACCAGTTTTCTCTATTTCCTCCGTGACAGGCTAAAAGAAGATCCTGATTTTATAGAAAAAAACAGAGCGGATTTGTGTGCATCGCTTCAGCATATAATTGTAAGTATTCTTACAGGCAAAATCATAAAAGCCTCAGAGCAAACCGGAATCAACGAGATAGGTATTGCCGGGGGAGTTTCTGCAAATTCGGGTTTAAGGGATGAGATGAAAAGAGAAGCTGAAAAAAGAAAATGGAACCTGTTTATTCCGGAAATCAGGTTTACAACTGATAATGCTGCTATGATAGGAATCGCTGGATACTATAAATACCTCAGGGGTGAATTTTCAAATCAGGATGTAACTCCTCTGGCAAGGTACTGATAGCAATTTTATTTTTAATTATGAAAGGATCCGATTTGAAATTTCTGGTCGTTGGCGCAGGTGCAGTAGGTGGAATAACCGCCGCGTTACTTAAGAAGAATGGAATTGATGTAGAGATCGTCTGTAAACATGATGATTACGCCTCACTGATTTCATCAACCGGTATTGAAATAAAAGGAGCATGTAGTGAATTTTCTGTAAAAATTCCTGCCTTTGCCTCCATAACCCAGGTAAAAGAAGAAAAGGATATTGTTCTGCTGGCAACTAAAGCAACCGATATGATTGAAGTTGCAAACTCGGTTGATAGCGTACTTAAAAAAAACGGATTTCTTGTCTCTATGCAGAATGGAATCTGTGAGGATGATCTTGCTGCCATTATCGGTAAGAAAAGGATAATAGGTTGTGTCACAGGATGGGGAGCAACAATGCAGTCTATGGGAAAGCTGGTCATGACTTCAAAAGGAGATTTAATTCTTGGATATCCCGACAGAATTCCTGATGATTTTCTCTTTAATATTGCTGAAATACTTTCTTATGTTGTACCTGTAAGAACTACAGAAAATATCATGGGCCATCTGTACTCAAAACTCATTATTAATTCTTGTATAACATCCTTAGGTGCTATATGCGGCCTTTATCTTGGGAAGATGCTTATGATCAGGAAAGTCCGCAGGATTTTTATTGAAATTATCAGGGAAGCCGTTGAGGTTGCCAAAAGCTTAAATATTAAAATTGAAGTTTTTGGAGGGAAACTGGATTTTGAAAAATTTCTCAAAGGAAATGGTATGCTTTCAGATTTCCGTCGTCATTTACTTTTAATGGTTATCGGGTACAAATACAGAAGACTAAAGTCATCGGTTCTTCAGTCACTTGAAAGAGGAAAACCGACTGAAATTGATTTTTTGAACGGATATATTATTAAAAACGGCAACATATCCGGTGTGCCAGTTCCTGTTAATACTTTTATAGTGAATATGATACATCAGATTGAGCTTAAGAAAAGGAATATATCTATTTGCAACTTTGATGATCCTTTTTTTGATAGATTCAATTGATACTTTATGTTTTTTGTTATAAAATTCGTAATTTAGTGACAAATTATATGAGATGGAGGAGTTGAGGATTTCGCCAACGAAGAATACACCTGAGATCATGTTAAATCCTGAGGGGATAATTCTTATTAAGGGACGATCAATACATGAGAATGTGACTGATTTTTTTGAACCTGTAGAAGATTGGATCAGCGAATATATAAGTGCTCCGGCTGAAGTAACGAGTGTGGATATGAGTCTTGAATATTTTAACAGCGCAAGTGCAAAAGTGTTTATTCATCTTTTGCAGAAGATTACCTACGTCACTTTAAAGCGAAAGAAATTTGTATTTAACTGGTATTATGAGGATGGTGACGATG
>Ga0209748_1000756_pt1 | contig 16644 bp, 14 predicted proteins | sample BarGraIncu00421A_FD_185490 | JGI IMG/M metagenome (GOLD analysis project Ga0209748, IMG submission 185490) | Arctic peat soil microbial communities from Barrow, Alaska - Barrow Graham LP Incubations 004-21A (SPAdes) (version 2) | ecosystem: Environmental > Terrestrial > Soil > Wetlands > Peat... | reverse complement strand
GACGCGCACGACATCGGCGGCGAGACCATCGACGTCCGCCTCGCGACGCCGTGGGTGTTCCTGCCGTTCCTGGGCGAGCGCAACCTGACCGCGGACTCCATCGAGGGCGACACGATCTACCTCGAGAGCACCCGAGCGAAGGTCGTGCGCGGTTCGAACGTGACGATCGGCGGCGACTGCGCCATCGATCTGGTCGAGTACAGCGGCACGCTCACCGGAAGCGCGGGCGTCGTGGCGTCGCGCAAGGTGGACGCGACGGCGTAGACCCGTTCCATCGGCTGGGTGTGGGGCGGCCTTTGGGGCCGCCCTTCGCTTGACCCCGATCGCTCAGGGGCATACCCTCGCACGGCACATCAACGCACCCCGCCCCGGACTCCGGCGCGGGGCTGTCGTGCTGTTCGCGCCCGGCCATATGCGCGCGAGCGCACCAAGGAGACCTGACGCATGTCCCTGCTAGCCGACCTTTCCGTCCTGCTCGAGCGCGCTCACGGTTTCGCCCGGACGACGACCGCGTTGCGCGAGGGCGACGACTTCACGCTCGCCGTGCCGCCCTCGATCCGCCCGCTGGCGGTGGCCGCAACGTTCCGCGCCAACCCCCGGCCCCTGCTGGTCGCGATGGCGGGCGAGGACGCCGCCGACCGGTTCGCCCGGCAGCTGACCGCATACCTGCCGCTCGAGTCGGTGTTGCCGTTGCCCGCGCCCGCCACGCTGCCCTGGTCGCGCCAGCCCGGCGACGTGCGGGTGACCGGCCGTCGCGCCCGCGCGCTCTACGCGCTGCAGGAGGGTCGCCCCGCGATCGTCGTCGCCTCGGCCCGCGGTCTGCTCCGGTTGCTGCCCCCCCGCGGGGCGTCCGAGGCGTTCACGCCGTTCGTGCTCGAGCAGGGCGCCACCCTCGACCTCGCGGAGTCGGTGGACCTGCTCGCCCGCATGGGCTACGAGCGGGTCGAGGTGGCCGAGGACGCGGGCCAGTTCGCCGTGCGCGGCGGCACGCTCGACGTCTACCCGTCCGACGGTCACTTCCCGGTGCGCGCCGAGTTCCTCGGTGACGAGATCGAGTCGCTGCGCCGCTACGTGCCCTCCACCGGCCAGAGCGTGGCCGACATCGCGCGCGTCGAGGCGTACCCGTGCCGCGAGATCCGCTTGTCGAACCGCACCGCCAAGGACGTCTCCCACTCGCACCGAAGCGGCTTCAAGGACCTCCAGCGCCGCAGCCTCGGCGAACCGCAGCTCGCGCACGAGCTCGAACTCATCGAGCAGGGCGTCTACTTCGACGGCGTCGAGGCCTACCTCCCGTTCGTCTATCGCGAGCTCGCTTCGGTGAGCGACTACTTCTCCCGCGACACCCTCGTGGCGGTCGCCGAGCCCCGCGCGCTGTTCGACGACACGATGGCGGCCTATGCCGAGTACGAGGAGGCCGCGAACGCGGTCTTCCAGGATGCGTCGCGTCACTTCGCCTCTCCGGCGAAGCTGGACCTGGGCGGACGACAGCGCCTGACGATGCTGTCGATCCTGCGCGCGGGGGCAGCCGCCGACGCCGACCTCCAGGCGCGCCGGCCCGACGTGGCCGGCGGAGAGGCCAAGACCGTCGCGGGGCTCAAGGCCCTGGTCGACTCCGGCCACACGGTGCTCATGGTCGCGCGCGATCGTCGCCAGCGGGATGCGCTCGCGACCTCGCTGACCCACGGCGGCCTGCCCGTATCCACCTATACGGGCGTGAGCCACGCGCTGCCGGGAAGCGAGCGCGACGTTCCGGGCGGGCTGACGGCCAGGGTGGTCAATCTCGGGGTGGCCGACATCCCCGCCGGATTCGTCATCCCCGACGCGCACCTTGCGGTGGTGAGCGTCGACGACGCCTTCCCGCGCGCCACGCGGCGTTCGCAGGCCAACGGCGATCCCACGGCGATCACGTTCGACTTCAAGCCCGGCGACTACGTCGTGCACGCCGTCCACGGCATCGCGCTGTTCCGCGAGATGACCCGGCGCGAGATCATGGGCTCCGAGCGCGACTACCTGCTGCTCGAGTACGCGAAGGGCGACAAGCTCTTCGTGCCGGTGGAGCAGCTCGAGCGCATCACGAAGTACGTCGGGCCCGACCAGAGCGCGCCGCGCGTCACGCGCCTGAACACCGCCGACTGGTCCAAGGCGACCGGCAAGGCCCGCGCCGCCGCGAAGAAGCTGGCCTTCGACCTGGTCGACCTCTACGCCCGCCGCGCCGCCGCCACCGGCTACGCCTTCGGGCCCGACACGCCCTGGCAGCGCGAGATGGAGGCCGCCTTCCCCTACGTGGAGACGCCGGACCAGTTAGCGGCGATCGACGACGTGAAGGCTGACATGGAGGCGGACAAACCGATGGACCGCCTCGTGTGCGGCGACGTCGGCTACGGCAAGACCGAGGTGGCGATCCGCGCGGCGTTCAAGGCCACGCAGGACGGCAAGCAGGTCATGGTCCTCTGCCCCACGACCATCCTCACGCAGCAGCACTTCACGACGTTCACCGACCGCTTCGGTGCCTTCCCGGTCCACGTGGAGGTGCTCTCCCGGTTCCGCAGCAAGGCGCAGCAGGAGGCCGCTCTCAAGGGCTTCAACGAGGGCGGCGTCGACATCCTGATCGGCACCCACCGGCTGCTCTCGCGCGACGTCGTGCCGAAGGACCTCGGGCTCGTGATCGTCGACGAGGAGCAGAGGTTCGGCGTCGAGCACAAGGAGCACCTGAAGAACCTGCGCGAACAGGTCGACGTGCTCACGCTGTCCGCCACGCCGATCCCGCGCACGCTGCAGATGGCGCTCGGCGGGGTGCGCGACATGTCGGTCATCGACACGCCGCCGGCCAACCGCTTCCCCGTGCACGTGCAGGTCGGCGAGTTCGAGGCCGACATGGTGCAGGGCGCGATCCGGCGCGAGCTGGAGCGCGGCGGGCAGGTCTACTACATCTTCAACCGCGTGATGACGATCGACCAGGCCTCGGAGCGCGTGCGCGAACTCGTTCCCGAGGCGAGGATCGGTGTGGCACACGGGCAGATGACCGAGCACCAGCTCGAGCGCGCGATGGAGGGCTTCGCGGCGGGCCGCATCGACGTGCTCGTGGCGACCACCATCATCGAGTCGGGCATCGACAACCCGCACACCAACACGCTGATCATCGAGGACTCCGAACGCCTCGGGCTCGCCCAGCTCTACCAGCTCAAGGGCCGGGTCGGGCGCAGCCACGTCAAGGCGTACGCGTACTTCCTCTTCTCGCGGGGCAAGCAGCTCACCGAGCACGCGGCCGAGCGGCTCACCGCGATCGCCGAGCTCACGGAGCTGGGCAGCGGTATCAAGGTCGCCATGCGCGACCTCGAGATCCGAGGCGCCGGTTCCTTGCTGGGCGCAGAGCAGCACGGCAACATGTCCGCCGTCGGGTTCGACCTCTATGCGCAGATGCTGCGCGAGGCCGTGGCCGAGATGCGCGGCGAGCCCGAGATGGCGCTCCCCGACATCCGCATCGACGTCCCGGTCAAGGCGTTCCTGCCAGAGGAGTACGTCAAGGCCGCCGACGAACGGGTCCGCATCTACCGCCGGTTCGCTGCCGCAGCGACCCCCGACGGGGTCGAGGGCGTGGTCGCCGACCTGGTAGCCCGCCATGGTGCGATGCCCGAGGTCGCTGCGAACCTGGCGGGCGTTGCCCGCGCCCGGGCGCTCGCGGCGGCGCTCGGAGCGACGAACGTCGCGGTCGTACGGAACAAGGTCGTGGTGCAGCCGGTGACGCTGAACGCGGAGCAGCGCGGGGCGCTCGCCGCGCAGGGCGCCGTCTATCTCGAGAAGGAGCGCAAGGTGCAGTTACCGCTCGGCTATGGAGAACCCGTGATGAACGGGGTGTTGGGCACCCTGACTGCTATAATCGCTGCCACTGTGAACTCCTGACCACCTCTCGTACGCAAGGAGCGTCCATGTCCCGCCTTACCCGTCCGTCCACGCTCGTCGCCGTGGCACTCCTAGCGCTCGTCGCGCTGACCGCTGCCGGGTGCTCCAAGTCGGCCGCGTCCGCCGATGCGATCGCGCGTGTGAACAGCACCGACATCCTCAAGGCGACGGTCGACAAGCAGATCGCGCAGATGAAGAAGGCGTCGCCCGCCACGTTCGAGGCGACCCAGGGCGTGCAGATCGAGCAGCAGTACCGGGCGCAGATCCTCAGCGGCCTGATCGACCTGGCTCTCGTCCAGGAGGCCGGCAAGGGCATCGGGGTCACGGTCACGCCCAAGCAGATCGACGACTACGTGGCAGGGCTCGAGCAGCAGTACGGCAGCAAGGCCGCTCTCGAGACCGCGATGAAGACCGCCGGATTCGACATGGCCATGCTCCGCGACCAGATCAGCAACAGCCTGCTCATGGAGGCCGTCAGCTCCAAGGTCGCCAGCGGCAGCCCCGCGCCGACCGCGGCGCAGATCAAGGCCTACTACGACGCGAACAAGACGACGTTCGCCACTCCGGCGCAGGTGCACGCCGAGCACATCCTGCTCGCTACGAAGGACAAGGCGCTCGCCCAGACCGTGCTCTCCAAGGTCAAGGCGGGCGGCGACTTCAAGGCGCTGGCCAAGCAGTACTCGACCGATCCGGGCAGTAAGGACAGCGGCGGCGACCTGGGCTGGGCGGCGTCTTCCGCCTACGTCACCGAGTTCGCCGACGCGGTCGACGCCATGAAGGTCAACGACGTGCGCCTGGTCGAGACGCAGTTCGGCTGGCACATCATCAAGCTCCTGGGACGCCGTGCGGCCACGCAGCAGACGCTCGCAGAGGCCACTCCCGCGGTCACCCAGACCCTGCAGCAGAACGCCAAGTCGGACGCCTTCTCGGCCTACCTTTCGGGGTTGCGCAAGAAGGCCAAGATTGAGATCTACGACGCGGCCCTCAAGAAGCTCATCGACGCTGCGAACACACCCGCCGCGACCACCCCGTAGCACGTTCCCCAGAGAACTGACGACCGCAGGGGGCGCTGTGGCACCGGACCGGCACGAGCGGAGCTTCGACGAGCTCGTGCGCATCATGTCCGTGCTGCGCGCCCCCGACGGCTGCCCATGGGACCGCGAGCAGACGCACATGACGCTGCGGAAGCATCTCGTGGAGGAGGCCTACGAGGCCGTCGCTGCCATCGAGGCGGGCGACGATGCCGAGATGGCCGACGAGCTCGGTGACATCCTGCTGCAGGTCGTCTTCCATGCGCAGATCGCTGCGGAGGACGGTCGCTTCGATATCGACGACGTGGCCGACGCGATCGTGGCGAAGCTGCGCCGCCGCCACCCGCACATCTTCGCGGACGCGATCGCCGACACCCCGGCCGAGGTCATGGAGCGCTGGGACCGCATCAAGCGCACCGAGAAGCAGGGGTCGGGGCTGCTCGACGGCATCGCGCCCACGCTGCCTGCGCTGACCATGGCCGAGAAGATCTCGCGCCGCGCCGTGTCCGTCGGCTTCGAGTGGGAGACCGTCGACGATGTGTGGGACAAGGTCCATGAGGAGATCGAGGAGCTGAAGCAGACCGCTCCGGGGAGCGCCGAGGCCGAGGACGAGCTCGGCGACCTGCTGTTCACGGTCGTCAACGTCGGCCGCAAGATGGGCGTCGACCCCGAGCAGGCGCTCCGCGGCGCGTGCGCGAAGTTCACGCGAAGGTTCGCTGACATGGAGCGGGTCTCGACCGAGATGGGTCAGGACCTCGCTGAGATGGGCATCCAAGACATGGAGGCGCTGTGGCGCCGGGCGAAAGAGAGGGAGCGCGAATGAGCTTCATCACCGACATCTGGGCACGCGAGATCCTGGACTCCCGCGGCAATCCGACCGTCGAGGTCGACGTCATGCTCGACGATGGCTCGTTCGGGCGGGCATCGGTGCCCTCCGGCGCCTCCACGGGCGCGTTCGAGGCCGTGGAGTTGCGCGACGGGGACTCCGGGCGCTATCTGGGCAAGGGCGTGCTGCAGGCGGTCGCCAACGTCAACGACGTGATCGCTCCCGAGCTGATGGGGATGGACGCCACCGACCAGCGGGCCATCGACTCCGAGATGCTCGCGATGGACTCGTCGGGCAACAAGGGCGAGCTCGGGGCCAACGCCATCCTGGGCGTCTCGCTCGCCGTGGCCAAGGCCGCCGCCGAGTCGACCGAACTGACGCTCTATTCATATCTGGGCGGGGCAAACGCCCACCAGATCCCGGTGCCGATGATGAACGTGCTCAACGGCGGCGCGCACGCCGACAACAACGTGGACCTGCAGGAGTTCATGATCATGCCGGTCGGCGCTTCGAGCTTCGCGGAGGCCCTGCGCATGTGCGCCGAGACCTACCACACGCTCAAGGGCGTGCTCAAGGCGCGCGGTCTTTCCACCGGCGTCGGCGACGAGGGCGGGTTCGCCCCCAATCTCGGCAGCAACGAGGAGGCCCTCGAGCTGCTGAGCGAGGCGGTCGAGACAGCCGGATACTCGCTCGGCGACCAGATCGTGTTCGCTCTCGACCCGGCGGCGACCGAGTTCTACGACGCCGAGCGCGGCCTCTACGTGCTCAAGGGCGAGGGCCGCGAACTGACGAGCGAGCAGATGGTCGACTTCTGGGCCGACCTGACGGAGCGCTATCCGATCATCTCCCTCGAGGACGGTATGGCCGAGGAGGACTGGGACGGCTGGAAGCTGCTCACCGACCGCATCGGCGACACGGTGCAGCTTGTCGGCGACGACCTGTTCGTGACCAACCCGGAGCGGTTGGGTCGCGGTATCGAGCTCGGGATCGCGAACTCGATCCTGATCAAGCTCAACCAGATCGGCTCGCTCACCGAGACGCTCAACTGCATCGAGATGGCGAAGCGCGCCGGGTACACCTGCGTGATCTCGCATCGCAGCGGCGAGACCGAGGACACCACGATCGCGGACGTGGCGGTGGCCGTGAACGCCGGACAGATCAAGACCGGGGCTCCCGCGCGCAGCGACCGTGTCGCCAAGTACAATGCACTGCTGCGCATCGAGGAGGAGCTCGGCGACTCGTCCGACTTCCCCGGGATGCGCGCCTTCTACAACATAAGCCGCTAGGGCGGCCGGTTCTCCGGGCGGGATGGCGGGATCGTTCATGACGGGCCCACGAAGGACGAAGATCGTCGCGACCATCGGACCGGCGTGCGACAAGCCGGGTGTGCTGGAGCGCGTGCTGAGCGCCGGTGTCGATGTCGCGCGCCTGAACGCCTCGCACGGGGAGCTTCCGGAGCTGGCGGGCCGGCTCGCGGCCATCCGGGTATGGGCGAAGACCTCCGGACGCGTCGTGGGAGTCCTGCTCGATCTGCCGGGGCCGAAGCTGCGCGTCGGCGAGATGGCGCCGGGAACGGTGCTGTCCGCCGGGACCGAGTTCGTGCTGTCCGCCGGAGAAGGCTCAGGGAACGCGGAGCGTGCGTGCGTGACCTGGGACGGCCTCGCGGCCGATGTCTCCGACGGCGACCGCATCCTGCTCGCCGATGGAGCGCTCGAGTTGCGGGTGCTGTCAGCGCAGGGGGGCGATGTCGTCACGCGCGTCGTGCGCGGCGGCCCGCTGGGTTCCCACAAGGGCGTCAACGTCCCCGGTGTCAGTCTCCGCGTGGACGGCGTCACGTCGCGCGACCTCGAGTTGCTCGCATGGGGTCTGGACGCGGGAGTCGACCTGGTCGCGCAGTCGTTCGTGCGCAGCGCTCACGACATCGAACGCCTGCGGTCGGCGATGGGCGAGCGGGCGGTACCGATCGTCGCCAAGGTCGAGAAGTACGAGGCGCTCGGCGACCTGGACGCGATCGTCGCCGCCGCCGACGCCGTGATGGTCGCGCGCGGCGATCTCGCGGTGGAGACCTCGCCCGAGAGCGTCCCGCCCGCTCAGCGCCGCATCGTGGAGGCGTGCCGCACGTCGGGTCGCCCGGTCGTGGTCGCGACCCAGATGCTTGAGTCGATGACGCACGCACCTTCGCCGACACGGGCCGAGGCCTCCGACGTCGCCACCGCCGTGTTCGAGGGCGCGGACGCCGTGATGCTCTCCGAGGAGACCGCGATCGGCGAGTACCCCGTAGAGGCGGTCGCGACGATGGACCGTGTGTGTCGCGCGGCGGAGGATGCCGGACCGTCCGTGCCCGTCCCAGCGGGGGAGGCGGCCGCGGGCTCACCCGTCGCGGCGGCCGCGTTCGCGCTCGCTCGCGACACGGGCGCCCGTGTCATCGTGACCGCCACCTCGAGCGGTGCCACGGCGCGCGCGGTGGCGTCGCTGCGCCCGCCCCAGCCGGTGTTGGCCGTCACGCCCCATGTCGCCGTGGCGGGCGCGCTCGCGATCGTGTGGGGAGTGATCTGCGCGGTGGTGGCGCCCACCCACACGATCGAGGAGACGACGCAGACGGCCGTGGAGGCGGCCCGGCGTCTCGGGCTCGCCGGAGCGGGGGAGCGGGCGGTCCTGACCGCTGGCACCACGTCGGGCGTGATCGGATCGAGCGACCTCGTGCGGGTCATCACGCTGTAGCGTCGTCCCGTCGCGTCAGCTCCGTATCCTGCCTGCTCAGAGCCCGCATCTCGCCTCACGCTCCAGTACAGGTCTATGGTTTTGACACCGCGTGCTACCATGGGTGCGACCGGACGGGGATCCCGCCCGGCTACGCAGGCCTTCTCACAGGAACACCCACGCATGGGACGCACCACTTCAACGCAGCGCGGGGCCTCGCGACGCACGAGACCGACCACCGCTTCAGGCGGTGGGGCGGCTCGTCGCGGCTCCTCCACGGCTCGCAAACCCGCCGCCAAGCGCGGGACCAAGGCCGCTCCACGCAAGGCCGCCCCACCACGCCGGGCGGACCTGCGTCCGGCGGGCCCTTGGCTCCCCGTGGCCATCGTGGCGCTGGTCGTCGTGATGGGATGGGCGCTGTACCCGGCGCTGAAGCTGGAGTATCAAGCGTCGCGCCGTGCCGCAACGAAGGAGCAGCAGTACCAGGCGCTCCGGGCCCGTCAGGCCACCCTGACCGCCGAGGTCGCGGCGCTCCAGACGCCGGAAGGCGTCGAGAAGGCGGCCCGGCAGAAGCTCGGCTTCACGAAGAAGGGCGAGAACGTCTACGTCGTCATCCCCGACGGTTCGGCGGCCGCGAGTGGTTCGGCGGCCGCATCGATCGCGGGCGCTGCGGCGACATCGATCGTCCAGGACGTGCTCGACATGGTCTTCGGCGTCTCCGCGCCCGCGTCCACCTCCCTTGCGCCCTGACGCGGAGGTCGTCGCACGGCAGATCGGCAGGACGCCGCGCGGCACGTGGAGGGTCGTCTCCCGGTGTGAGTACGGGTTCCCCCGGGCGATCGCCGTGGCGCCGCTGCTCGCCGGCGGTGCGCCGTTCCCCACGACGTTCTGGCTGACCTGCCCTCATCTGGTGACGGCGGTCCACGCTCTCGAGTCCGCCGGGGAGCACCGCGTCTGGGCACAGCGCGCGGCGTCCGACTCGGGACTCGCATCCCGGCTCCGCCTCGCTGACGCGGCCTACCGCGCGGCCCGCCGCTCCGAAGGCGGTGGAACGGATCCGTGCGAGACCGTCGGGGTGGCCGGACAGGCCGACCCGCTCGCCGTGAAGTGCCTGCACGCGCGCGTGGCCGCGGCGCTCGCCGGCATCGGCGACCCGATCGGCGAGGCCGTGCTCGGGCAGCTCGAGTCCTGCGGGACGCCGCACGCGTGCGACGGTTCGCCATGCGGGCCCGCTGTCGCCGCCTCCTGATACCATCGACGCATGGACACGCACCCCCATAGTGATCGCGCCGCTCAGGGATGGGCCCGCGTCGCCGTGATCGATATCGGCACCGTGACGACGCGGCTGCTCGTCGCCGACACCGATGGCGGATCGATCGACGAGATCGTGCGACGTACCGTGGTCACGCACCTCGGCGAGGGGCTGCATGCCTCAGGACGCCTGTCGGACGCCGGTATCGAGCGCGTCGCTGTGGCCGTCGAGCGGTTCGTCGAGGAGGCCGAGCGCCTCGGCGCGCGGTCGATGCTCGCCGTGGCGACCTCCGCCGCCCGCGACGCCTCCAACGGTCGGCAGTTCACCGAGCGCATCGAACGCGCCGGGGTGCGGCCGCGCATCATCCCGGGCGCGACCGAGGCCCGGCTGTCGTTCTCGGGCGCGACCTACCGCATCGACGACGACGACATCCTGGTCGCCGATCTGGGGGGCGGCTCCACGGAGCTCGTCTTCGGGTCGGCGCACGATACGGACGACGGACGCGCGATCGACATCGACGCGGCCCGCTCCCTCGACGTCGGATCGCGGCGCGTGCTCGACATGTTCCTGCACTCCGACCCGCCGACCGCCGACGAGCTCGAGACGGCGGCCGCGTGGGTGGCCGACGAGATGCGGCCCTTCTTCGAGGGGCTGCGTTCGCGACCGCGCACGCTGATAACCCTGGCGGGCACGGGGACGACCTTGTCGGCCGTCAAGCAGGAGCTCACCTTCTACGATCCCGAGCGCGTTCACCTCTCCCGCCTGGCCGGGGGAGACGTGGCCGACCTGCTGGCGGGACTCGCCGCCACCCCGCTGGACGAGCGGCGCACGATCCTCGGCATGGACCCGGAGCGCGCGGACGTCATCGTGGCCGGGGCGCTGATCCTCGAGACGATCATGGCGCTGGCGGGCGTGGACTCCACGGTGGTCAGCGAGCACGACATCCTCTACGGGCTGGTGCTCGCGGAGGCGCAGCGGACGGAATAGAGGCGCAGGCCCAAGAGGCCCCCTACCCCAACTGGCAGAGGGAGCCGGCTTAAACCCGGCACAGTCTGGGTTCGAATCCCAGGGGGGCCACCAAGGGCGATTCGCGCTCGACGCGGGTGCGACCGTTCGACGCCGTTCGTCGTGTGCCGCCTACCTCTCGGGAGTATAGTGAATCCGTTCACACGCGCCTTCGGGGGACGGACGCATGGATGACCTTTCGAGTTCCGGGGATCGTGACGTAGATCGGTTCGTCGATGCCAACATCTCCTCGTTCGCCGCATGGGACGTCGCGGTCTACCTCGACAACAACGCGGATGTGAACGCGGACGTGACCGATCTCGCGGCGCGGCTCGGCCGTAAGGAATACGAGATCGAACCCGTGCTCCACGATCTCGTCGACCACGGCGTCGCCGTGGTGTCGTCCGAGCCCGACGGCGTCGTTCGCTACACCCTGTCTTCCGATCATGGGGTCCGCGAGGTCGTCAGCCGCTTCGTGGAGCTCGCCCGGGAGCGCGAGGTCAGGCTGGAGTTCGTCCGCCGCGTGCTCGCCCGCCTGTCGCGAGGCTGAGCCGGCGGGATCGCCGCATCACGAGCCCTCTTCGAACCTGGACCCGGCCCGGCGGTCGCGGCACCGCCGAATCATGTAACCTTATGGATCGCATGGGTCACTTCACCGTCGCGTAGCGGAAGGCCTCTCGTGGAGAAGGTTCGCCTCACGCAGCTCTCGAGCAAGGCGGGTTGAGCGGCCAAGTACGGTCCGGCGGACCTGCAGGCCATCCTCGACACGCTCGCTCCCTCGCACTCGGACGACCTGATGGTCGGGTTCGAGACGTCGGACGACGCCGCCGTATACCGTCTCGATGACCGGACGGCGCTCCTGCTGACGGTCGACTTCTTCACGCCCATCGTCGACGACCCCTACGATTTCGGACGCATCACCGCGGCCAACTCGCTCTCCGACGTGTACGCGATGGGCGGACGTCCGCTCACCGCGATGAACCTGGTCGCGTTCCCGTGCTCTCTGGGGCCCGAGGTCGTCGCGGAGGTCCTGCGGGGCGGGGGTGACGTGTGCAGGGAAGCCGGTGTCATCGTCGTCGGCGGGCACACCATCGACGACAAGGAACCCAAGTTCGGGCTCTCCGTGCTGGGCATCGTCGATCCCGACCGCGTCGTCCGCAACGTCGGGGCGGTGCCGGGCGATATCTTCGTCCTCACCAAGCCGCTCGGCACCGGCGTGATCGGGACCGCCCTGAAGAACGGCATCGAGGACGAGGACTCCGCACGGGCGGTCATCGAGTCGATGGCCGCGCTCAACCGGGACGCGTGCGAGGCGATGCAGGAGGTCGGCGTGCACGCGGCCACCGACGTCACCGGTTTCGGCATCGCAGGGCACCTGCACGAGATGCTCGAGGGCAGCGGATGCTCCGGCGCGCTGAGCTTCGGCGCTCTGCCGCTCTTCGACGGCGTGCTGGGGCTCGCCGCGCGGGGGGTCGTGCCCGGGCGGACGGCGGAGGTCATCGAGTTCGTCGCCGCGTTCACGGATTGGATCGGACGCCCCGCGCCGGCGGCGCCCGGCGCGCCGGTCGAGGATCTCGCACGCTGGCGGGTGTTGTGCGATCCCCAGACGAGCGGCGGTCTTCTGATGGCCGTCGAGTCCGGCAAGCTCGATGCGCTCACTGCGGCCCTCTCGGCACGAGGTATCACACCGGCCGTGATCGGCCGCGCCGTGGCCGGCGAGCCGGGCCGCATCACGGTCACCGACTGAAGGGCGACGACGATGGCGAAGACGTTCTGGTTCATCACGGACACGCTGGGCACCGGCGACGAGCAGCTCGGCCGGGCGCTGATGCGCAACCTCATCTACTCGCTCGCGCGGGCTGAGAGCCGCCCCGAGCGGATGATGTTCATGAACGGCGGGGTCCGGCTGACGTGCGAGGGGTCGGATTCTCTCGATGACCTGCGCCTGCTGGTCGAGGCCGGCACGATCGTGAAGTCGTGCGGCACCTGCCTCGACTACCTGGGGCTCAAGGACAGTCTGGCGGTCGGCGAGGTCGGGGACATGGCCGGCTCTGCGGGCGTGCTCGCCGGGGCGGCTGACGTCGTCACCGTGGCCTAGGGCTCCGACCTGCCCGCGGCGTACACTCCTGCCGCAGCCCGTCCGTCACCGTCGGAGGGTCGGGTAGAATCCCTAGTCATGGACACTCACAAGCTCCTTCGTTCGCTGCCGAAGACCGACGAGTTGCTCAAGCGCGAGGACCTGGCGGCGCTGGAGCACGTGTTCCCGCGCGTGGTGGTGGTCGGCGCCGTGCGTGACGCCGTCGAGTCGGTCCGCGCCGCGATCCTGGCGGGCGAGGACGTCGCCTTCGACGACGAGAGCCTCGCCGCGGATGCGGTCCGTGCCGCTGAGGCGCGCATGCGCCCGTCGCTGCGCCCCGTCATCAACGCCACCGGCATCATCGTGCACACCAACCTCGGGCGCTCCCGTCTCGCCGAAGCGGCGATCCGTGCGGTCACCGACATCGCGGGCGACTACTCCACACTCGAATACGACGTCGAGAGTGGCGAGCGCGGCAGCCGGCACGCCCACGTCGAGGGATTGATCTGCGACCTCACGGGCGCGGAGGCCGCGATGGCGGTCAACAACAATGCAGCCGCCGTGCTGCTCGTCATCTCCGCGCTCGCCTCGCGCAAGGAGGCCATCGTCAGCCGCGGCCAGCAGGTCGAGATCGGCGGCAGCTTCCGCATCCCCGACGTCATGCGCCAGTCCGGCGCGAAGATGGTCGAGGTGGGCGCCACCAACAAGACGCACCTGCGCGACTACGCGTCGGCGATCACGCCGAAGACCGGTCTGCTGCTGAAGGTGCATTCGAGCAACTTCCGCGTCGTGGGCTTCACCGAGGAGGTCTCGCTCGCAGACCTCGTGGCGCTGGGCGCGGAGCACCACGTCCCCGTCTACGAGGACCAGGGCTCCGGAGTGCTCATCGACCTCGCTCCGTACGGGCTGCCCGACGAGCCGACGGTCCGTTCATCGATCGAGGCCGGCGTCGACGTGGTCTCGGTGTCGGGGGACAAGCTGCTCGGCGGTCCGCAGGCGGGGATCATCGCGGGGAAGCGCGAGGTCATAGCCCGCCTCAAGAAGCACCCCCTGGCGCGCGCGCTGCGCCTGGACAAGATGACGCTGGCCGCGCTGGAGGCGACGCTGCGCCTGTACCTCGATCCCGAGCGGGCGCTCGCGGAGATCCCGACGCTGAACATGCTCACCCGGGCGCCGGCCGACGTCGCGGCGAGCGCGCGGGCGTTCGCCGACAGCATCGCGGCGGTGACCGGCGATGCGTTCACCGTCGCCACCGCGGCCGACGTCTCGCGAGCCGGAGGCGGTGCGCTGCCTCTGGCGGCCATACCGACGACCGTGGTCACGCTCGTACCGCGCACCATGAGCGCGAACGAACTCGAGGCCCGATTGCGGCGCAGCTGCCCGGCGATCATCGCCCGGATCCGCGACGGCCGCGTCGTGCTCGACCCGCGGACGCTCGCGGCACACGAGGAGGGCCTGATCGTGCATCGCCTGGCTGAGATCGCGGCGGGCGAGCCCGCGTGACCTCGCTGGTCCTGGGCACGGCCGGACACATCGACCACGGCAAGTCCGCGCTCGTCAAAGCGCTCACCGGGACCGATCCCGACCGCCTGCCCGAGGAGAAGGAGCGCGGCGTCACCATCGAACTCGGCTTCGCGCGGCTCGATCTGCCCTCCGGCGCGAGCATGGGGGTCGTCGACGTCCCGGGTCACGAGCGCTTCGTGCGGCAGATGGTCGCCGGCGCCACGGGGATCGACGTGGTGCTGCTGGTCGTGGCAGCCGACGATGGCGTGATGCCGCAGACCCGCGAGCACTTGGCGATCATCGACCTGCTCGGTATCTCCCGCGGCGTGGTGGCGGTCACGAAGTGCGACCTCGCGGACCCCGAGTGGCTCGCCATGGTGAAGGACGACGTCGCGCGCCTGCTCGTCGGCACCGGTATCGAAGGCGCCCCGATAGTCGCGGTCTCCTCGAAGACGGGGGAGGGCCTCGACGAGCTGAGGGCCGCGCTCGACGGGGTGGCCGGCGGGACACCCGCACACCAGGCGGGGCTTCCGATGCGGCTTCCGGTCGACCGCGTCTTCACGATCGCGGGCGCCGGCACCGTCGTCACGGGCACGATGTGGTCGGGCGTGGTGCACCGCGACGATCCGGTCGAGGTGCTGCCCTCGGGCCGCACCGGGCGCGTGCGCGGCGTGCAGGTGCACTCGAAGGTGGTGGCCGAGGCCGGCGCCGGCCAGCGGGTCGCCATCAACGTGGCCGGCCTCGACCGGGACGAGATCCAGCGCGGCGACATCCTCGCGGCTCCCGGGTCGCTGCAGGTCACCGACCGCTTCGACGCGATCTTCACCTACCTTCCCGGGAACGAGAAGCCGTTCGAGAGCGGCGTGCGCGTGCACGTGCACCACGGGACGCGCGAGGTCATCGGCCGCGTGCTGCTCATGGACGGGAGCGACACGCTCGAACCCGGCGGGCGTGCACTGGCCCAGCTACGCCTCGAGGAGCCGCTCGCGCCGCGCTACGACGATCGGTTCATCGTGCGCTCGTATTCGCCGGTGTTCACGATCGGCGGCGGCACGGTGCTGGACGCGCTGCCACCGCGTCGCACGACACTGCGGCCCGCGGAGCGCGAGCTGCTGGAGGCGCTCAGGGCGCACGACCTCAGCGGCGCGGCGGCGGGACTGCTGGTGTCGCGCGGCGTGCCGATGACCTCCGCCCAGGTCGCCGCGGCGCTCGGGCTGCCGCGCGCCGGTGTGGCCGACGATCTCAACCGCGGGCCTTTCGAGCGCTTCAAGGTCGCGGGCGACACCTACTTCGTGAGCGCCGAAGGGCTCGAGCGGCTGGTGTCCGGCGCGCTCACCCAGCTCCTCCGCTTCCATGAGGAGCACCCGAAGACGACCGGCATCGCCGCCGGCGCGCTGCGCGATCGCGTGGACCGGCGCGTCGCGCCCAAGGTCTTCGACGCCGTGCTGGAGCACGCCGCCGCGCGCGGGCTCGTGCGCGTGGTGGGCGGGGAGGTGCGGCACCCGCAGGCCGCTGCGTCCGCGCTCGAGGAGGAGGACACCGCGCTCGCGGCCCTGATGCCCATCCTCGATGCGCAGGGGCTGGCCCCCGGGACGGTCGTGGAGCTTGCGACCCGGGCGGGTATCGACGTCGGGGTGGCGCGCAAGGCGCTCACGAAGCTGGTGGCCGCAGGGCGCGTCGTGCGGCTCGGCCCCGACCTGCACTTCGGCGCGGACGCCGTCGAGGGCGCGAGGGCCCGCATCGTCGAGTTCCTCGAGGCGAAGACGACGATGCTCGCGAGCGACGCGCGCGACATCCTGGGCACGAGCCGCAAGTACGTGGTGCCGCTGCTCGAGTACTTCGATGCGCGCGGCGTCACGAAACGGGAGGGCGACGCGCGCACGTTGCGGCGCGGCTAGGGGACGTCGACCCGCCGCAGCTCGATCGTGAACACGGCTCCGTGGTCCGGCCTGTTGTGCACCGAGATCGTCCCGCCATGGAGCTCGACGAGACGCCGGGTGATGGCGAGTCCCAGGCCCGACCCGCCGCTCGACCCGCTCCGCGGGCCCTGGACGCGGTAGAACCGGTCGAAGACCCGGGGCAGTTCCTCGCGGCGGATCCCGGGGCCGTCGTCCGACACGGTGATGAGCACCCGATCCCCTCGCGGCACGGCCGCGAGCGTGATCGTGCCGCCATCGGCGGTGTGGGCGACGGCATTGCCGACCAGGTTCAACAGCGCCTGCATGAGCTGATCGGGTTCGCCGGACACCCACAGGTCCGGCGTGGTCTCGACGGTCATCGTCCGCCTCCCGAGCCCTCGTCCGCGCGCCGCCGCCTCTTCGAGCAGCGACGAGACGTCGAGCGGCTGGTG
>Ga0209748_1000755_pt1 | contig 16650 bp, 20 predicted proteins | sample BarGraIncu00421A_FD_185490 | JGI IMG/M metagenome (GOLD analysis project Ga0209748, IMG submission 185490) | Arctic peat soil microbial communities from Barrow, Alaska - Barrow Graham LP Incubations 004-21A (SPAdes) (version 2) | ecosystem: Environmental > Terrestrial > Soil > Wetlands > Peat... | reverse complement strand
ATTGATATCTGCATTTTTGTCCAACCCCCTTATACCTTTTTCCCTGTTTTAAGTCTTACTGTATCAACCAAGTTCTGTCCTAGTTGTTTTGTTAATACCTTACTATCCAACTGCACTATTATGTTCGCTGTCTGATAACCGCCACCGCCTGCTCCAACTCCTGCAACTGAAGGATAACTGTTAACTCCTATGTTAATCCCAGAAGCCATACTCTTAGCCGCATCTGTTAGCTTATATCTGTTGTTATTGATACCACCAACCATTAAGTTTATCATGTCCGGCATGGATTGGTCGAAGTGCATCAACGGGCCTTCTTTAGGCAAGGAGAATCCAAGTATATTATTTACAGTATCGCCTATAGCTTTAGCTGCGGCTGAAACTTGGCCTTGTCCACCCAACAAACCATCTACAAATTGTAGACTCAGTGGTGCACCCGATTGCATACCCCCACCGAGTCCACCACTGAGTCCACCATTAGCACTTTCTGCTACTGTCTGGGCTGATGCCGCTGTTCTTCCTGCACCGCTTAATATTCCGTTGTTGAAAGATGAGGTCAATTGTTCACCCCAAGAAGCACCACCACCGCCACCACTTCCCCTAAATCCATTGGCTGCTGCATTGGCTACTCCACCAGCAGCACCAGCGGCACCGCCTCCACCTCTGCCAACACCTTCTATATATGCTTGTGAGGTATTCTGCCCTGCTGCTGCCGCTGCATCAAGTGATGAGTGCCACCCTGGCATTGCATTAGCATTGACCGCTACTACTGCACCAGAAATTTGCCCGGATGATGAACTCACGCCTTGTGCATAGGAATTGCCTGTGTTCTGTCCTGCACTTTGTGCTTCACCAGATGATTGGTTTGCACCTTGTGCAAAAGAACTTCCAGCCTCTTGTCCTGTTTGCTGCATCAATGTTTTTATGTCTGCTGCTGTTTTTGCCATTCCGTCTTTTATAGCTTCTAATGGGTTTTTGCCATTTCGCATTTCATCCATTGCAGTATAAAATCCATCCAATGCCGCCATACCTAGCCCTATGCCAACTACAAACGCATCCATAACTTTTACTATATCTTTAAGTAGATTAATTAGAACTTTTCCTGCTCCGGCATTAGCCATCATTTCCAAAAAATTAGCCAAGTCTTTTCCGAGGCTTTTAAGTTCAGGTGTCATTTCTTTCAAACCACCCTCAACAAGATCGGTGAAACTATTCTCCAATTGTTTTAAAGAACCGCCCAGTGTTTCGGCACCGGCTGCCGCCGCACCGCCGTAGTGCTTCTCGACTTCTTTTAAGATAACATTCTGCGCACCAGCAACATCACCAACAGCCATAAAGCGTTTAATCAGTTCTTTTTGCGAATCATCCAACTTAACGCCCATTCTTTGGAGACTCGCCATACCTTCCACAGGGTCCTGAAGGGCCTTGCCGAGCTGCATTGCCGCTGAAGGTACATCCTGTCCTAGGCCTGCTGCAAGGTCTAATGCTGCTTGAGTTGCTGCTGGCAATACTTTCCCACCAATATTGTTAAATGTTAAAAGCATATTTTCGCCAGATTGAATAGTTTCTTTTGATACGGCTGTGGTTTTTTCAAGTGATTTTGCAAGGTCGCCAACACCCTCGGATGATATTTGTGCCCCTTTCCCTGTTGATTTCAGGACAGCATCTGTTCTTGCTACAATGTCCTGAAACTTAATGGCTTCGTTCACAGCATTTTTAAAGGCATTAACTATAGCTTGTTCAACGTTTACTTTAGCAACATTACCCAAACTGGTCAGGCTTGATGCTAAACCTTCAACACTACCACTTACTGCCCCTAGTTGGCTTTTCATCTCGCTTGTGTCTGCGGAAATCTTAACTACGAGATTAGCAATTGTTCCCAATATTTTCCACCTCCTTATCTAAAAAAAGAACCGCATCATATCGACACGGCTCTGTATTAATAGTTTTCTGTTCTTGCTCTGTCCTTTGCTTTCGTTGCTATCTCTCTGTCTTTCTGTACTGTTTCTTTAACAGAAAAATATGCGATCCATTCGCTTAATTCATGTGAGGTAACCTCCCGAAGCATTTTACTAACAGATACATAGCCCAATAATTCAGCTAATTGAAAGTAGAAAAACCTCTCCGGTCGGTTTATTAGTTTTTTGTTAAGTCTTTCACATCCGATTCTGTGATTTTGCTCAATCGTTGTGCTACCGTGAATATCCTGTCTAGTGCTGCTGCTGATTTCTTGCCTAAAGTTTCTATATCCGCAACAGTGAACAATGTTTCCATTGTTTCAGGATCAACTACAGTTTTGGCAACTAGCTTTGCTCTTAGATTGTGCATTAAGTCTGTGCTTACATTATGTTTGTTGTCTAGCATAGATGCCTCAAAATCGTCTCTTTCAGTTCCGTTCATTGCCTTTACGCAAACAGTACCGTTCCATTCAGGAACTTCAACATCTTCAGTCTTAATGTCCTTTGCTTCTAATATCTCGCTTCTTGTTAAATATGCTTTACTCATAAATTCATTCTCCTTTACTTTTTATACTCCTAGCTGCAACCAAGCATCATAAGATACCCACCCTATAGTTTCATCTTGTATTCCTGCTACCGCTGCTTCCATCTGGTCTGAATCAAGCAATGCCCATCTTCTATTAGGCAATGCACCTGTAGATGTTCTATCCTCAATTATGATAGGCACTTTTGCAAGCAACGCTGCTGAATAGGTTGTATCTGTTACGTCAAACTGTGATAGCGTTCCACTAGCTGACTTCATACCTGCAAGTCTTTCCTTGCTTGTACTTCCAAACTTAGTTTTCTCAAGTATATCAACCGCTTCATGCTTTGACATCTTATGTGCATAAGCCGCCGTACTCATAGGAAGATATGATCCTGATATCAAAACTGTTCTAGCTGTTGCACTTGTAAATGTTGCCATAGCATTCAGCCTGTTAAGTGTATATGTAGATGCAGTTGCTTGTTTGTAAACCTCAATAGTGTCGGATGTAGTCTGACTTGTAACCGCTGAAACTGTTACATTATTTGCATCAACATAGGTTACTTCCCTTACTGCATTGCTCCTGGTGGTATTAATTATAACATCACCAGTGGCTAATCCATGACTGGTCATTTTAAGGTTAGTTGTGTTTGTTCCTGATTCTGCCGCATCATTGCTACCCTTAACTAACACATGAATTGTTTCTGTTCTGTCTAATACCTGCTTGCTTGTATCGGTGATCTGATAGGTGGTATTTGTGCCGCCCATTGTAGTAACCTCACCTACAAATGGGACAGCCGCACCAGATATTTTAATGCTACAATTTAACCCTGTTACTTCAGCCATAATTCAACCTCCTATGCTCTGAGTGGTAAAGCCTCTGCCACACCGTTAAGCTTGCAAACTGCTTTTATAGTCTGCATTCCCTTAATATCAGCAGCAACTTCCACGCTTTCTACTATAGCCGGAATCTGTTTCCCTGCAACTGCTGTTCCTGAAGGGTATACACCTATCCAGCATGATGCCCCTGCAACTAACACATCCTGTCCTGTTGTATCTCCAACATATACGTTGCCATCTACTGCTATTTCTGCATCCAACAACCCTGCAATTCTTCTCTTTGACGTATCGCCAAATGCTGTTATCTCCATGATATCAGCGAGTTGTTTGAATGTGGACTTGTTAATACCGTTAATTTTTGCTCCTGTTGATCCTGTCATATGGGTTGCCCCTGCTAGTATAAAACACTGGTTGGTAACGCCTGCAACTTCTGCCATGATTTTAATCCCCCTAATAATTTATTTTATTTATCTTCGAAATATTGTGTTAAAGTTTACCGTCCACTCCTGACGCCCTTGGGCATCTCTGCCTATGTCTAGGATATCTCCACTTTGTTCGCACAATAGTATAGATGATGTAGTACTCCCATGCAATGTATCTTTTATTGTTTCGCATAACGCCTGACCTGTTGACCATGATGTGTTTCTAACTCGCACCTGAAAGGACGGCATTTCTAGTTCTGTACCGTTTAAAAGCCGTGGCATACCGCCTGAATTAAAGAGGCATACAACGTTATTGGGGCTGTCCGGCATACATCCAATATAAAGGTTAGTTGTTCCTGCTAGTAGTGTTTCTATCTCGCCTAACAAAGTCATTGATGATCCACCGCCTCCCCAATGTATTTGCCCATTGCTTCAATGTAACTGTCGATGTTTTCCTCAAACGGCTGTTGCAAATACTTAGCTTGGCCGCCGTTCGGATGGTTGTATGACATTTCTTCATGTTGTCTAGTGGCATAAGGTGTATCAAAGCTTACAAATCCCTCTATAACATCTCCACCTTGTGCATCCGAATCAGCCGAACCCTTTAAATCACCGGACTTTACCGGGCATAAGTCCATAGCTGAGTTTTGCAACCATGCAAGTAACACTTGAAGCTCTGATGCTGCAGCATTTCGTGCTTCTGCTGGAATCTTAGCAAGTATCGCTTCAAGTCGGTCTTCTCCTTCTATAGTTATAATCATGTCAACATCACCTCATAAAATGCTGCAGCACCATCTAAGCCATCCATTCTGCTTGAGGCTAGAACTATCCTTCCGTCAATCTTATCGCCTACTACAACCGCACTCTCAGTTATAAGCACTGCTGTAGATGATACATCTTCGCCTGTTGGATCCACAATAAGTTTAAAACCGCTTTCAATTCGGCCTTTGATCGTTGTTGTAGTGGATGTTGCTATTTCGTTATACTTGTCTTTAGTCAATATGTGTTGCCATGTGTAACTACCTTTTAGGTAAGTGCTTATTAAACTACACAATCGCAACGCCTCCTGCCATATATGGGGATAACAGCCGTTTAGCTTCCAACGGTAGTAAATCATTATTCGCTGCTCCTACAAACGTTTCTTGTAGCTTTCCAAGTGTGAAGGATCTAACGCCTTCCCTCTGCATCGTCTGTCGCTCTGAGTCGCCGCTAACAAGGTTCAATGCTATCTCGCACTGTGCTTGTTTCACTGCCTCAGGAACTGCTGTCATAACGAAGGCGTTTTCCCCGTACCAGAATGGTGCGGTTGTAGTTAGCCCTGATCTGGCTGTATATATTGCTCTTGGAAACTCCATTGCCTGGGTGTATGTTGCCCTTAATCCTATTAGTGGCTGGCGGTCTATGATCCTTGCCGCACGTCTGATTAGCACATCTTTTTCATCTGCTGAAAGTGCAGCCCATAATGCCATGTTTTCTTCTGTTGATAGATGATAGCTGTTAAGATACGTTGCACAGTCAGCCGCATTCAAGTATGTGTCTGTATTAACAACTAAAGCCATGTTTCCACCTCCTTGGTTCTCATTAAAAAGTTATTCATGTTGTGCGGACTTTAAATCAAATGTACGTTATACTGTGAATCTATAAATATACAAATGAGAATTTGTGTCTGTTGCCGATGGTTCTGCATTCAGTGTTATAGCATTACCGTTAATATCTGTAATTGTTTTAAGTGGAGAAATTAAATTTGCAGTTGTTTTTGTAAACACGGAATCCCCAACTAGAACCCCCGTCACATCATCTACCGTAAACACAGCCCCAGTTCTTGACACTTGAGTTGCCTTTAGGTAAAATGCTACATTGTATTTAACTCCACTATCCAAAATTACCGTGTCGCCCACAGTGTAGTCCATTAATCCGATAACATTGTTTCTTACTAGTTTCGTTTGGCATACGAAATTTAGATTTTTGCAATATGTTAATGCTGTGTTTGGCACATACGGGCTTTCGATGATGTAATTTGCATTATTGTCTATATTTAAAACGATATTGTTTGATATTTCAAAAGGTTGGTACATGGTATACATTATCCCTTGCACCCCTCCGTTTATCAAGTTTCCAGTTATGATACTGTTTAAACCTTTTGAAAATATGTTCAGGATTGGTTTTAAATCCGCAATATTTACAAGATGATTTGTTATTTCAAGTGTAATCAAACCACCTGTCAAATAAACAAGTTGATTGTTTGTGATTATGCATTCGTCAGTATTTGCATAAATATTACGCAGATTGTTTATTAGTTTATTGTTGCTTATTATGCAATTTTTAGTAGCAACCGTCCATTGAGTATTGGTAGGATCATCTGCATAAATTGCAACCGATTGTAGTGCATCTGCTGTGTCATAGCAATTTATAACAGTATTGCCTGTTATGATTGCTCCGCCATGATAAATATTGTGGATGCCCACATTGCAGTTTCGCACCATGTTGTTTGCGACAGTAACCTCTCCATACCAGTTCCCTTCACCTATGTGTATACCGCTCCCAACGCAGTTTGATAAACTGTTTGCGTCAACTACACAATGGCCTGTGACCTGTATCATTGTGGTATTACAAATGTCACATTTGTTGTTTTTAACTGTATTTAGTCCACTATAACCATTAATATTTATTGATGTGTAATAGCAATTAGTCACTATGTTCCCCTCAATCGTGCATAAGCTTGCAGAATTCATCAAGGCAATGCCGATAAACTTGAAATTTTTCACATAGTTATTGCAAATTTTTATACCTTTAACATTAAAACAAGCTATACCTGAATTATTACTGTTAGACGAGTAAACTCCCTCAAAACATAGATCATGTATGGAACAGTTTTCAACCGTTGCAGCATTTTTGTAAAAATAAATAAGTGTAAAGGCATCTGTTCTGTTGCTAAATATCTTGCTGACATTACCTAAACCGCAAAATTCAATGTTGTTGTATTGAACTGTCAAACAATATGGGCTGCCAGTATTGTTAACTAAATAATCTCCCTTGGGGAAATATATTTTTCCGCCGCCTAAATTGCCCACATAATTAATCGCAGCTTGTATGCCGGTTGTATCATCATGGATACCATCACCCTGCACATATTGTCCATCATCACAACTAAAACTCTTCACACTAGTTGCAATATTATTTAATTGATTATCAACATTATTTGATCTATCTCCTAAAGTTGGGTAGATTCCTCTGGCATCCACTATCTCCAATGCTCCACTGGCAACGCTAATCCCCAATGCTTCACTATACTCATTATATGCATCATTAACTATAGTTAACGATGCATTAAGGGCAGTGAACTCGCTTGTACTCTCTATTACAGCATCATCCCTGTCTAAATCAAGCACCCTAAATAAAAAACTTGCTGCTGTTAGCAATTCATTTGCTGTGCCGTACAATACCACTTCACAAGATACAAACCCCGATACTGTTAAGCATTGAGTAGTTAACAATGTACTCAATATTCCGCTTTCTGGTGTGTCGAGTGTACAATCTTGATATACAGCCGTGCTATCGCTCTTTAAAAAATATACTCTCGCTGTTAATCCTGTCAGGTTATAGGCTGTTCCATTTTCCGTTACTGTAAATATAAATTTGTGAGAATTCACATCCTGTTGTTTTATTTTTATATCGGGGGCTGTTGATGTTGTCACCCCAAAATCTATAAGTATATTGTGTTCTACTGTATTTATCAATCAAGCACCTTCTTCCTTTGTGTTAGATTATATGATTTTCCTTGCATTTGACAATGCAATATCCATATAATCTAGCGAACCTAGATTAATTGCAGCGGCAGATGCCCCTATAGTGCAAATGTCACCATGTCTAAGATAATTCCCGGCATCAGTTGGAGTGTTTCCTGTTATAGAATTAGACCACAAAACAGTATCACTATCATCTGCATATAGGGTAAAAGTTACGATTGATGCATCTTTATTGATTTCAATTTTGCCCCTGTACCATGTGGATATCGAAAGTTGTATAGTCGTTGCTGTTGTTACAATATTTCCGCCTTTCGCAGTTGCGCCATCTAAAACACCCTCAACAATTCGCAAATACACACCATCAGTAGGTGCGGCTGAAGTTGTTGTATCATGAAACCCCATTCTTCGTGTAATGTCCAAAATTTGTGCCATTGTCCGAAAAACAAAAGTGCTTTTTTCACCGCCTTGTAACAATAGTGAATCGGCAGTTGTTTGTAACCTATATCCACTATTAGCTGCTGTAGTTGATTTGAGTATTAAAACTCCTGGGTGTTTTTTTTCTGTTGTGCCTGCGATTAATGTTCCGGCAGAAACAGCCGTGGATATCCAAGGTGCCACAAATCCCGTATCTGATACAAAGTCTTGTTTAGTTTTATTTGCAATATCAGCCAATTGTGCACTATTATATTTTTCTAATATGTTCATATTAACTCACCGCCGTTCCGACTACAGTCAAGTTTCCACCTGATACTACTGATACATTCATTTCTATCTGATAAATCCCAGTAATGTCAAACATCCATGTTTCGGATGTCGCTCCGCTTGTTGATGTTGCTACTGCTAAAGTAGATATATTATATCCGTTAATTGGTATTGCATCTGGTGTGCCGTTTGTGTTCAATGCGAAGAACTGCACTGTTCTTGCTGTAGCTGTTCCATAAACGCTGACTTTTAATGTCTTATACCCGCCAACTGTCAGAATTGTTCCTGCTGCGGCTTGTGTTATCGCACTGTGAAAGGTTACCGCTGATGTTACTGCTGGAACAACCGCACTCTCCATAATCTCTGTTATTCTTTCTATTCCCATCTATTTGCTCACCGCCTTCTTAGTTCTTGGTTTCCTAACAACTTTTTTAACTTCTTTTTCAGGTTCTTTCTTTTCCAGCACATCTGCTAAAGTTTTCCCGTCAAGTTGGACAACAACTTCTTTTTCAACTGTTGGTACTTCCACTTTAATCTCTCTGGGAAATTCCGATCTATATCCAAGCGAAAGCAACTGATCTATTACTCTATCATCTTCAACTATTAACTCGCCATTCTTGTCAAATTCACATAGGCTTTTGTTCAAAGTACCATCCCAAACAATGCCTTTACCGTAAAACTTCATAACCTCACCGCCTTTTCAATAGAAAAAAAGGGAGGGTTTCCCCTCCGCACTCTTATGCCTCTACTATAATGACCTTAGCCTGTTTGGAGCCGTTGTAAGTGCCGCTGTGTATATCAATTGTTGATCCTGCGAACGTACCACCTGCTGCCACTGTAGGCGCAACATAAGTTCCGTCAAGATATGCCATCTGTACTTCGGAAGTAGCTGTTATTCTGAAAGGCAAGCCTAACAGATCGCCCACTCCTACCGTGACAGTATCATTGCCTGTTGCTATAACCCAACCTGCACCTTTTACGGAGGTTACTGTTTTAAACGCAAGCAACCCAACTGCTGTTGCATCTCCTACAGGTGTGATTACCTCGGATATTGCTTTACCGTTGATGTCATATCCTGCTACAGTGATTGTTCCTGCGGTATCTGCTCCCGTAACTACTGTTGCGGATACGGTTATGTTTCTAGCGACGTCTGGCTGTGCAGCAATTGTATATGTCCCAACCTTCATGTTGGTGGTTGTAACTATTCTGTCAACATCGGATACTACTGGCGCACCAAGATTAAAAAATCTAGGCATTCCCTTTAATGTTGCTTTAAGTTCTGGATTTGATAATCCGCTAATTCTTTTCATTGTTTATATCCCCCTTTTTTAAGTAGAGGCGGTATATAGATTATATTGTGGTATAAATTAAACCGCCTCATTAGTTCCTTAAATTATGATGTTGCTAATCCTGTGATACTTCCTGAAAGTACGCCGTCCCCGTGGTTTAGGCCGAACTGTCCGAATATCTGGCCATTCTCGGATGCACCAGTCTTGGAAAGTTCCTCATAGAAGAAGTTGCCTTTTCCTGGTACTGGCTGGAATACTGGCTGAATTGCTGCCATATCAGCTACAAGCAAAGTAGCAGCAGGCATGAAGCGGTTAAGTTTAACTCCTACTGTACCAAAATCTGTCTCGATGCTTTCAACATTCACGCCACCGACCATACGATCCATTGGTGCGAATCCGTATATGTCGCTAAGTACCTGTTTCTGGAATGAATTTACCCAGATAACAGGCTGTTTGAACATTGCGCCTGCATCGTACATGCTCTTCAACAATGAATCAATCATAGCCTTAGTCAACTTAGCAGATGATGCTGCAACTGTGCTTGAAGCGTTTGCAATAGCACCTCTGGTTGTGTTAGCAGTTCCGGCAACAGTTGTAAGTACATATACACCATTCAAGCAAGTGTATTCTATGTCTCTTGCTATTTTCTCAAGTGCCTTTGCTATCTGGAAGTCTTTCTCGGAGATAACATCGTTCTGTGATCCCTGAGTATTAAGCCCTGACAATCTGCCTGGATTGGATAACTTAGCGTATGAGATCGATACTGCTTCGTGGAATATCTGAGTAACGTTTGAAGCCTGCGCCCTAACGTAGCCTACTGCTGTTGGTGCAGTAAGTGAAGCTGTTTCTGTTATTGATGGCTGTGCTGCTGCTGCGAATGAATAGTTAACATCAATCGGAAATTCAAAGTTAGTAGTCTGCTGACCGCCGCCCATTCCTCCGATCATTGTCAAAAATGGTGTGTTGACTGCATCTGCTGTGAATAATTCACCAGCATAGTTTGGTAGATTCCATATGGTTCCCTGTCCTGATACGTTTGGCATTATTATCACTCCTTATTTTTTATTAAACATTCTCTGTTTGATGCTTACTACTTTTGCCGTGTTGCCGTTCTTGACAGCTTCGTTGTATTCTTCCTCCAGGGTTGAATCAGCTATGTTGCCAATTGGTGGGTTTGCTCCACCGCCTTTTACTACTTCGTCCTTTAACTTAGGGAATTCCTTTGCCATCGCTTCTGCTATTTCTAACAGGTTCAATGGTTCTCCCTCATCGTCGAACGTAATCTTTGACTTCCCAGTCGGCAGTAATCTTTCAAACAGTTTAACATCGTATCCTTCGTTGCCTAACCCTTTGATTGCCGCCTTTAAAATCCTGTCATTTGCTTTACCTATCACAGCATCCAGTTGTGCCTGTCTACTATCCAGATAACTTGCTATCTTAGCATCGTCCACGTCCTCATCGTCTTTCAAGCCGAGGACTCTGCGGAGTTGAGCTTCAAGAGCCTTTCCTTTTAGTCTCCTGCCCTTGTTTTCTTCCCTTATAGACTGCACATAATCTTCTGAGAATACTTTTGTACCTTGTGCGGGTACGGTAGGGATTGGTGTTACTGGTGCTTCTGGTTTTACTGTTTCAGGTGTTACTGTGTTATTTACTTCTTCAGTCATATCAATGACCTCCCAATATACCCAATCTTGGGTATTGCGTAACAGTTTTATGACTTGCCCAGGTCTGTATGTGCTTTATTGCACAATGTTTATCTTATCCACTATGTCTTTTGCTTTGCTGACTTCTGTCTGTATTAACTGATATCTGTCACTATTGCTACGCTTCATTGATCTATAAGCGGAGAATGTAAGCGGTGTATTCTTTGGTGCTATTAGTTTTGATTCTTCCCAAAGGTTACGATCGTTCCTTCGCTGAGTCTTAACAAGTTGCTGTGCCTTGTAGTCTTCAAGCATCTTCTTGTTTTCTTCTGTTAGTTCAAACGGCCTGTTGGATGCTTCTTTGTTCTGTTCGCTTTTCTTGTCCAGTTCCAGAACATAGGGTTCAAGTACATGCGTGCAATTATGTGTTATAATAGAGTTAGCAACATACCAATTATATTTTGTTTGGAGGTTATAAACATGTCCATTAAAAAACTTACTCTCGACTTCGACAATGTCCGTTTCCTGTATATGTCCGGCAAGACAATCAAACAAATCGCTGAGGTTATCGGCATCGCCCAATCTACTCTCGAAAAACATCTTAGTATCGCTGGCATCAGTCTTTCTGAACTCAGACCTAGAATCAACCCTGAGCCTCGGTGTGACAGAATCCAACTTGATGTCGAATCCATTGTTGCAAGATACATTTCTGGTGAATCTAAAAGGTTCATTGCCAGAACACTCAATGTCAACGAAGCTGTTGTTGCTAAAAGACTCGCTGAAAACGGATTCCCTATTGCCGAGAGCAGAAGCGAGGCTGGCATTATCAGAGCAAGCAGAATGTCTGAGTCTGAACTCAAAGAACTTACAAAAGCTGCTCATGATGCTGTTCGTGGGAAAAAATACACATTTGAAGAACTCTGCAACAGAGCCATAATCAAACAAACAGCTACTGTCAATATCAGCGAGACTGAAAAGCTTCTTGCCTCGTGGTTGTTTGAAAGAAATATCCCCTTCTTTCCTCAACGTGCTATTGGAATTTACAATGCAGACTTTACTATTGGATCCATCGCCGTGGAAATCTTCGGGGGCAACTGGCACGCTTCGGGTGAACATCTCGCTAGACTTGAAGAGCGTACTCGGTATATCCTCAATTCTGATAGGAATATTTATATAATCTGGGTTTCCAACAAAGGACTCAGCCCCGATATATTTGATGACCTTATCCCCTTTATTGAGAAGTCCAGCATTGATCCAACCTTTCGAGGTCAGTATAGGGTGATTCGGGGTGACGGACAATTCTTCTCCGCTGGCAGTTCTAAAGACGATAATCTCGCCCTCGTAGTGCCGGGCAATGTGAGAAAGCAACGGCGGGCCACTGACTAGTGTGCCTGCTACAAAACAATTAGGATGAAGGTTTAGATATCCATCGGAAAATGCTGTCTCCATAAGTGAAGGGTAATCTGTATTGTCACCTGATATAGAATAGACACGTCCCTCATATATGGCGCATATCTCGCAGCAAGTCAACGTTGTGCTAACCTGTACTAAGTCGCTACCGATGTCTTTTGATTGCTGTAATACAGCCGCATTAGCCGCTTCTCGTGGCACCGTCCTCGCTATCATGTTAGCATATACACCGATGTCAATAGGACGTCCGTTCCTATCTAAGATAGAAGTTATGCCAGCATCGTTAAGCGCATCCATAAAGATATTCCTTGTCATCTTACTTGCTCCACCTGCTGCTGATGCTTGTGATCCTGCCTCTAACCCTATCTGCCTAAGTTCATCTTCTGCCCTTCTACCGATGTATGCCACGCCTTCTTGTAACGGATCAACTACGTTATCAATGTAAACTTGCACCTTATCGTTATCTGCAACCATCTTTGACACATCAATGTTTGAATCCCTGTAGTATCTGTATGTCTGCTCCATGCCTGCATCGTAGGCTAAAGGTATAACTTCATTGGCCCAATCGTTGCTATACTCGTTAAGCACCCTTAACTCTTCCTGTACGCTTGCTAAGACTTGCTTGTAGTATGTTGTACTGTTACCCTTAACTTGGGCATCTGCGATGAGCTGTAGCAACCTATCTTGAGCATCCTTATATGTCTGTACAAGTAGTTCAATATCAGCATCCAGTCCACCGTCTAAGTAGTTAGCCATCCCATCACCCCTTTATTTAACAGCCGTGATATCAGGCTTCATAGTTTCATCCATTGGTTTTGTTGTGTCCAATGGATTGCTAGTGTCAGTTGGCTTAACTGGTGGAGTGTACACAGGTGCCCTTAATGGGTTCATCGCTGCCTCGTCATCCAGTATCTTAGCTAGTTCTTCATCTGCTCCCTCATCGTCCATGTCGTCCATCTTCTTAATAGCGGATATCTGGGACATTGTAGGCTTGTTCCCTGTTCTTATCTGCATGATCTGTGCTTGTTCCAATGGATCCTCCGGCAATCCATCTGCCCAAGTGATATTTATAACAGTATCAGATAAGTCCATGATGCTATCTCCGCCTAGCTGACTGCAAAGTACAAGTGCTTTCTTCAGTCCTGCATCAAACCTTGTCCTTATTCGTGAAACTTTAGCCAAAGGTGAAACCATTAACCGCCTCAATGCAGAACCGGAAGCAATCTGCCCTGTCTGGTTTGACATATCCCCAAATATAGCAGCACCCATTTCGCTTATAGTGTAAAGAAAGTTGATAAGCTTATCTATCTGTGTGAAGTTAGCTGTTAACTGGCCATCCCATGTTATATAGGTTACATCTGGATCATCCTTTTGATCTCGTGGGAAGTAGTTTGCAGCCTTGAGCCGCCATTCACCTGTTGCCGGATCACGTTCTAGTGCTGTCAATGGGCCTGACATACTCGGTGAGGCATGTTTGTCTAATATCCTGGCTATCTGTCCAACTCTAACCATTAACTCTGCAATGATTGAATCCACATCTGTGTAATCATCTATGCCTGTAGCGCGATCCGATGTTATGGTGTTAGGTATCTGTACTATGGCAAAATCATCCAACCCTGTCTTTACTGTCTTTTCTTTCTCGGTCATTTTTCCTATGTAACAACCATTAAGAAGATGCACTCGTTCAATATATTCGCCTTTGCTATGTATCTGTACTTTTAGGTACTTCTTTCTTTTCTCTTGTACTCCCGTTTCATAAGTCCATGCCAGTACATGAAACAGTTTGCACCTTACGTTGTCCGGGCTTACTATAGGGAACCATATAGGCGGCTGTGTTAAGTCAATTAGTCCACCGTCCTCATCCCTGACATAAAATAAGCCATCACCATAGCGGCTGATGTCTATAACATTCTGATAGCAAGTGTTGAATAGATCACTGCTTTCTATTATCTCATCTATTGTATCTTGTTCAGGGCTGCCCTTCTCCCCTGCACTTATCTGAGGCGTTTCACCCAGCAATAAGTCAGCAGTCTTTAGGGATATCAGTTTTTGAAAGTTCAGTATAACCGGGTATGATATAATCTGCTGGAAGTTTCCTATTACCCGTTCTATTCGTTTCAAACTTTCCTCGTATACTTCTACATGCTTGCACTCAAATAAATTTCTATTCATTTCGTACATTTCCAACCGTTCTTTTTCTGATGATGGGGGAAATCGTTCACCCTCGCTCAGCCATGATAAATCTGTAAGCATTCCTATTCCTCCCATCATTTCTTGATTTATTTCTTACCCAAGGGTGGAGCAAGTACACTCAAGTCCCTGGAATAGCCATTCTTGTTTTTGTGTTTTAATAGAATATTATTACTACCAGTATATAAAGCGCCAGATAAACAACAAATATAGAACATATCAGCATTATTAGGTAATCCCTAAGTCTATATCTCATATCCTTACCGTTACGGCACCGACTCGTTCCCTTGCTTCATCACCGTAGCAATAGCGCAGGGCATCCAAGATGTGGTTGTGCTTGTCTATTGGCACTGGTATAACGTTGCCGTTGTTGTCTTCTTTCCACTTGTACTGCTGGAACTCGTTCTTAGCGTTCTGACAGCCTATGTCTATTATAATTTCTTGCTGTTGTAACCACTGTATTCCGAACATGATACTGTCCTTGCCCTTCTTTGCTGGCAATGCTGATATGCCTAAGTCCTTTAACTCCTGTATGGATTTTGGCTCGGCTGAATCGCATGTAATGTACTCATAGTTTATCATATCTTTTATTTCTTTTGCTAACCTGTCATTGGTTAACCCACATTGGTAGAACTCATCAAGGATATAAATGCGCTTATGCTTCTTGTCATAGTGCGTTCTTACTATCGTTGCAGGATCGGATGCAAACCCAAAGTCACAGCCATTCTTGTAGTTATCAGCATACTTCCTGACCTCTGAACAGTCTTCAACCTTCCAGTTCTTAAATATAACCGAACCCAGAACACCCCAATTACCAAGTGTATACACGTTGTAATAGTATTCGTCCTTCTCGTTCTCCATTGCGGCTATATCGTCTTCTGTCAGGAACTTGTTATCTTTGTATGTAGTCTTTAGTATAAGCGTGTCATTGTCTTTATACTGTGTCTTATCATCATCCCATTTATCGAAGAACTCCTTGTATATCCAGCTAGACTTCATGATAGGGTTGAATGAAAAGGTTATGCGCTTGTTCCCTGTGAAATCTGAATTACCTCTTAGTCTCTTTGTTAGTTCCTTGTAGGAGTTGTAATCTATCTCTGTGGCTTCTTCTATCCATATATCGCTTAACACGCCTTTAGTAGGTGTGATTGACTTTAGTTTCTGTGCATCGTCTAAGCCGCAGCTTAGTATCTGGTAGCCGTTCTTGGCTGTTATGACCATGTCTGTCTTGTTAATAGTGAAGTAGTTATTTATGTCCATATCGTTTATGATCTTGCACATCTCATTGAACACTGACTGTCTTATCGTCTTAGCTACGTTCCTGACTATAAGGTAGTTTCGTTTCTTTGTAAGTACATCTAGTATAGCCCTTTGTGCCAGGAAGACTGACTTGCCGCTTGAAGATCCACCGAATACTATCTGTCTGGGTGTTTCGTCATCCAACAGGTCTGCGTATACTGCGTTGGTCTTTATCTCTATATCCATGCTACACCTTTTTAATGGTTATATTCAGTTCGTTGCCATCTTTGCCTGTTAGTTCTAAATTGTTTTTATCTGTCTGTTTAAGATATTGTTTACCTAACCACACAAGCATAGTAGTGTTGCCATCTTCAGCACCTTTCCATTGCATACGCCTCAAACAAGACTTGCCCTCATCCATTCCCTTTTTATATAGCACGCAAAATTGTTCATCCCTTTGCAATGTATCATGAGACACTTCAAGAATAGCAGCAATTTCTTCTATAGTACATTGTATATGTGCCAACTTAGTTATCAAAGTATAATCCAGTTTTATTTTAGGTCTTCCCATATACAACCCTCCTATTTAATCTTTCATATTGCACAATAAAAAAACACCCTTTAATATCTGCATACAAGTGCAGTATTGGGTGTTTTTCGTGTAAGTGTCTACTGACAACTCTACATATAT
>Ga0209748_1000754_pt1 | contig 16658 bp, 15 predicted proteins | sample BarGraIncu00421A_FD_185490 | JGI IMG/M metagenome (GOLD analysis project Ga0209748, IMG submission 185490) | Arctic peat soil microbial communities from Barrow, Alaska - Barrow Graham LP Incubations 004-21A (SPAdes) (version 2) | ecosystem: Environmental > Terrestrial > Soil > Wetlands > Peat... | reverse complement strand
TAGACGTAGGTCTCTTGGTTTCATTCCTCTAAATTATTGGTTTGAAGGTTGTGAGGGCCATCACGTTGACCCGGAGCAAGTTATCTTCTTGCCGAAAGAGCTTCATCGTAGCATCCGTCACCGTCAAACAGACGGACAAGGAATGGCACAAATAAATGCTATCGCTTATAACTATTTATTCAAGCAAGAGGTAATGGGCTCATGATAAATTCAAACGCATTCGCTAATGGACTAAGGATGGTGGCGCAGAAGAGGCCGATAATTAAGCCACCCATTGCACAGCCAGTGATGCCTCAGCCCGTTACTGCTCAAACACCAGCTCTCGGACTGAATCCTAGACCGCCCACTGAGTCAGGTTTTCCAGCTCAAGCGGCAGCTCCCGGCATAGCGCCGGTGACACCGCAGCCAGTTAGCCCACCATCATTGATTCAGGATACACTGCGTAGACGCAGAGAATTAGGAATATAGGAGAATAAATGCCACTAGGAACAGGAGCGTCACCAGTTAAGGACGCAATGTTAGGATTTCTTAATAAGGGCAATGTAGGCGGAGCTCAGGCCGGAACGCCAAATGCTCCAATGGCACCTGATGTGATGGGCGGAATTTCAATTCCAGCATCACAGCTAGGGCCAGTAGCTGAGGGTGACACCGTTACCCTTACCGTTACAGCAGTAGATGGAGAGAATGTCTCTCTTCAAAAGGTAGAAGCAGCACCACTACCAGAAACACCGGGAGCGCCAGCTCTACCACCACCACCTTTATAAACTAGGAGTATTATGCCAATTGACAGCTATGACCAAGCTATCCAAGATTACACGGCAGCAGCCGAACAGGAACCTTCAACCGAAGCAAATTCTGTGACAGTCGCACCGGAACCCGTGGAAGGGCAGTCAGTTCAGAATGACGCAGCAGCACCTGCCGCCGAAGGCGAACCGCAGGTAGCGCCCAACTGGAATCCGCAAGATTTCTCTTTCAAGGCCGATGGACAGGTTAGAACCGCAAAGGACAAGGCAGAGGCTCTAAGCCTCATGTCTTTAGGTTTCCACTACAATCTACGTGCACAAAAGCTTAACCAGAGAGAAGCCGCTCTCTATGCGAGAGAGGAAGCTCTTAAGACTCAGCCAGCTCAACCAGCACCACAGCAGCAGCCAGAAGCAGAGTTTAACCCATTTTCACCTGTAGTACCAAAAGACCAGAATGCGACTGCTCTTGAGCAGCGTCTGGCACAGCTTGAACAGCTAATGACAGCGCAGACGGAGAAACAGACTACAACCGATGCGACACAGTATGCAACACAGGTGACAGATTTCGCGGGCTCTCTTGCTAAGGACTTCTCTATGTCTAAGGAAGAGATTGACGAGTTTATTTGGTCAGCCATGCAGGTAGCAGATAACTTCAAAGATTTGGACGACCTAAAAGCTTTTTTCTACAAGACCCATCCAGAAGCCCCGGAGAAGCGTGCTAAGATTATTGCGGAGCAGGACATCAGCAAATTTAAGAAACAGATGTCTCGCAACACGATAGTAAATGGTACAGCCGTGGGCAACACTCCCACAACCAAAAAGCCAATAACAGACTACGAAGCCGCTTATGAAGGTGCCGTACTAGATTCTAGGATAGGTAACGCAAAGGGGATTCAGTAGTCTCTCACACAAAGGGAGAAGAATATAATGCCTATTCAGACAGTTACAGGTGTTTCTCCGCTAGGTACAGCTTATACTAACTCAGCGGAAAGCATTATTTCAGACTTCAACATTGCTACTAGGGATTACTTCCTTCCAGCACTTGTTGACCAGATTTGGAAAAAGAATACCCTTCTTGATATTCTCGTAAGCAAGCAGAAAAAGATTGGAACCGGACGCAAGATTGTTCTTGACCTTGAGTACGGTGACAGTATGAGTGGTGGAGCTTACACCAAGACCGACAGGCTGGACATCGTTCCAACTGAGTCACTTGGACAGGCAGAGTTTGACTGGGCCCACTACTGGGCTGGTAACTCTATCTGGAAGTTTGACGAGCTACAGAATGCTGGCAAGGAACAGCGTCTTGACCTGCTTAAGGTTAAGGTTAAGGCTATGGAAAAGAAGATTCGTAGGGACATCGCACAGGACTTGTTCGTTACTGAGGCGGCTCACGTTGCTGGACACATCAGTTCCATTAACCAAGCTATCGTAGAGCAGAACAACGTCTACGGTGGAATCCAGCGCTCAGCCACCAACTGGTGGTGGAGAGCTCCTACCAGCTCTACCGCTTCACCCCTAAGTCTCGACCTCTTGGAAAGGTCTCTCGTTGAGAGTGCCCTTCTAACCAACGAGCCAGCAGACCTTATTGTTATGAACAAGCACGCTTTCAATGCTTATTGGAAGCTATGCACTGACAAGACGGTATGGAATGACAAGGCAAAAGACCCCGGACTTGAAGCCCCACCTTTCGGAAAGGCAAGAGTTATTTGGGATGCCAATGTTCCTGATGACGGTGGTGTTGCTGGTGCTAACCACAGCACCATTTACTTCATCAACACCGACCATCTATTCATGTACAGCCACCCCAAGGATAGCTTCACCTTCTCAGGATGGACTGACATGACGAACATTGAGGGACAGCGCAGGCTTGACGGGCGTATCTTCTGGACGGGCAATCTTATGACTGACCTTCCTCAGGCTCACTATTCTCTAACAGCTATAGCTGACCACACTGGCTAATCACTTAAGCTAGTTAAGTCAAATGGGGGCGGCTAAATACCGCCCTCATCAGGACAGCAGACACGCGAGCCCATGAGTGCTAAGCGTGGATAAGGAGAACAAAATGCCTCTAAAGTATACAAACACTACCTATGGTGGAGCCGCAGCTACTCCTATTTCTGGAACAGCTCTATCGGGCGGAAGGCTTCAAACGCTAAGACAGAATCTTGGCTTTGCTGAGCTTAATGTCAGCGGAAACAGCAATATGTACGTTCCGAAGGGAAGCCTTATTATCGGTGCTCTCTTTGCCCCTTACACGGCTTTTACTGGAACGGCAGGAGACAAGGTTGCATTCAATTGCGGAAGCGAACTTATTGCCGACACCGTTACTACTCTCGCCAACCTTGGCGATGATGTTGTTAACGGCGCAGTTGCTACACTTAAGGTTAAGTGTAAGGCAGATACCGTTGTTTCATGGGTATTCACCGGAACAGCATTTACCGCTGGTGCAGGTGAGCTGGTAATTATCTATCTTCCTATCAGCGCTGCATAAGGTGGCTTGATTAATCGGGGGCAGCTCTACATACGTGGGGTTGCCCCCCTTAACTATCTATAGGGGGTTATTCGGAATGCCAACGGGCACATATGTACGGACAAAAGAAATAAGAGAAAAAATGTCTATTGCTTGTAGGGGCTCTCACCCGTTAGGGATTTCTCCAACTATGGGAAAATTTGGTTCTGAAAGCCCGATGTGGAAGGGCGGAAAACGGATTTCTGGACAAAGAAAGACAGCAAAGCGCAGAATTCTTGGATTTATTCCACTGAATCAACCATTTGATGGGGCGGACGCACACCACATTGACAAGGAACACATAGTTTATACGCCACATACACTCCATGCAAGCATTCCCCATAACGTTTGGACTGGAAAGAATATGGAGAAAATAAATGCTCTCGTATTTAGAGCATTAGAATTTGCATCTTAAATCGGAGCAATTAATGGACAAAAACATGAATGAAAAGGAAGAACGCAGGATGAATGACCCGTCAGCAAATGTCCTCATGCTTGTGGGTAATGCCACAAAATATCTTGAGGACTTGCACAAGCAGGGGGTAGAATCCGCCAAGGATAGGTTAGAAGCGGCTGTTATTGCATCTCAACGCGAGAGAGCGTCGGAGAGCGAGCGCATAAACAGCCTTCGTCTCGTGGACGTTCAAGCCGTAGCAACCGCCAATGACAGGGCCATCAAACAGGCAGAGGTTCTTGCAACACAGGTTGCTGCATCAGCCGAGGCTCTCAGAATCCTTGTGGCTCAAACTGCTTCAACGATTGCTAACCAGCTTGCAGAGGTAACAAACCAACTCATATCTCGCATCGCCGCTCTAGAGAAGGCGCAATATGAGGGCGTTGGAAGGTCTGGAAACATTGACGCTCTACCCGCAGCGGTACAAGCCATCAAAGAAGCACTGGCGGAGTCTAAGGGAAAGCAAGGAATTTCCATTCAACTGATTATGGCTATTGCAGTTGCTTTTGTAGGCATTGCCGTATTTATCATTGAGACTATTATCCGTTCAGGGGCCGTAAAATAGGAGATAACGTGGAGAGAGGACTAGACTATGCAAGCTTAAGACCTGACCTAGATGCAGTCAAGAGAGTGGGGTTCACGTTTGTGGCCCGCTATGTCTGCGCTCTAGTCGGTACAAAGATTATTACTAAGGCCGAGGCTGATGACATCAAGGCGCACGGCCTTGGATTGGTTCTTGTCTATGAACAGTACGAGAGGCGTCCACTTGAGGGCAGGATTGCGGGGTCTAAGGATGCTATCGTGGCCCTTGCACAGAGTATAGCCGCAGGTTTCCCATCAAATAGACCGATATATTTTGCGGTTGACTTTGATGCAAGGCCCGCTGACCAGCCCGCCATTGATGAATACCTTCGTGGTGCAGCTGAAATCCTTGGACTCGCTCGTGTCGGTGTCTATGGTGGCATAAATCTCATTGACAGGTGCTTCGCAAGCGGAACCGCAAAGTGGTTCTGGCAGACGGGCGCTTGGAGTTATGGGAAAGAATCTGTTCATGCAAACTTTGTGCAGATGACCGCCTTGAACGGAACCATCGTCGGCGGTGTCAAGGTTGACATTAACGAAACTAGGAAAGCAGATTGGGGGGCAGCATTCATGCCTATAGTAGAAGCACCAACGAAGGCTGAACTAAAGTTAATAGAACTAAAAATCATTGACCCCGGAATGGATGTTCACGGTGTTCCATCTTGGGGAGCTATAATGTGGACGCTCTATCGTTTTCTTGTGGCAATTGGAAAGGCATAGGAGGAAAGCATGGCTATAGATTGGAATCCCGTAATACTAGCAATAGTTGCACTCATTAGTTCAGTCATTGTTACACTGGCCCCCATAATGGTTACGGCCTTTATCAACGCACATACGGCAAAGCTTATTGAAGTAAAGACGCTTGCCGACAACAATCAGGACATTGCTAATGGGATTGTGGCAGTGGTTCAGAATTCTTATAAGGCATTCACGAACAGTGAAAAGTTCCAGTCTGCTTTTGAGAAACTGAATGCACAGCTTCATCTTCCACCTGACCAGATACAGCAACTCATTGAGCAGGCGGTTGCAACCTTAACACTCACTTGGGGTGAGGCATGGACAAAGCTTGGCGAACCATCAACAACGCCCGTGCCGTTTAATGGAGCCTACCCCATTCCCACCAATGCACACCAAGACGACGCTGACAAAGACCCAGTATAATTGCAAGGTGGGGCAGCTAAATACTGCCCTGCCTGCATCTAAAGGATGAACATGAAACCAGAGAGATTAGCTCAGTACAACACATTTCAGGAGAACCATCTAGGGTTCAAAGGTATCATCGCTGGTGTAGCTGATGAGTTAATCCCTGATGGTTACGTTCCTGATATGCAGAATTTGAAAATAAGAATTGACGGGATAGCTGAGACCGTTGTAAATCCGCAATCTATAGCTCCACCAACGGGCCAAGGTGGAGCAGGCAAGGAACTTAAATCAATCTTTGTGTGGCAACAGGACAATGGAACAAACGTCTTGCTCGTTCAGTATGGCCCCAATCTCTATCGTAGAGACGCTGACCACTGGGATGAGGTTTTGAATGGTGCTGCACACGCATTCGGCACATCTACGGAAAAGGCAGGCTATGCTGGTGGTATGCAGGATGAGTTATATATCGTCAATAAAGACACTCAGTGCATGAAGCTCACCAACACCTTCACCCTGACGACACTACCTAATGGGCCCAAGGGAAAGTATATCACCCTATGGAAGAACAGACTCTTCATTGGTTGCGTAACGGCCTTCTATGGCCTTTCTGCAACTACTTCTGCCAGCGGTTCAGCAGAGACGCTACCCTTTGGGGCAGCAAGTTCTGCCGTTATATGGAGCAATATTGGGCTTGTGGATGATATGCACGGTGGTGCCACGCACGATAACGGTTGGTACACCGGGGGTATCATAGCCCTTAGGACGCCAGAGAACTCAGCCTGCACGGGGCTATTACCCGTTCAGGAGAACCTTCTCATGTTCACAGAGAGTGCAATCTTTAGCTTCTCTGGATATGCAGAGTCAAACTTTAGCTCATTTGATTACTACCACGGAGCAAACACACCAAAGGATAATGCGGTTGCAACTGCTGGTGGGGTATTCTATATCTCAGATGACGGGTTCTATGCCCTAAGCACAGAACCTAAGAAGATTTCTGATTCAGTTTCACAATTGATAGACCCAACGGATGCACTTGTTAGTTGCACATACTTTGATTCCCGCATCTGGTTCTGTACCGGCCACACGCTTGTTGCGCTCAATGTTGCAACCGCTGCTTGGGAGAAGTATCAATATGGAACACCGGGCGTTGAGACACAGGATGTTATCTTTGCCGGAGACCATCTCTATCTTGGAATGGGAACTACCGGAAATGTACTACAACTCGACGTAGAGAATACGACAACTCCGGGCTATAAGACTTGGTATCTAGCTACTCCGGTTCACAATCAGGGGATTACCTCAGGAGACAAGAGATATAAGACCCTCTTTGTCTACGCAAGGAGTACGAACGATACTATGTCTGTATCAAGCGAACTTGATTATGGAACGGGAAACCCGATATATCCTGACATTGTTGGACTAGAGATTAGAGAGGGATGGGGAAACATGCTTTGGGGCGCAGAGGCTACCTCTGGTCACGGACACTGGTCTCTCTTATCTGCAAAGATAACCGTTTTCAAGAGAACCATTCTTGCTGACGTTGCGAGAACAATCAGTTTGAGATTTAATGGAAACGGAGAGGCCGCCCTGCTAGGGTATGCCATAGTCTACACACCTAAGAGAAAGTTCGGAGTAAGATAATGGGAATAATTACAAAGCCATATACCTTCGCAAGCGGAAGGGTTATAGACGGCACTCAGGTTAATGCTAACTTTGACGCACTTATTGCTGGCCTTGGAGACACCGCGACTCTACGCCCCACGCTGGCGTCTCTTGGAGCCGTTGCGACAGGTGACTCGCGTCTGTCCGACGCACGCACTCCTACTGCTCATACCCACGGGTTAAATAATCCTTCATTTGTGCCGCCCGCCATGATAGACTCACTTACTACTGCCAATTTTAGAACCGTACTATTCGGTAATAATGCGGGGGGTTATAATTTGGCTCCCGCTAGATGGAACACACCCCCATCCGTACTGGCCCCACTTATGGATTATGGAACTATGATGGCGTGGTCTGCGTATGATACTCACGGCTTTTTAGCATTAAATTATTCAACTCCCGGTGCAGTTGTTGGTGGTGGGGTAACTGACCGAATACTCTGGACTAAACGATTAGCCTTTAGTGATGATGCTAGATTTGCCGATGCCCGTCTAGCCTCAGATGTCTACCCGTGGGCTAAGGCAGCAAGTAAACCAGCCTATTCTGCCAGCGAGGTAAGCGCACTTCCTATCGCTGGAGGTACGATGACAGGAGAACTTAAGGCGCCCCTTTTCGATTCCATTACTGCCACCGTATCATCCCCCAACAACACGGCAACAACAATTTATACGTTTCCAAATACCAGTTCTGCGTTCTGGTTGGCGTCAGTAGATTTAGGTGATGTCGGTGATGCAACAAACTACGGAGTCTTTGCCATTATTCATACGCTTGGGCCCGGTGCCCGCATAATGCAGAACTTGCCAGCGGGCTTCAGCGCTATTTCATTGAGTGGATTGAGCATTCAGGTTACACAAACCAGCGGAGGCTCTCAAATAGTTCACCTTACTCTAACAAGGGTGGCGTAGAATGGGATGGGACTGGATTGCGGTTGCCTAATATGACACGACTAGGAGCGGTCAATGACTAAGCAAGAATTAACAGTTAAATTAACTGACTTGCAACAGAAGAGACTTACCCTTGCGGCTAAACTTGACCAGATGACGCTGCAACTAAGACCACTGGATGAGCTTATTTCTCTGCTACAAAGAATGCTCATTACATTGCAAACACAGGACGAGCAGAAAGAAGAGCTCGCTAAATTATTAGGAGTATAGCATGGCAAATATAGTTAAAACTTATTCGTTCGTAAATGGACAGCCTGCCGACGCTACGCAGGTCAACCAGAACTTTGACGACATCATTGCTGGCGTAGGAGACATTTCTGCGGCAGGGCACGCCCTGATTGACGATGCAAGCGCGACCGCACAACTAGCAACCCTTGGAGCGGCGGCCTATACCGAAGGGACGTGGACGCCAGTTTTAGTGGATTTTACTATTACCGGTGCAACGCCACCCATGGTGGGGCTTTGGAGGCGCATTGGCAATATTGCATTTGGCCAATGCAATATTAATGCGGGGACTGGAGGAAATACCAAGATAGACACTACGGCAGGAGTGAGTCACATTGATGGATTTAACGTTTCTCCGGCAGAGAATGCGCCTTGCTCGATAATAGTCGCGGCTGGAGCGATGGCGGGCATTATAACGACCAGTGCCACCATAGAAATACTTTCAACGTTCGCGGCGAGTGGAATTCTTTATGTGTCATTTACGTTCACGGCGGTCTCGTGACGAATGCAATCAACTGCGGAAAGATATGGGAGTGGACTATGAATAAAGCAGAAATGAGATTAAGGGTTCGTGATTCAATCAGCGAAGAAACCGCGGGCTACTGGTCAGATGCGGAGCTAGACAGATATATAGCTGACGGAATCAATAGTATGTGTGAGGTTCGTGGAATGGAGGCTCTCGTGCGTATCGTCATCTCTGATGATAAGCGTGCTCCCGTTCCGGCAACTCCAACACAGATGACATTCATTGACCAGCTATGGCTATACCCAGTGCCGGGAACCATAACCATTTCAGAGATAGCTCCTGTCGCTCCGGTATCTGGCGATGCGTGGTTTGTGGAATCAACGAGGGTATACTCAACCTATAGCGGAACCTCTTGGACAGCATCAGACCTTCCGATTAGAACAGACCTTGAGAGAACCGTTGACAGCATTGAGGATGGGTATATCAAGTTTACCTCAAAGCAGTCAGGACTATTGGAACTCGTGGGCTATCGTCTGCCATTAGCATTGACAGATGACACGACAGATTGCGAGATACCTGCGCCATTCGTGCTAGGTGTCGTTGAATATGCTATATCTAAGGCGGCATCAAAGGACGAGAACAAGCCGAAGATTGAGGAACACTTGGCTAACTTCTTTAACATTAAGAGAAAGTGGGAAGCAAAGCGTTCATATAAGCGTTCACACTTCGTGGACACGTGGATGGGTAAACTAGGATGAGCACAATAAAGATGTTAACTCCGGCAGAGTTATTGGCTATGGCTGCCGCTGCGAAGAAGGCCGCAGCTCAAAACCCAATGCAGGCCGCCTTGACCTCATATGCACAGGGGGCAAACATCGTACCCCCAACGCCCGCTGTTGGTACGGGGGAATGGTCTGCCGACGCCATAGCGGCTGCTATCGCGGCCCTCAAGGGTGCTCCAGCATCAGTTCCGGTGGCTTCCGCATCAGTTCCTGCGGCAACCGCAGCAATCCCGGCACCTGCCTATACAGCCCCCGCCTACACGGCACCTACCTATACAGCCCCCGCCTACACGGCACCTACCTATAAGCCTATCAATGTTCCCGCACCGGCTTACAAGGCACCGGACACTACGGCTCCTGCCTATACGGCTCCCGTCTATGCTCCTGTTGCCACTCCAACACCATCCTACACAAATCCCGCAGGTGGCCCCCTTATGGATGCCGCCAATGCGGCCTTTGCTGAATATCAGAAGAGCGCAACGGCAGCTGCGAACACGGAACTTGATGCACAGATGGCCCAAGCAAACTCCATCATTAACAATGGTGGTACTTGGAAGGCCCTACAACCAATAGCAGACAGGCAGATGCAGGATTCTATGGCCGCTTTGATGCAGATTTCTGTCGTTGCAAAGGCTAACGTAGCGGCCAGCAAGGCCGCTCTTGATACGCAGGAAGCAGCGGACTATCAGGAAGTCATAGATGTTCTCGACAAGAACCTTGACGGTGCTCGCAAGAGAACCACAGAGGATATGAATGGTCGTGGACTATTCTTCTCAACCGTACTTGACTCAGTGATGGGTGAGGTTGAGGCGGCTAGCGCCACGGAGAAGGGTCACGCGGCAGCACAGAGCAAGGCACGCTATGCAAAGATAGCCTCTGACATGGCCGTCATGACGGGAAACATTGATATTGAAGTCCTTAAGGGCAATGCCTCAGCTATCTCTCAGTACACAGCACAGATGCTACAGGTTGTTGCTCAGGACGAGCAGACCAAGCAGGAAATGGCAGCTCTCGTTGCCAAGCTCAGTGTTCAGAAGTCAGGAGTTATTGATGCAGTTGCTGCACAGGTATTTGCAACAGGACAACAGATGCAGGCAACGGCCTTTGGTCAACAGTCACAGCTCAACACTGACGCAGCTAATGCAGCGAATACTCTATTTAGTCAGCAATCACAGAATAGTCAGATGGGATTCAATCAGCAGGTACAACAGAACTCTGACGCAGCTAATGCTGCGATTACAAAGTACAGTCAGCAGGTACAAACTAATCTTGACGCTGCCAATGCTCAGGCTCAAGCCTTTAATCAGGCAGGACAGCTTAGCACTATGGAGTTCAATCAACAGGTACAAAGGAACAATGACGCAGCTAATGCCGCAATTGCGAAATTTAGTCAAGACCAACAGCTCTATGCCAACAAGACTAATGAGGCGAACACGGCCTTTAGCCAGCAGGCGCAGCTCAGGGGCGAGGCAACCGACGCTTCGAATACGGCCTTCACTCAGAATCTACAGACCAATGCAGCCTCAGCTGACGCAACGGCAAGAGCACAGCAAGAGTTCGTTTCAAGTATCGGACAGTACGCTGGCGACTATCAGGCAGCTATCAATGCCCTTGACCCTAATGACCCGCTATATACCTTTAAGGCGGGAATGCTAGGGGCCGACAGGCAGGCTAAGCTCATTGGTGTTGCCGAACAAGATAAAACGAATTTCCTTGCTACAATCACTCAGTATGCTATGGATTTCCAAGCTCAGATAAACAAGGTAGCGAATGATGGAAACACGAGCAATGACTGGCAGCTTCCTTACTTGAAGATAGCTAAGATGCAGAAGGTAAGTGACCAGCTCGTAGCTCAGGCAGCCGTTGATGCAGACGCGGCCAAGGCAAAAGCTCTCGAACTATACCAGAGTAAGCAGCTTGACCTTCAATGGTTCAATGCCACAACTCAGAGAATTAATGCCGCAGGTTCAGCAACAGGAACAACGAAAGCCTATGCACCGTCAACTGCCAAGACCGGAACAGCCAAGACTCCACCTAACGTATGGACTCACGCTGCGGCTCTTTCCTTTAAGTTAGCCTATGATAAGGTTGTCAATATGCCCGTGGGAACGACCGTTACTGCGGCGATAGCAGCAGACCCCGATATTGTCAATTCCGACTCTATCAACCTGCAAGTTGGAGACGTGTGGACAGAGGAATCAAAGGCTGCCTATATAGCTTCAAACAAGGGGCTATACGATTCAGCGGTGAATTCTCTCAACATAGCAGACCCTCTGTTGGGTTTGAATCCGAACAACACACAGCTTCACCCCGCACTTAAGGCGGTTCTTCAAGGAATGATAAATCAAGGAATTCCAACAACTATGGAAAACTTAAAGAGCTCAATCTATGAGGGCTACTATGCCCCTAGCAAGGTTGGTGGGTATGGTAATAGTGGTGGGGCAGAATACGACTTCCTAATGGCAGAGTACAATAAGTTGCCTCATTAAAGGAGTATTATGGCATTTAAGAAAGTTGCACTACCACAATTAACGAGCGCAGTAAAGCCGGGGATAACCCCCGGCCTATCTGCATCTACTAAGCCGGGATTCAAGAGAGTTGACTTGGGCTACAAAATTAGCTATGCTCAAGCTCCAACGCAGAAGGCTCCCGTTAAGCCCGTTCCAGTGGCACTACGTACTGCTCCTGCGTCAGCTGGTGGTGGAAGGGGAACTATCAATAGGGGCGTTGTTTCTCTAGACTCCCTCATTACGGCAAACCAGAAAACCATCAAGGTTCCTAACATCGGTTTTGGTAACACGCCCGAAGCCGATGCAGCCTACAGGGCATCCGTAAAGAGCGGAGTGACCAAGATTGAACCGGAAAGACACACTAATCTCGTTAAGGGAATAGCCGCCGGAACAATTGGTCTTAAGGCTACTCCCGCATCTATTGTCGCGGGTGTCGCTCGCGGAAGCGAAATTGGAATGGGAAAGATTGTCAAGAAGGAAGTTCCCGCTAATGGTTTATTTGGCAACACCCCTGAGTATGAGGCTGCATATAAGAACTGGACAGCAAGTACGGGCGGGCCAACGGTAACAAGCAAAGACCGTGCCGATTACGCCAAAGCCGCAAACGCAGCAGTAACCGCAGACCAGAGAATGCTTAGGGTTGTGGCTATCGTTGATAAGGAAATGCAGGCTAAACCAAACCTATATCTTCCAGATAGAGATAAGAGTGGAAAGGTTCGCAAGATTGACCAGTTCGTTTATGAGCTTGGTCAGGGAGCGGTTTCTGAGATAGCGGCGCTTACCATATCTGCTGCCACCGGTGGAGCCGCTGCACCCATTGTTGCTCCGCTATTTGGCATCTGGTCTTTCGGTAGCAAGTATGCCGAAGCCGTTGGTGCAGGAGTTGATACAGAAAAAGCCTACAACTCAGCAACCATTTCTGGCCTTGTAAACTGGATAGGAGAATATGTTCAGCTTAAAATGTTCGGAGCTGGAAAGAATGTTCTTGCTAGCGCTAGTGATGAGGTTCAGGGTGCACTCAACCTTGCATTGAGGGATGTTGCAATCAAGAGCCAGCCTCAGGTTATGGCTAGGGTAGCACGGCTCACCGCAGGATTAGGCAAGGTTGGAACCGCAGCAGGAAAGATAGGAATAAAGAATGCTGTTGGTGGTATCGTCAATGACGTTATAGAAAATGCAGCACAGGAATTCCTAGAGTCAGCAGGAGAAAGTGCAGGAGATTTTGCGAGCGGAGTCAAGCCACTCAACGGGCAAACGTTTTTGGACGCAACAGCAAAGGCTTTCAAATCAGCAGCTTATGGTGGAATCTTAGCGGGAGCAACCTCTATAGCCATAGGGAACATCACCATGAATGTTGACAAGGCTAACCTCGCAAGAGCACAGGAAACAATAGCCGATGCGAAATCAACCCTTGAGGCTAAATTACAGACCATGAACTTTGAGGCGAAGAAGATAAGTAACGCTCTTCCGACTGCCGCAATGGGGGCACTACAATTAGGACATAGTGTAGTTAATACTGCAAATATGACGGCTTCGGGATTCAAAACCCTTCTTCAAACGGCAGACAATCTTGCTATCTTTTCGGTAGAAAGGTCTGGTCAGGATGAGGTATTAAACAACTGGGGTAGAACTCAAGAAGTTAGCAGAATATTCGGTGGAGTGAAGGCTGTCCTAGGAATATATGAGGGCGAGGACGGACACATTGTTCATGAACACAGCTTCATAACGACAGATGTTAAGTCCTCAATGGCACTAGCTGTTGCCGCAGGACAGGAGAGCGTTCTCATCAAGTATCAGAATGCTTGGTACTTTGTTGACCCACGCACGGGGGAGAAGATTGGAACGGCGAGCGGGTTAAACTATGCCCCTATCGGCGCTCAGACACAAGTAACCCTGACCGGAAAGAAGGCTATGAAATTCGGCTTTGATAATGTCCAGTGGGGAGTTGAAGCAGAAACCACACCGGCACTTGTCTCAGCTATTGACAATAAGAGCGAGAAAGAGTTTGCAGACGTTCTATCTGCCGCTGGACTCGCCTATAACGAGCAGGGTCAACCTACCTACTACTCTGGCCCCGACATGACAATGAGCGGAACGTCACAATCTTTGGAAGTAACCCCTATAATGGGGAACGCAGCGGTAACTCCGGTTCAAGGGATGAGCGGAACTACGGAGCAATTCCTAAGCAAGAATATTCTTAAAGCTCTTCCTGCTCTTAGCGAAATGGCTCCCCATGACATCATGCGTTGGGCTGGCCTTACTGGGGAAGAGATTGCGGGAATGTCAGATAAGGTGGTTGCTGGTTTCGCAAAGAGAGTAGAGACCGCCTATAATGTAGCAAAGACAAAGTACGGAAAGAACATGGCCGAAGTTGTTTCAACGATGGTCAAGCCCTACGAACAGTGGGGTCTTGAGGAATACAACTCTATTAGAGAATTCTCTGCATCCATTCTAGGAGAAGAGAATGTTGACTTTGTAACAAAGATTCTTGCAGCAACAAGCGCCGGTATGCAGGTTGGGGCAAATGTTACCCTTACGGAAAAGGCGATAAGAATCATTCTTACAGAAGGAAGGCTTCCAACTGCGGCTGAGGGCTTTATGGGTGCTCACATAGAGAATATGAGAAAGATTCTCACCGGGATAGAACTACCAAAGGTTGGAGAGTTTGCTCAGGCCATTCTCGGAAATGATAGTGCTCTTGTCATTGACAGGTGGATGGCTCGTTTCTGGTTCAATGCTGAGAATCCTACCAATGAACAGAGATTGGTAGCCAAAGCATTAACCACTCAAGTAGCTAAGAAATCGGGAATGACTGCCCGTGAAATGCAGGCAGCTATATGGCAATATGCAAGAGAGGCTGCTGGCGAAAAGAAGGAAGGCTCTTTTGCTAAATATGGGGAGATGAGGGCTCATGCAGACGAAATCAGATTCCTACAAGAACTCCTTGCAAAAAGGAACGCAGTTAATCAACAGCCTATCACAGACGAAGCTGGAAATGTTAATGCAATTACTCCTTTTGCAACAGATGGTGCAATCAGTCCAAGAGCAGCAGCCGCAGCAGCCAAGCTAGATAAGAGCGGGTATAACGCCCCCTCTTCTGCTACTCTCTTCTATCAGACTCAGTACGGTGGACAGCAGCAAAGCGGAACGGGGCCAGCGCCAACAACAATGACTATCACGGCTGGCGGAAATCCCGTACTTACGAACCAGCAAGGACAGCCGGTAGCAGTTCTACCTACTCTTCTTAAGACCAAGCCGATACAGAACTTTGCTTCCCAAGATAGCCTCTCTCACGCAGAAGAACTATATAAGGATGACATCAATGTTCTTAGGAGTTTGGGCTATCTTGACGGCTACACCTACCAGCTGCTATCGGTTATCCGTGGTTCCTCAACGTCCACTGAGTATGCCATTCTTCACGGCCTTGCTCTATTGCCTGACGGAATGAAGCAATCCTTTGCTCCCGGAGTCAAGTTGACCCCAATTATGGAGCTCGGAGAAACCCTTAAGAAGAACGGGCTCACGGAAGAGAACCTAAATACGTTCTCTATCCTGTACGCAGCTTCAAAGGGAAACCCCGTCAACCTAGACTCAATGCCGGAAGTCAACCTGACAAAGCAGGGCAAGGGAAAGCTCGCTGATAAGCTTGCAATCGTAAAGGCAAACGCTATTACGGCTCTTGCGGCATATAGCCCTGAGCAGTACGCCCTACTCAAGGGTGTCATGGACGAAGCGCACAAGTACCTTACTCCCATCGTCAACGCTATGCACGCCAAGGGAATGCCCCTAGGGGAGAACCTAGACAGCGGCGCTATCAACGTGGACGAATGGATTGACGCATACGTGTCATCCGCTGAACCCAATACTAGCGGATTTGACGCATCCTCACCTACTCAGGAAAAGCACAATGAAACGATAAGCCACAAGCAGGTGACAGGGTATCTGAATGGTATCGTAAATACCATGAACAGGTACAATCAATGGTTCCAATACAATGAGTACGTTAAGCGATTCTCAACTGAGATGGGCTACACGAGCGATAAGGAAATCAAGGGAGCCCCAACATTCTTCGCGGATAATGGCGACGTCAAGTGGGTAAACGCTCCCGACCACATTAAGAGACAGATAACGAGCATCGTCAGCAGGGCTCACGCAACATGGGGATTTGTCAACACTGACATCTACCGCACCCTGATGACCGCAGAAAGGGAGTTGAAGCTTATGACTCCCGCATTCGCACAGACGAACACTGTCCGTGATGGTGCTCTTGTTTTAACTAGATACGGAATTCACCCCGTAGCTATGGCGAACACCATCCTCAAGCTCATCATCGGTAAGTCCGAAAAGTCATCTGGATTGGTTGGAATGGGCACTCCGAACGAGTTGACCGGGAATGTCTTTAGTGACTTCCAGAATATTGACCATGCCGTGGCTCTCACCCATATGCAGAGACTATTCCAGTATGTTCACGACAACGTACTTGGAGCCTCTGAGTCATTGATGAGGAACTACGCATACAATGTCGCTAATGCTAGTGGCAAGTCAGAAGTTGAGCAGATGTATGCACTGATAGCCAGCTCAGCAGACTTTAGCGTATATGGTAGCTCAGAAACGGCAGCTAACATAAGAAAGGCTTGG
>Ga0209748_1000752_pt1 | contig 16704 bp, 20 predicted proteins | sample BarGraIncu00421A_FD_185490 | JGI IMG/M metagenome (GOLD analysis project Ga0209748, IMG submission 185490) | Arctic peat soil microbial communities from Barrow, Alaska - Barrow Graham LP Incubations 004-21A (SPAdes) (version 2) | ecosystem: Environmental > Terrestrial > Soil > Wetlands > Peat... | reverse complement strand
CGAGAAGATCAAGACCGGCTGCGGCAACCTCTACGTCACCATCAACGCCGACGAGCAGGGCCTGTGCGAGGTCTTCACCTCGATGGGCAAGTCCGGCGGCTGTGCGGCGAGCCAGTCCGAGGCGCTCTCCCGCATGATCTCGATGTCGCTCCGCGCGGGGGTCGACCCTGAAGCCGTGGTGCGGCAGTTGCGCGGCATCCGCTGCCCCACGCCGACATGGGCCGAGGGCGGCAAGGTCCTGTCGTGCGCCGATGCTGTCGGGATCGCACTGGAGCACTTCATCGGCTGGCAGGAGACGGGCGAGATGCCCACTGCCGTCCACAAGAACAGCAACGTGCTCGACAACCTCGCGGGTGCCTGCCCCGAGTGCGGGAGCTCGCTCGAGCACGAGAGTGGTTGCGCCGTGTGCCGCGCCTGCGGCTTCTCCAAGTGCGCGTAGCCTAGAAACCGGCACCAAGCGCGGGGCGGAACGGGATCATCCCCGGTCCGCCCCGTGTCGGTTCTTGAGGGTCGAGACGAAGGAGTGCAGACGATGGTCCTGTCAGACCGCACCATCCGCGAGCAGTTGCTCGCGGGTCGCATACAGATCGACCCGATGCACGAGAAGGACATACAGCCTTCCAGCGTCGACCTGCATCTCGGGTCGCGGTTCCGGGTGTTCCGCAACTCGCGCTACCCCTACATCGACCCGACGATGGACCAGGTCGGGCTGATGGACCTGGTGGAGTCGTCGCCTGAGGAGCCGTTCGTGCTGCACCCGGGGGAGTTCGTCCTGGGCGCCACGGTCGAGCGTCTGGCGCTGCCGAACGACATCGTCGCGCGCCTCGAGGGGAAGAGCTCGCTGGGGCGGCTCGGACTGCTGATCCACTCGACCGCGGGCTACATCGATCCGGGATGGGAGGGCACGATCACGCTGGAGCTCTCGAACGTCGCGAACCTCCCGATCGTCCTGACGCCCGGGATGGCGATCGGCCAGGTGTCGTTCATGCTCATGACGACGCCCGTCGACCGTCCCTACGGGACTCCCGGCCTCGGAAGCCGGTACCAGGGCCAGACCGACCCGACGCAGAGCCGGTCGCACCTGGGCTAGGCGGCGGCCCTACAGGCCCTGGGTGATCCGGCTGACGATCGACGTCGGCACGAATCCCGCGAGGTACTTGCCGGCCCGCGACTCCATGAGCGGGAGCCAGCGGAGGCGACGGGCGGTGTCGGCGCGCATGGGCGCCACGGCGACGCTGTACGCGCCGAGCGCGTCGTCGGCGCTGCCGCCGGCGATCGCACGCCCCGCTTCGATCCCCGATCGCAGGGCGTAGGAGATCCCCTCGCCCGACGACGGTGACATGAACCCGCCCGCCTCTCCCGCCAGCAGGACGCGTCCCATACCCGGCACGACGTCGGAGTTCGAACGCAGGTAGAGCGCCGCGCAGGCCTCGCGCTTGACGCTCTCCCCGAGCTGGGGCATGGCGGCGCGCATCAACCCGAGCAGTTGGTCCGCCTTCTCCCACGGCCGCTTGGTCTTGGGATAGAAGACGGAGCCGACCAGCGCATGGCCGTTCTTCGGGACGATGTAGCCGTACCCGAAGGAATCACCGAGCTGCCGCGCGTAGATGCAGTCGAAGTACGGCTCGATCTCGCCGTTCAGCGTCACGTAGTCCTGCAGGGTGACGTAGGTGCTGGTGGCGCCGACCCCAAGGGAGCGTCGCACGGCCGAGCGGGCGCCGTCGGCGCCGACGAGATTGGCGCAGTGCAGGGTCACGGTACCGTCGGCGACCCTGCATCCGACGTCCACGCCGTCCGCGTTCTGCGCGAAGCCGGTCAGCGCGCACGAGCCGACGACCTCGACGGCGTCGGGCAGCAGCGACACGAGCCAGTCGTCGAAGCCGGCGCGGTCGACGTTGAGGAACGGGAGCGTCGTGGGCTTGCGGATGCCGCGATCCCAGTCGACGTAGCGGAAGTTCACGTGGCGCGGGGAGGCGACGATGCTCTCGGGGACCTCCCCGTAGCAGGCGAGCGCTTCGACGCTGAGCTCGTGCAGCATCCCCCCGCAGCTCTTGTCGCGCGGGAGCGACGAGGCGTCGATCACGAGGACGGCCCCGCGCTCGGCCGCATGCATGGCCGCCATGATGCCGGCCGGGCCGGCTCCGACCACGATGGTGTCGTAGCGCTCGTTGCTGGGAAGCGTCACGCTGCAATCTTCCTCTCCGATGGCGCGTGGTGCGGGTCACGGCGCGCGGCCCATCCCTTCCGGGAATGGGCGCGGCGATGCGCCGGACGAGTGCTACGATGGCGCGGCCGCAAGTATAGGACGAAAGGACACGCATGGCTAAGTGCTGGGAGCTGCGGGCCTGTGACGACGAGATGCAGTCGCGCTGCCCTCACGACGTGCCGAGCGACAAGTGCCCGGCGAAGTGCAACTTCGCCGTCTGTGACCGTCCGACCCACGTGCTCACCTGGGACTCCGCGCTGATCTTCGAACCCACCATCGACCGGCGCGCGGCCATCAAGGAGATGTGCACCTACTGCGAGTTCTTCCTCACCAACGGTCCGAAGATGCCCAAGGACGAGTAGGGCCGATGCGCGCCAGTGCCGCGACGCGCGCAGCGGTGGCCGCGAAGCTGTCGGCCTACGGTGCCGAGCTCGCCTCCGAAGGCGCGGCCCAGGTCGGCGGCGCCTTCACGAACGACCCCGAGGCCGATGCGCTCGTGAAGAGCTCTCCCGAGGCGTTCCTGCTCGCCGTGCTCTTCACGCAGGGCGTGCCGGCCGAGCGCGCTTGGGCGGGCCCGTTCCTGTTGCACGAGCGTCTGGGCCATCTGGACCTGGTCAGGCTGGCGGAGGAGCGGGACTCGGTGGATGAGGCCGTGTGCCGGCGCCCCGCCCTGCATCGCTTCAAGCACACGATTGCCGGCTGGATCAGCGACGCCGCGTCGCGCCTGCTCGAATGCTACGGCGGTGACGCGGCGGCGATCTGGGGAGACGCGCCGACCGCGATCGAGCTGACCGAGCGGCTCTCCGCGTTCCGCGGCATCGGGCGGAAGAAGGCGGCCATGGCCGTCGAGATCCTCTCGCGGCATTTCGGCGTGGACGTTCGCGGACTCGAGTGCGGGACGGTCGCCTACGACGTTCAGGTGCGTCGCGTGTTCCTCCGCAGCGGGCTGGTCGACCGCGACACGCCCGCCGACATCCACCGTGCGGCGTCCGAGGCGTGCCCGGTCTCTCCCGGGAGTCTCGATCTGGCGACCTGGCTCGTCGGGCGACAGTGGTGCCGCCCCGCGAACCCCCTTTGCGCGGAGTGCCGCGTGGGCGCGGTATGCCCACGGTTCACCGAGAGGACCGTGGAGGGGGTCGGGGCCCGCTAGGGGCTAGAGCTCTTCGAGCGACTTGAAGAGCAGGCCCGACTGCAGTTTCGGATAGAAGTAGGTCGACTTCTGAGGCATCGTCTCGCCGGCCAGCGCGACGGCCGCCACCTGCTCCATGCGCGTCGGGTTGAGCACGAAGACGGCATCGTGGTCGCACGCCGCCCTGAGCGCGGCGTGCGCATCCTTGGAGAAGGACAGCCGGTCGAGTGTGGCGGGCCGGTCGGGGTGCACGTCGAGCAGCGGCGACATCACGAGCTCCTGGATCACGGCGACGTCCAGGGCGCGCCACGCCTGCGACGTCCCGGCGGGGAACGCGTCGGAGTGGTCGATATCGGCGCGCAGACGTGCGAGCAGCGTGACGCCATCGCGCATCCCGATGATGAACGACGGGCGGTCGACCGCGGCGGCGAGCGCGTCCGCGGCGTGCCCCGGAGGCAGGTCGCTGAGCTCGAACCGCCGGGACAGGGCCCCGCGGAACGCCGCGGGGTCGAGCGGCTCCGGCGCATCCACGAGGCGGTGCGTCGGGTAGACCACGAGTCCGGGGTCGTCCATGTTGACGAGCGCCATCATCACGCTTTGATACGCACGCTCCGGCACCACGACCCCGACGGGTTCGGCAGCCGCGCGTTCGTCACGGTAGGCAAGGGCGGTCGTGTAGCGGTGGTGCCCGTCGGCGATGAAGACGGGACGGTCCTCCATGAATGCGGCGAGCGTCGCATGGTCGGAGGGGTCGGTCAGCGCCCAGACGGTCGAGACGACGCCATCGTCATCGGTCGCGGTGGCCAGCGGGGGAGTGCCCATCGCGCGTGCGACGAGCACGTCGGTCGTGTGCTCGGGATCCGGGAACATCCCGAAGACCTGGCTCAGGTTCGCAGCGGTCGCACGCGTCAGGTTCAGGCGGTCGTCGATGGCCTTCGGCAACGTGCGCTCGTGAGGCAGGACGACGCCCGCGGAGAACGGCTCGAGATGGACCGCCGCCACGAAGCCCCGGCGTGCGATCTCCGCGTCCGCGTGCCGGTAGCGCTGCTCGACCACGTAGACGGACGGTTCGGCGTCGAAGGCCAGCACGCCCGACGCGAGCCAGTCGCGCCAGCGTGCGCCGCCGGTCTCGTAGCGGTTGCCGGACAGCGTGGGGTCCAGAGGGCCCTCCGGAAGTTCGAGGGCGACGACGTTGTGGGGATCGCGCGAGAGCAAGTCCTCGCGCAGTGCGGGAGGGATCACGTCGTAGGGCGGGCCGGTCAGCGGCGTGACGTCGCTGCCTGCGGTGACGCGATAACGGACTGCGCGGAAGGGACTGACGCGGGCCACGGCACATCTCCTCGTATCGGTGGCGCAGCCTGCGAAGTGGCGCGCGAAGCCATGCTACCCGAGCAGATAGCGCAGGGCGAGGAACGCCAGCATGCCTGCGGCGATCGCCCCGAGGAAGCTGCGCGTGAACTTGAAGACGAGCGCCGTGGGCACCGCGGCCAGCAGGTAGGGGTTGTCGGAGGTGAGCATCCAGCTGCCGCCGGGCCTCAGTACCTGCGTCGCGACGATGGCGGCCATCACCGAGACCGGGACGTAGCTCAGCCAGCGATGCACGACATCAGGCAGCTCGAGGCGCGAGATCGCCGCGATCGGCACGAGTCGGATGACGGTGTTCGTGAGCGCCATGCCCAGGATCAGGCCCCAGGCCAGGGCCGGGCTCATCTCGGCGCCGCCGTCATGACGGTCGCCGCGGTGATGGCGCCGACGACCACGGGCCACTGCCCGGGTAGCCAGGCGGACAGCGCCAGCGCTATGGCAGCCGCGAGCGCGCCCGCGACGAACTCGCGTCGGCGGGTGATCTGGCCGACGAGCAGCGCGATGAACATGGCTGGCATCGCGAAGTCCACGCCCCACTTCGACGGGTCGCCGATGGCGCCGCCGGCAGCGGCCCCGAGCGCCGTTCCGAGCGTCCACCCTATCCAGGAGATGAGACCGACGCCGGTCATCGAGAAGCGCTCGGCCCGCCCCGCTCGTGCGTCGGCGATGTTCACGGCGAAGGACTCGTCGGTGAGTGTGTGGGCGAGCAGGACCTGGTGCCACCGGGGCACGCCCTTCAGGTGAGGCGCCAGGGTGGCCGAGAACAGCAGGTAGCGCAGGTTGACGACCCCGGTGGCGATCAGTGCGGCCGCTAGGTTGCCGCTCGAGGCGAGCGCGGCGACCCCTATGAACTGTCCCGCACCGGCCAAGACCAGCGCGGAGCACGCGGTCGCCTGCACGAGGGTGAACCCCGCCGCGGTCGCGGCGAGTCCGAACGCCGCTCCGACCGGCACGTACACCATGAAGATCGGCAGACCGAGCCGCGCCCCTCGCAACAGCAGCGAGCGGCGCGTGGGGAAGGGATCGGCGGCTTGGATCGGCGGCATGCGCGTGAGGATACTACAAAGCATTCGGGGCATTCGCGGGTATCATTCAGATAGCGACCCCGGGAGGTGGGAGCGGTGCGGTTCACGGTGTGGTGCGCGGTCGACGGAGCCGTCGAGGTGTCGATCGACGACGTGACGACGGTCGTGGTGCGCTCGGGTTCCGACGTCGAGGTCGCGTTCACCTGCCCCGTGTGCGGCACCCCCATAGCCGTCCGCGCGGAGGTGCCGCCCGGTCTGGCGGGAATGTTGGGCGCCGCGTGGGGCGACCTGCAGTCGGGGCACACGGAGGCATGGTCAGTGCCGTCGACGCAGCCTCCTGCGCCCGAGGAGATCGCCCGGGATCGGATGCGCGACCCGGTCCAGACAGCGCGGATCGACGCCTACGTCGAGTACTTCAGGCGGGAGATGGCCACCGCGGACACGGTCGAGTCCATGGTGGAGTTCATGGACGCGGGCGCTGGTCGCTGACGATCGGAGGGTCCTAGCGCCATCCGGCGAACCGCGTGCGGCTCCGGTCGGCCAGCCACGCCGGCGCTATCAGCGCCATTCCGCCGAGGAACCCTCCCATGTGAGCGAGATAGGCGACATCGGCCTGTGGCGCTCCCGGACCGATGGTCGCGATCCCGGCGCCCAGCTGCAGGACGAACCACACCCCGATGACGATCCAGGCCGGGATGCGTGCCAGTTCGACGATGAAGATGACGAACACGGCGGTGACCACACGCGCTCGCGGGTAGAGCAGCAGATACGCTCCCAGCACGCCCGCTATCGCGCCCGACGCGCCGAGCATCTCGGTGTGCGGGAACCCGGTCCCGAATGCCTCCACGAGAGCGGCCACCAGACCGCATGCCACGTAGAAGGCGAGGAATCGCCACGGTCCGAGCCGGTCCTCGATGTTGTTGCCGAAGATGCCGAGGTAGAGCATATTGCCGCCAAGGTGCACCCATCCGGCGTGCATGAACATCGCGGTCAGCAGTGTGAGCCATACGCCGGGCGCGCCCGGTGCGGCGGCCAGCGCGGCGGGGTCGAAGGCGAAGGTCGCGGTGAAGGCGGAGAGCGCTTTCGCACCGCCCGCGGCTTGGATCCGGAGCTCCCATACGAAGACGGCGACGTTGACTGCCAGCAGCAGCCACGTCATCCATGTGATGCGGGAGGTCGGGTTCTCGTCTCTCAGGGGGAACATCGGCTCGGGTCGTCCATCGTCGGCGCGGGCGGGCTCCGGGGGCCCTGTCATCGGCGCGAAGTGTATCCTAGTCGTCGCGGGCCCGCCCGAGCGCGGTGCGGCCTTCGTAACGTGGGAGGGGAGCAACGATGGAGTGGTTGACTGGCGTCATCGTGGTCGCGATCGTGGCCGTCGTCCTGGCCGGTGTCGTGATCTACAACCGTCTGATCACGCTGAGGAACCGGTGCGACAACGCCTGGGCGCAGATCGATGTCCAATTGCGCCGACGCTACGACCTCATCCCGAACCTGGTGGAGACCGTGAAGGGATACGCCGCTCACGAGCGCGAGACGCTTGACAGCGTCGTGGCGGCCCGGGCCGCGGCGATGGCGGCGACGGGCTCGGAGGAGCGCAGCGCCGCCGAGAACGTGCTGACCGGCACCCTGAAGTCCCTCTTCGCACTTGCCGAGGCCTACCCGGACCTGAAGGCGAACGCCTCGTTCCTCGATCTGCAGTCCCAGCTCACCGAGACCGAGGGCAAGATCGCGTACGCGCGTCAGTTCTTCAACGATTCCGTCATGAGCTTCAACATGGCCGTGCAGCAGTTCCCCGCGAGTCTGGTGGCGTCGACCTTCGGATTCCGCGAGCGTGTCTACTTCGAGATCGAGGCCGTGGCCAAGGAGCCGGTGTCCGTCTCCTTCTGACGCGTCCCACCCGCGCGTGACACGAGCCCTCAAGAGGAGCACCGACCGTGGCAGCATTCGCGTTCCCCGCTCTCGACCCGGTCGCCTTCCGGCTCGGTCCGCTCGCGGTCCGGTGGTACGGGCTCGCCTACATGATCGCGTTCCTCGCCGGCTGGCTGATCCTGCGTCGGCTCGACGACCGGTGGAAGCTCGGCCTGGGGTCCGACGGGCAGGCGGAGACGGTGCTGGCGGCGGTCATCGGAGTCATCGGCGGTGCCCGTCTCGGCTACGTCCTGTTCTACGGCGCGGGAGTCTATTGGCGCGAACCGATCCGGATCGTGCAGTTGTGGGACGGCGGGATGTCGTTCCACGGCGGGCTCGTCGGCATCCTCCTCGCAGGGTTGTGGGTGGCGCGTCGCTATCACATCCCGTACCTGCGTCTGACGGACGCGGGTGCGGTCGCGGCACCGATCGGGCTGTTCCTGGGCAGGTGCGCCAACTTCGTCAACGACGAACTGTGGGGCCGCGTCACGACAGCCCCATGGGGCGTCGTGTTCCCGAACGGCGGACCGCTGCCGCGTCATCCGTCTCAGCTCTACGAGGCCGGGCTCGAGGGCCTCGTGCTCTTCGGTGTGATGCTGCTGCTGACGCGCCGGCATCGTCCTGCGGGTGAGATCACGGGGTGGCTGCTCACGCTGTACGCGGTCTTCCGCATCTTCGTCGAGTTCTTCCGGGAGCCCGACATCCAGATCGGCTTCCTGGCCGGCGGGATCACCATGGGCCAGGTGCTGTCCATCCCCGTCCTGCTGGGCGGCGTGTGGCTGCTGTGGAGGGCGCACCGCGAGCGTAGGGTGGCGGCCGCGGCGCCCGTGGACGGCGGCGGGGAGTAGCGGGCAACGGTATCGGATCGCTCGCGCGTCGGCGCGCGCCCGAGGCCGCGAGGCCGTGCTATCCTCGTTGTCGCACCCCTTTGACCACGAGAGAAGGCGCAGCCGTACCATGAGGCATCGCATCGTTCTGACCGCGCTGGCAGTGGCCTTGGTCGCAGCGGCCGCGGCTGTGTCCGGCTGCAAGGGCTCGACCACCATCGAGTCGCTGTGGCCCGCCGCCTCGACGGAGCGCGTCGTGCCCAAGCCCGCGGGGACCCCGCGCTGGCCTCTCACGGGACTCGAGGCGCCATCGTTCGACGCGACGACGATCCGTGTCGTCTCGGTCAAGATCGAGAACCATTCGGCCGCGCGCCCGCAGACCGGCTTGGACAAGGCTGATGTCGTCTACGAGCTCATCGCCGAGGGCGGGATCACGCGTTTCCACGCGCTGTTCCAGTCGCAGGTGCCCAAGGTCGCCGGACCGGTGCGCTCGTGCCGCCCGCCCGACCTCTTCCTGATCCAGCAGTACCACTCGCTGCTGGCGCACGTGGGCGGGCCCAAGTCGGTCCGGAACATCCTGGCCTCGGACAGGACGCGCTACAACGACATGGACCAGTTCTTCAACCCCGCCTCCTACTGGCGTGTCTCGAACCGCGCCGCGCCGCACAACATGTACGTGGACATCACCAAGTTGCGCGGTTTCGCCACCACCAAGCGCGGCTATCCGGCCTCCGAGACGATCACGGGATTCGAGTTCGCGCGGGCGTCGACGGCTGCGACGCCGACGGTGACGCAGCTCACGGTGCCGGTGTCGGCTTCGACCAAGTCCCAGTGGCGCTACGATGCGGCCACGCGCACCTACGCGCGCTCGATCAACGGCAAGCCCCACAAGGACGCCGTGACCGGGAAGCAGCTCACCGCCCGCAACGTCATCGTCATGTGGGCCAAGGTCACGCCGTATCCCGGTGACAAGCACGGGGTTGTCCAGATCGCGCTCACCGGCAGCGGCAGGGTGTCGGTGTTCATCGGCGGCCAGCGGGTGGACGGCACCTGGGAGGCCGGCACGAACGCGCCTCCGAGGTTCAGGGACGCCACCGGGAAGCCGATCAAGCTCGACCCGGGCAACACGTGGATCCAGGTGATCGGCACGACGCAGAACATCTCGATGAAGTAGCGTTGGCCCGGACGCAGGGCGACGGCCGGTGAGCGTCTTCCGCACCGCCGCCGTGCTTGTTGGCCGGTTCGCCGAAAGGGTAGACTTACTTACCCGAGACAACAGAGCGCCAAGGAGCGAGCGGACCGTGCAACCCGGCCGCTCGTCTTGGATAGAAGGAGCGCGAGCGACCATGAGTGATATCAACATCACCGGTACCCTGCGGGTCAAGACCGGCCTCGCGGAGATGCTCAAGGGCGGCGTGATCATGGACGTCGTCAACGTCGAGCAGGCGAAGATCGCCGAGGACGCCGGCGCGGTCGCCGTCATGGCGCTGGAGCGCGTACCGGCCGACATCCGCGCCGCGGGCGGCGTCGCACGCATGGCCGATCCGACCATCACGGAAGCGATCGTCGCGGCGGTGTCGATCCCCGTCATGGCCAAGTGCCGCATCGGTCACTTCGTCGAGGCGCAGGTGCTGCAGTCCCTCGGCGTCGACTACATCGACGAGTCGGAGGTGCTCACACCGGCTGACGAGGAGCATCACGTCAACAAGTGGGAGTTCTCGGTCCCGTTCGTGTGCGGCTGCCGCAACCTCGGTGAGGCCCTGCGCCGTATCGGCGAGGGTGCCTCGATGGTCCGTACCAAGGGCGAGCCCGGCACCGGCAACGTCGTCGAGGCCGTCCGTCACATCCGTGCGGTCACCGACGAGATCGCCTGGCTGTCCGGCCTGCGCGGCGAGCAGCTCTTTGCCGCCGCGAAGGACCTTCAGGCCCCGTTCGAACTCGTGAAGTGGGTCGCCGACAACGGCAAGCTCCCGGTGGTCAACTTCTCCGCCGGCGGCATCGCGACCCCGTCCGACGCGGCGCTGATGATGCAGCTCGGATGCGACGGCGTGTTCGTCGGCTCCGGCATCTTCAAGAGCGGCGATCCGGCTGCCCGCGCCAAGGCGATCGTCGAGGCGACGACGCACTTCCAGGACGCGGACATCATCGCGAGGGTCTCCCGCAACCTCGGCGAGGCGATGGTCGGCATCAACATCTCCGACATCCCCGAAGGCGAGCGCATGCAGGAGCGTGGCTGGTAGCGTGAAGGTCGGGGTCCTCGCACTCCAGGGTGCGTTCCGGGAGCACATCGTCACGCTCGAGGCGCTCGGCGTGTCCACCATCGCGGTGCGGCTGCCGAAGCAGCTCGAGGGCTGCGCCGGGCTGATCATTCCCGGCGGTGAGTCGACTGCGATAGGCAAGCTGATGGCCACGTACGGCTTCTACGAGGCAGTCGCCGAACGATGCGCCGACGGCATGGGGGTGTGGGGCACGTGCGCGGGAGCGATCCTGATCGCCCGTGAGGTGCTCGACGCACTGCCCGATCAGCGCACGCTCGGGCTCATGGACATCTGCGTGCGGCGCAACGCCTACGGCCGTCAGGTCGACTCGTTCGAAGCGGACCTGGACATCGCCGGTCTCCGCGACCCGTTTTGCGGCGTGTTCATCCGTGCCCCGTGGATCGAGGCCGTCGGCGCCGGCGTCGAGGTGCTCGCGCGGCACGGCGGTCGCATCGTGGCTGCGCGCCAGGGCGACTTCATGGCCACCACGTTCCATCCGGAACTCACGGGGGACACGGCGTTGCATCGGCTCTTCGTCGAGCGGGTCGTCGGGGCGCCGCGCACCTGACTCCCGACTCGCCGGTGGTCTCGGCGCCGGGCGGGCCCGGCCCCTCGGGCCGCGCATCGGGTATCCTTACTGGCGGTCATCCTCCCGCGCGCGGATGCGCGCGTACGCGAAAGGGTCCGCCGATGTCGGGTCACTCGAAGTGGGCAACCACGAAACACCGCAAGGGCGCCGTGGACGCCAAGCGTTCCAAGTTGTTCAGCAAGCTGTCGAAGGTCATCACCGTCGCTGCGAAGACAGGCGGCGATCCCAAGCCGGAGAACAACGCCTCTCTCGCCGCGGCGATCGAGAAGGCCAAGAGCTACTCGCTGCCCAAGGACAAGATCCAGTCCGCGATCGACAAGGCGTTCAGCACGGCGGGTGGCGCGAACTACGAAGAGGTCATCTACGAGGGCTACGGCTCGGGCGGCATCGCCGTCTACGTCGAGGCTCTCACCGACAACCGCAACCGCACCGCCGCCGACGTCCGCGCGGCGTTCACGCGTGCAGGCGGCGCGCTGGGGGCGACCGGCTCGGTGGCCTTCCAGTTCGAGCGGCGCGGCGAGATCGTGATCGTCAAGGAGGGCGCCCCCGACGAGGAGGAGCTGCTCATGGCGGTCATGGAGACCGGCGGCGAGGACCTGGAGGACAACGACGACGTGTTCGTCGTCGTGACGAGTCCCAACGGCCTGGACTCCGTCAAAGACGGCCTCGAGGCCGCAGGCATCAAGATCGAGGAGGCCGAGTTGGTGATGCGCGCGAAGGCCCCGGCGACGGTCACCGCGGAGACCGCGAAGAAGGTCTTCCGGCTGATCGACAACCTCGAGGACAGCGACGACGTCCAGGACGTGTACCACAACATGGACATCACCGAGGAGATCGCCATCGCGCTCGACCTGTAGGACCCACGCGACACCACCGGCAGGGCGTCCCCGATCCGCGGGGCCGCCCTGCCTGCGTTTTGCGCGTGTCGGTGCGGTGCCGTAGACTGAACATATGTTCGATTGGCGACGTTGGATCGGGGGCGTGCGTGTCGGTGATCATCTTGGGCATCGACCCCGGACTGGCCAATACCGGCTGGGGGATCGTCGAGGTCGACGGTAGTCGCTTCCGCTGTCTCGGCTATGGGTGCATCCGGACCGCCGGCGCCGACGACACGGCTCGCCGCTGCAAGACCGTTCGCGACGGGCTGACGGACCTCATCGGGCGCTACTGCCCGGCGGAGGCCGCGATCGAGAACATCTACTTCAGCCGTAACGTCGCGACCGCGATGACGACGGGACACGCGCGCGGCGCGGCGCTCGTCGCCGTCGCTGACGCCGGGATGCCAGTCGGGGAGTACGGCCCCGGCGAGATCAAGCTCGCTGTCGTCGGCACGGGCTCCGCGGACAAGGGGCAGGTGACCTACATGGTCCGGACGATCCTCGGGCTCGACCACGATCCCACGCCGGATCATGCGGCCGACGCCCTGGCGGCCGCCATCTGCCACGCCAACCAGCGTGTAGCGCGAGCGCGCGAGCGCGCGACGCATGAGGCGACCGGGGCCGGTCGATGATCGCCTTCCTGACCGGTCGGGTGGCGGCTCGCGCCGCCAATCACGCTCTGATCGAGGTCGGGGGCATCGGCTATCGCCTCATCATGTCGACGTCCTCGCTCGCGTCTCTGCCCGCCGAAGGCGACGAGGTCACCGTTCACACCTACCTGCACGTTCGCGAGGACGAGCTGACGCTCTACGGCTTCGAGAGCGAAGGAGAGCGCGAACTGTTCGAGGCACTGATCGGCGTGTCCGGCGTCGGCCCCAAGGTCGCGCTCGCGGTGCTGTCCGCCCTGCGGCCCGAGGCGTTGAGGACCGCGATCGCGCGCGACGACATCGCGCTGCTCTCCAGCGTGCCCGGCGTCGGCAAGAAGACCGCTCAACGCATGCTGATCGACCTCAAGGACAAGCTCGGCGCCCCGGACCTGGGAGCGGCCGGTGGCACAGCGTCGTCACACGCGGCGATCGAGGCGCGCGACGCGCTGCTGTCGATGGGCTTCTCGCTTGCGGAGGCCACGGCGGCATTGCGTGACATCCCGGACGGCGCCACCACGGAGCACGTTCTCAAGCGCGCGCTGAGGGCGCTTGGAGGCTCCCGATGAGCGCCACGGGGCCCGTGTCATCCGAGTGGAGCCCTGATGACGAGCGGCTGGTCTCCGCGCGCTACACGCCCGACGACCTCGAGATCGACCGCTCGCTCCGCCCGAAGCGTCTGACCGACTACCTGGGTCAGCCCAAGGTGAAGGAGTCGCTCGGCGTGCTGATCGAGGCCGCCGCGGCGCGAAACGAGCCGCTCGATCATGTCCTGCTGTCGGGACCTCCTGGTCTTGGGAAGACCACGCTGGCGGGCGTCATCGCCAACGAACTCGGCGTGACCATGAAGACCACCAGTGGCCCGGCCATCGAGCGTGCGGGCGATCTGGCCGCCGTGCTCACGAACCTCGAAGAGCGCGACGTCCTCTTCATCGACGAGATCCACCGCCTCAATCGACAGGTCGAGGAGGTCCTCTACCCGGCGATGGAGGACTTCGTGCTCGACGTGGTCATCGGCAAGGGCCCGGCAGCGCGCAGCCTGCGCCTCGAGATCCCTCGCTTCACGCTGGTCGGTGCGACGACACGCACCGGGCTTCTCACCGCTCCCTTGCGGGACCGCTTCGGCATGTCCTTCCGCCTGGACTACTACGCGGCGTCGGAACTCGAGGCCATCGTGAAACGATCCGCGGCGATCCTCGGTGTCGACATCGACGGCGAGGGCGCGGCGGAGATCGCGCGGCGCAGCCGGGGGACGCCGCGCTTGGCGAACCGGCTGCTCAAGCGGGTGCGCGACTACGCGCAGGTGCGGCACGACGGTCGGGTCAACGAGGACATCGCCGCGGAAGCGCTGGCATTCTTCGAAGTCGACCATCTGGGTCTCGACAAGATGGACCTCCGGATCCTCGAGACGCTGATCGTGAAGTTCTCGGGCCGCCCGGTCGGCCTCAACACGCTTGCGACGTCGGTCGGCGAAGAGACCGAGACGCTGGAGGACGTGTACGAGCCGTTCTTGCTCCAGTTGGGGTTCCTTATGCGGACTCCGAAGGGCCGGCAGGCCACGCCGCGCGCCTACGAGCATCTCGGGCTCAGCGTGCCCACGCCGGACGCGCCGCAGGGCGGCCTGTTCTAGACGGGTATCCCGCGTCGATCACGAACGACCAGGGGCGCCCGCTTCGGCGGGCGCCCCTGGCATCGTCTCGGCCGCAGGCCGGGCTAGATCGTGACCTCGTAGGCCCACAGCCCGTGCAGGTTGCAGTGCTCGACGGCTCGAAGGACCGTGTCGGCCGGCAGCGATACCGGTACGCAGAACTTCGGGAACGTGACGGCGGGGAACAGGTCCAGGCGGGCTATCGGGGCCCCGTTCGCATACAGCTCGATGAACGTGATGTAGTGGTCGGTCCCGTTCGGGTGCGGCACTTCGTGACCGACCTCGATCGTGACCAGGAGACGGTCCAGCTGTGCCTCAAGGGTGATGAACGGTGTGTGCTTCTTCTCGAAGTCGCCCGCCGTGGCGAAGTCGGCTACGAGGGTCACGCTCGGTACGTCGGCCATGGGTCCTCCTGAGGGCTGGGGTACGTGCCGGAAAGCCGGTGTCATCCGGTATCTACCCGAACGCGTACCGTTCCGTATCCGTGCGACCGCGGGTCTCGCGCCGGCCGCGAAACCGGCCCGCGGGTAGAATCGTGTCATGGGCCGTTCCCGCCGAAGTTCGGAGATGGCATGCGCGTTCATCCGGATCTCATCGACCGCGACGATCTCGTCCTGCTGGTCATCGACGTCCAGGACCGGCTCGCCGCCGCCATGGAGCACCGGGACGCGACGATCGACGCGGTGGTTCGCCTCGTGCGTGTCGCCGCCCTCGTCGGCGCTCCGATCGTCGTCACGCGGCAGTATCCCTCGGGGCTCGGAGGGACCGTCCCCGAGGTCGAGGCGGCGCTGGACGAGTCGAGCATCGCCGTGCCGGTCAGTATCGTGGACAAGACCGCCTTCTGCGCGTGTGAGGAGCCGGGCTTCTCCGGCGTCCTCGGCTCGAGCGGACGCAGGCAGGTGGCCATCGCCGGGATGGAGACGCACATCTGCGTGACGCAGACGGCTCTCGCCCTGGCGGCTGCCGGGTACCGTGTCCAGGTGGTCGAGGACGCGTGCTGTTCGCGTCGCGATCGGGACCACGGCACGGCACTTGCTCGCCTAAGGATGCACGGTGTCACCGTGACCTGCGCCGAGGCTCTCATGTATGAGGCTGTCGGGCGCGCCGCCACGCCCGAGTTCAAGCGCCTGCTCGCGGTCGTCAAGGAGGGGTAGACTCCTCTTCGGCGGCCATGGCGTCCGGGCCCGCGTGAGAGGACCTGCATGCTTTCAGACGTCGAGATCGCCCAACACGCGAAGATCCGCCCCATCTCCTGGGTGGCCGAGTCCGCCGGCATCGAACCGCGCTTCATCGAGCCTTATGGCGTCTACAAGGCGAAGATCCGCCTCGAGATATCGAAGACCCTCGAGGACCGCCCCAATGGCAAGTACGTCGTGGTGACCGCGATGACCCCCACGCCGCTCGGCGAGGGCAAGACGCTCACGACGGTCGGCCTGGGTCAGGCACTGGCCCACACGGGGCGCAGCGCCTTCACGTGTATCCGTCAGCCGTCGCTGGGCCCCGTTTTCGGCATCAAGGGCGGCGCGGCGGGTGGTGGCTACTCGCAGGTCCTGCCGATGACCGACTTCAACCTGCACCTGACCGGCGACGCTCACGCGGTCACGTCGGCCCACGACCTGTGCGCGGCGTTCATCGACAACGCTCTTTTCCATCGCGACGCCATCGATCTCGACCCCTACGCCGTCACGTGGCGGCGCGTGCTCGACATCTCCGACCGCGCGTTGCGCACCGTTACCATCGGCCTCGGCGGCCGGTTCGGCGGCGTGCCGCGCGAGACCGGCTACGACATCACGTCGGCCAGCGAGGTGATGGTTGTGCTCGCGCTCGCGAACGATCTTCAGGACCTGCGCAAGCGCATCGGACGCATCGTTGTCGGCAGCGCGCGCGACGGGCATCCGCTGACCACCGAGGACCTCAAGGTGGCCGGCGCGATGACCGTGCTGATGCGCGACGCGGTCATGCCGAACCTCCTCCAGAACATGGAGGGCGGGCCGGTCTTCGTGCACGCCGGGCCCTTCGGGAACATCGCCCACGGCAACTCGTCGATCATCGCGGATCGGATCGCTCTGAAGCTCGCCGACTACGTGGTGACCGAGGCCGGCTTCGGCGCCGACCTGGGCTTCGAGAAGTTCTGCAACATCAAGTGCCGCACCAGCGGGCTCGCTCCCGACTGCGCGGTGCTGGTGTGCACGGTGCGCGCGCTCAAAGCCCACTCGGGGCGCTACGA
>Ga0209748_1000750_pt1 | contig 16741 bp, 15 predicted proteins | sample BarGraIncu00421A_FD_185490 | JGI IMG/M metagenome (GOLD analysis project Ga0209748, IMG submission 185490) | Arctic peat soil microbial communities from Barrow, Alaska - Barrow Graham LP Incubations 004-21A (SPAdes) (version 2) | ecosystem: Environmental > Terrestrial > Soil > Wetlands > Peat... | reverse complement strand
CTCGCAGGACGTGGACGGGCTCGATGTCCTGGTCATCGACGACGCGTCCTCCGACGAGACGATGGACGTGCTGGCGGGCTTCGACGACCCGCGCCTGCGCGTCATGCGAAACGACGTCAATCTCGGTCCGGGCCGCAACTGGAACCGTGTGGTGGCCGAGGCGCGCGGGCGGTACCTGAAGGTCATGGGCTGCGACGACGTGCTCCTTCCCGGGTCGCTCGCCGCTGAGATCGCGGTACTCGAGTCGGAGCCGGGCGTGGAGGTCGTGACCGGCCCTCGCGTGCTCGTGACCGAGTCGGGTCGCCCGCTCATGAAGCGCGGCAACGGCGGGCTGCGCGGTCTCGTGGCCGGCGCGGTCGCCGGCCACGAGATGGTGCGCAAAGGATCGAATCTCGTCGGCGAGCCGTGCGCGACGCTGATGCGCACCGAGAGCGTGCGCAGGCTCGGTGGATTCGACGAGTCCGCGCCGTACAGCATCGACATGGACATGTGGCTGCGGCTGATCGAGAATGGTGACCTGCACGTGCTGGAACGTCCGGTCGCGCAGTTCCGGATCGTCGGGACATCCTGGAGCGCGAGCGTCGCCCGGACGCAGGACTCGGACGTCGCTGCGCTCCTTCGCGCGATGGCGGAGCGCGGCACCTTCGGCGCGACCCCCGCGGATGCCGAGGCGGGCGCGCGTCGCGCGCGGATGCTCGCCGTAGGCCGCCGGGTGGTGTACCGCGTCCTGTTCGACGAGGAGATGCGCAAGCGTGTCCTGTACCTCATGGTCGGCGGCTGGAACACGCTGTTCGGCTACCTCGCGTTCGCGGCTCTCTACTACGCCCTCTCCCAGCGTTTGAGCTACGTGTTGATCTTCGTCCTGTCGTACGCGGTGTCGACGCTCAACGCCTATTGGGGCTACAAGCTGGTCGTGTTCCGCACGCCGGGGAGGTTCATCCGGGAGTTCCCGCGGTTCGCTATCGTGTACGTCGCCGCGCTCGGGGTGAACCTGGTCGTCTTCCCGTGGCTCACCAGGACCCTCGGGCTCGACCCGTACCTCAGCCAGGCGGTGTTCAGCGTCGCGCTGATCGTCACGACCTACATCGTCAACAAGCGGTTCAGCTTCAGACAGGAGACCTCGCATGCCTGACGCGGCGGAGATGCGCTCGTCGCGCACGAGGGCGCTGCTCGAGACGCTCATGTATGCGATCGCGGCGCTCGTCCCGCTGGCCGTCATCGTCGTGCTGATGCGGCCGTGGGAGACCGGGTTCGCCGTCCCCTTCGCCGCAGGTGGGGACGCCACGGTCATCGGCATGATCATCAAGGGCATCATCCGCACCGGTTCGTGGCTCGTGAACCCGTCGTTGGGCGCCCCGGGCGTCATGAACTTCTACGAGCTGCCCAGCGCCGACACGCTGTCGTTCCTGATGATCCGCCTCCTCGGATTCGCGAGCGGCGACTGGGCGGTCGTCCTCAACGTGTTCTACCTGCTCGGCTACCCCGCGGTCGGGCTCGCCGCCGCCTTCGCTCTGCGCAGGCTCGGCGTGTCGCGCGTGGTCGCCGCCTGCGGGGCGGTCCTCTACGCGCTGATGCCGTTCCACTGGATGCGCGGCGAGGGCCATCTCCTCCTGTCCTTCTACGCGATGGTGCCGCTGCTGGTGCTCGTCGCGTTCTGGATGGACGGCGACAAGGTGCCACTCCTCGCGAAGCGCGAGGGGAGCGCGCCGCGCGCCTGGGACCTCCGGTCGAAGCGTTCGCTGGCGGCGCTCGCGATCTGCATCGTCGGCGCCGGGACGGGCGTCTACTACGCGTTCTTCGGCGCGGCGCTGATCGTCTTCGCCGGTGTGCGCGCTGCGATCCGGTCCGGCGAGAGGCGGATCGCGCTGGTCGGCCTGGCGCTCGCGCTCACGATGGGGCTCGTGGCGGTCGTACAGGTGCTGCCGAACATGATCCCCGCGTCGAAACTGGGGCCGAACACCGCGGGCCTCGTCCGCAACCCCGGGCAGGCGGAGATCGCCGGCCTCAAGATCACCCAGATGTTCTTGCCGGTCGACGGGCATCGGATCGCCGCCTTCGCCCGCCTGAAGGCGGCCTATCACGCGGGACTGCAGCAGATCTCGCCCAGCATGGACAACGAGGCCAACACCGCCGCCCTCGGGATCCTGATGGCGCTCGGTTTCCTCGTGTCGCTTCTCGCGTTCGCGTTCTGGCCCGGCCGCGGCTCGCCGCCCGGCGAGGGCGAGGGGGTCGACCTGCTTCGCACCGCCGGTTTCCTGAACCTGTGCGCCTTGTTGCTGGCGACCGTCGGCGGCTTCGGCGCGATGATCGCGGTGGTCCTGCCTCAGATCCGCTCCTACAACCGGATCAGCGTGTTCATCGGCTTCCTGGCGATCGTGGCGCTGGCCTCCCTGGCGCAACGCGCGTTCACGCGCTGGCCCAGTTGGCCGGGTCGGGCGGCGCTCGTCGCGGCGCTGGTCGCACTCACCGTGCTCGCGGTACTCGACCAGACGCCGCCGTCGCTCGCCACTCCGGTCGCGCAGGTGCGGCAGTACGCATCCGACGTCGCCTTCGACGCAGCGGTCGCCCGGGCGGTTCCCGCCGGGTCCCTGGTCTTCCAGATCCCGTACATGCCGTTCCCGGAGCCCGGTGGCGCGATCTACGGGATGCAGGACTACGACCCGCTGCGCGGCTATCTCCACGCCGACGGCCTGCGGTGGAGCTACGGGGCCATGAAGGGCCGCGCGGACGACGCGTGGCAGAAGGCGACGGCCGCGCTCGCCCCGGCGGAGATGATCCGGGAGGCGCGCGCCCGCGGCTTCTCCGCGCTATGGGTGCAGCTGAACGGGTACGCCGACGGGGGAGCGGGCATCAGGGGCACGCTGACCGGTCTGCTGGGCGAGCCGGTCGCGGTCGGTGGCGACGGCGTGTTCGCGCTCTGGAGGCTGTAGCGGGCCGGTCCTAGCCCTGCAGCTGCGACTCGAACAGGCGGGCGTAGGCGCCGTCCGCCGCGAGCAGTTCCGCGTGCGTCCCGCGCTCAGCGATCCTGCCGCCGTCGAGCAGCAGGATCTGGTCGGCCTTGATCACGGTGGAGAGCCTGTGGGCGATCACGATGATCGTCTTCGTCGCGCGCACCCGGTCGAGAGCGTCCTGGATGTAGCTCTCGGACTCCGAGTCGAGCGCGCTGGTCGGCTCGTCGAGGATCAGGATGTCGGGATCCTGCAGCAGGACGCGGGCGAGCCCCAGGCGCTGCCGCTCGCCGCCCGAGAGCCGCACCCCACGGTCCCCGATGCGCGTGCTGATTCCATCGGGCATCGCGTCGACGAACGTCGCGGCGAAGCTTCCCTCGAGAGCGGAGCGCACCTCGGAGTCGGTCGGCTTGCACTCGAGGCCGTAGATGAGGTTCCCCAACACGGTGTCGTCGAACAGCGTCGCCTCCTGTGTCATGTAACCGATGCGACGACGCAAGCCACGCAGCTCGAACTCCCGGATGTCGACACCGTCGACCAGCACGCGCCCGCCGGTCGCGTCCTTGAGCCGCGGGATGAGTTCGACGAGTGTCGACTTCCCGGCACCGGAGCGGCCGACGATCGCGGTGGTCTTGCGCGCGGGGAGTTCGGCGCAGACGTCGGTCAAGACCGCCTCGGGCTCGCAGGAGTGCTCCTCGTCCGGCTCGTAGACGAACGCCACGTCCTCGAAGGTGATGCCCGTGCGCACGCCCTCGAAGTCGCGGGGGCCGCTCACGATGTGGCGGGCGGCGCGCGCCTCGGCGGTCGTGCGCTCCACGAACAGCAGGCTCTCCAGGTACGAAGCCATGGTCTGGCGACCGGTGCTGAGTTCCTTCGCCTTCTGGTTCATACGCAGCAGCACGAACAGGAAGATGCCGAGCCCGGCCAGCGACATGTTGAGGTACTGGATCCCCACGAAGAGCACGAGGAACGCCGCCAGCATGAGTCCCGGGTCGACGGTCACCTCGATGCGTGCCTGTGAGAGCGCGATCCTCACGTTGGCGCCCATCAGCGACTCCGACAGGTCGCGTGCGTGCGCGGTCTCAGGGTCCTCCTGGCCCAGCATCTTGATCAGCCGCAGCGCGCCGACCCGTCCCGCGAAGGAGGAGTAGGCCTCCCGCGACAGCTCGCTCGCACGCGTTCCGAGCTCGCGCGCGGCCTTGATGTTGGCGCGCGCGACGAACGACATGAGGACCACGCCCGCGACGGCGATGGCGGTCATGAGAGGGGAGACGACGAGCAGCGCGGTGGCGTAGATGACGATGAGCGCGATCACGGCGATCAGCCGAAGGAACTGGATGAGCGCCTGACCCGCGGCGTCGACCTGCCCCGTGAGGAACGCGAGCATATCGCCCTGGCTGCGCCGTGCGATGAAGGCGAGATCGGTGTGGGCGAGGGCGTCGAACCCCTCGACGCGCAGTCGGATCATCGCCCGGTTCTGCACGAGCGCCGAGTACCAGGCGTTCAGGTAGAACGCCACCTGACGCAGCATGATCGGGGTGAACGAGAGCAGCAGCAGGGTGGCCAGGTTCAGCGGTATGCCCACCCAGCGGCTCGCTCCGACGAGCGCGCCCCACATCCCGCCCTGGGCCTGCTCGATCACCTTCGGCCCGTCCTGGGCGTACTGGAGCACGGGCAGGAGCAGGCCGATGCCGAAGCCCTCGAGCGCCGCGTAGGCGATGGCGAACGAGACCAGCGCCACGATCTCGCGTCGGCGCATCTGGAGCATGCCGAACATGCGACGGATCGCGTTCAGCTTCGTGTGCTCGGCGATCCGGTCGAGAAGCGTGTGCACGATGGTTTCCTATGCTCGGATGGAACGCCCCCTGCGCACCACAACAATAGAGCAGCGGGAGCGCGAGCGGCGTTCTGATGACATTCTGTGGTCTGCACGGCGGCCGTCGTTCTTGTTCGGTTGCCGCGTGGGGCGTTGTCGTCTAGCGTGAGGTCGGCGAAACGCGGCTGACACGAGAGGAAGTAGCTTGGGCGCCACTGTCTTCTCATGTCTGCACTGCGGGAGCGATCGGTCGCGGGCCGTCTACGAGGATTGCCCGGACTACTACCTCGGCAAGCCGGTGCGTGTCGACTACGTCAGGTGCGATCGGTGCGGACTCGTGCAGCAGTCGCCGATCCCGAGCGACGTCTCGGCCCTCTACGAGGCCTATCCGGTCCACCGCGAGAAGTCGCTCCTTCACGACGTCGCCCGCCGTCTGGTCATGTCCGCGTCGTACACCGAAGCGGGGGTGTTCCCCGAGGGCGCGGTCGTGCTTGACTACGGGTGCGGAGACGGATCGTATCTGCGTTCGCTCGAGGGCCGGGGACTCACGCTGGTAGGCTTCGAGCCCAACGCCGAGCACTCCGCATCCCTGTCCGAGCGACTCGGCCTGCCCGTCTTCGGAGACGTCGACGCGCTCGTCGAGCAATACGCAGGCAGCGTCGACGTCGTGACGATGCACTTCGTCCTGGAGCACGTGACCGATCTGCATGCGACGTTCGCCGATGTCGCGAAGGTCCTCAGGCCCGGCGGCCGGTGGCACCTCGCGGTCCCGAACATCGATTCATGGGAGGCCCGGCTGTTCAGGAAGAAGTGGCACGGCCTGGACCCGCCCCGCCACATCAGCTTCCCCGACCGATCTGTGGTCGAGAGCCTCGCGAGACAGCACGGGATGAGGCTGGTCGGGCAACGCCCCGTTCCGTTCCCGAATGGCGTCGCCGGGAGTCTTGCGGTGGTCGTCGCCGGGAGGTTCGTCTACCCGCTGTTCCTGTTCTTCCTGCCCTTGGGCGTTCTGCTCTCGAGGCTGGCCCCGACAGGGTGCACCGCGTTCTCGGTGGTGAGGGAGTGAGGGTGAGCGGACCCGACTGAGCGAGTGACCGGGGTCAGCCTCGCGGCTCGGCTGGCACACCCTCGAGGAAGCACCGCGAGGCGGAATCCTCGGGCGAATCAAGCAGAGTCGTCGCGTACTCGGCATCACGCAGGATCTCATCCACGTCATGCATCGCGCGGACATGATGTACCTCTACCAGTAGTATCGGTCGATGGCGCTGGAGGGTCCGGATGGCGCCGCGAAGAACATCAGCCTCCGCACCCTCGACGTCGATCTTGATGAGCGTAGGAGGGGCGATGTCGCCGGCCTCAACGAGATCGTCCACGCGTGCACACGCCACGTTGGCGAGGTCGAAACCCGCATAGGAAGCCGCCTCCTCCGGTGGCATCACACCGGCCAAGTGACTGCCCGAACTGCGACCGTCAGCGACGTCCTCACTGAATCGGAATGCAGCCGTGCCGGACCGGTCGCAAAGGGCGACCGCCTGTATGCTCAATCGAGGGGCCAGTTCCGCATTGCCCGAGACGTTCCTCTGCCACTCCCGCACATTCGCCGGATTCGGCTCGAAGGCCACGATCCGCCCGGCTGGCCCCACCACCGTGGCGAAGCAGAGGGATTCGTATCCGATATGAGCACCGACGTCCCAGATGACGCCGCTCTCGAGCGAGTGCGTGCGAAGTGCTGCCATGAGTGTCTCGTCGTATGTGCCAAGAGCCATCTGGTTCGCCCCATGTCCTGCAGAATGGGGGTCAAGGAACATCATGAAGCTGCCCCTGTCTCTTGGTCCCGCCTCGACCCACCTGCGAGGATCGCGTGCAATCACTTCGCCCTCACCGTGCGCCCTGTGACCAGGTTTGCGAGAGGCCTTGCGTGCCAGAACGATCGCCGCCCGCCGAAGTAGGACCGGTCCGACGGCAATGCCCCACGTCCGTTCGTAGAGCCTGGCTCGGCGCTGCAGGGGAAGCAGCGAGTCCGAGGAGTCACCACTGGACTCCGACTGGGCAGCCCCGTGCCCAGGTGCCTCGGGGATACGATCGTCGACGGGCATGCGCGTCTCCTCTTGTTGGGATTGCCACGTCCGCGCGCGGACGAGTTGAGTGCGACATCGGGTCCTACGCGTGGGCGTGTCGCGCGCGCGCTTGGACGCAGTGGTAGAGCGAGGCCAGGGCGTCAAGGTAGCGCTCGTAGCCATACGCTTCCGCCGCGATGACTCTACCGCGTTGCCCGCGGCGCATCATCTCGTCGGGGTCGTTCGCGAGCCCGTCGATGGCACCGCGCAGGGCCTCCGAGTCTCCTGCGGGGACGGCCGTGCCGCATTCCGGGGCGTGTGTGACGGAGGGGAGCGACGTGCCCTCGAAGCAGATCACCGGTCGCCCTGCGGCCATGGCCTCCAGCGCCATGAGCCCGAACGCCTCCGCCGTAGACGGCATGAGGAAGACGTCACACGCATTGAACGCACTAGGGTACAGGCTCTGGTCGTCCACCCAGCCGAGCTCGACGACGTTGTATCGAGGCGAGAGGGAACCGACCAGGTCCCGCTGATCGACGGTGATCAACGTCGTGGGACGCTCCGGTGGCCTCGCGCTCAGGGCCTCGACGATGTGACGCATTCCCTTGACCTCGGATCTCGTGGCGCGGAAGAAGATGACGAAGTCGTCCTCCGGGATGCGTAGGAGCCGACGGCTCGCGCGCCTGGCGTCGTCGGGCAGGTAGGTGCTTGCTTCGATTCCATACGGGATGAGATGGACGCGATCGAATCCAGAGGTGAGCGGGCTGCGCCCCACCATCTCCAGCATGCTTTGCGAGGCGACCACGATATCGGCGTCGACCTCCGAGTACACGCGCTTCTTGATGCGCCACATTCGATCGGCGCAGTCGGCCTCCAAGGGGAAGATCGCATCGAGGGACGGGCAGGACTTGCAGCCGGTCAACCATCGGCTGCATGCGATCGGATAGATGCAGTGCCCCGTCATCGGCCAGGGGTCGTGGAAGGTCCAGACCGAGGGCTTGAGGCTGAACAGCATCGGCAGGTCCAGCAGCGAGATCATCTGGTTGTGTATCAGGTGATAGTGGACTACGTCGGCGTCCCTGAACTCCGCGGCCTGGGCGAGCACCCTCCCCCACGGATACAGCAGGTCGTTCATGGAGTGGCGCCGTTCAACAACCTGGATCCGTCGCTGCAACTCGATGTCGCCGTCATTATCAAGGATTTCGAAAACGTCGGAATCGTCGCTGAACTTGGTCAAGACAGCCTGTTTGCCGTCTATTCCCCGGCTGCCGAGTGCATGGACGAGGTCGTAGCCGTTGAAGCGCCGACCGGGCAGATCCTCGCTGTTGACGTGCAGGACCTTCATCCGGGGCTCCGACGTCTCTCGCCGATTCTTCGCGCGACAACGATGAAGGCTCTCCGCAGAAGCAGGGGGATGACCGCTGCGCCGAGAGTCCTCTCGTAGAGCGCCAGTCTCCGAGCCATCGGCCCGGTCTGATCGTCACGGATCTCTAGAATGAGACCGAGCGCGGCGGTCAGCGCCCGCTGCCCCTCCGGGGTGGAGTAGTCGTATTCGTCGCATATTGGCGTACTGTCTGTGCTCGATTGGTTCGGCACGGCGCACCCTCCTCTGCAATCCGACGCGGTGCCTGCTTGCCGATGCACGACGGGAGCCAGGCGTCCGGGGCGGGGTTCGAATAGGGTCTTGATGTCGGCCTCTGCCCCAGATTGCCGCATGTGACATCGGGCTGTCCATGTTCGGCATCCGACCGGGCGAAGGGATCCCGCGAGCAATGTCGCATGACAGCAGCCGTCCCGCACTCAACTCTCGAGCCATCCGTATACTTCGACCTAGTCCGATGAGCCGCATGCCGCCGTCACCTCACGATCCCAGATGGGAGCTGCAGTGCCCCGCTTCTCGATTGTGGTGCCCGCATACAACGCGGAATCAACCCTCGCCGACACCCTCGACGCGATTGCCGCGCAGAACTGGAGCGAATGGGAGTGTGTGATCGTCGATGACGGGTCGACGGACGCTACGCCCGACGTCGCCGGCTTCTATGTGAGCGGCGACACACGATTCACGTTGCACCGTCAGGAGAACCAGGGGACGGCCGGAGCGTACAACACCGGCGTCCTGGCCTCAACTGCCGAGCTGATAGTCATCTGCTCAGCTGATGACCTACTCCTGCCGAGTCACCTGCTGACGATGGCGGAATTGGCGGATCGGAACCCGACCTGCGGCATCTACTCAAGCAATGGCGACTACCTTCTCGAATCGGGGGAGAGGAGGCAGGTCTACGAGGGTCTCGACTGGGAATGCGAGCGTTCGCTGACTCTGGAGGACGTTCTGGCATGCTGCTTCTTCAGCGTTGGGGCGGTCTACCGGCGCAGTGTCTTCGACCTTGTTGGCGGCTACCGAGTCGGGGTCTACGGGGAGGACTACGACTTCTGGCTGCGGGCGATGGCAAAGGGAGCGACCCACAGATACTCGCCCCAAGTGCTGGCGACGCATCGGCTCTCCGGTATGCAGAAGTCGTCTGACGTGCTTAGGGTTTGGAGATCGAACATCGAGGCGTACGCGAACCTCATTGAAGGCGGGTGGGTGTCTGCAGATCAGCGCCCCGTGGTCTGCGCCGCGATAGAATCCAGAGGTCGATTGGTCAGAGCGTACGAGAGGCGACAATCCCTCGTTGGGCGCCTCGAAGTGCTCAGCGAGCGGTTCACGCCTATGCTCGGTCACGACTCCGTTCGCCGGCTCAGACGATTCGGTGGCGCGGTTCTTCGGAGGCTAGGATTCTGACAGGCGCGAAGATAACAGAGGCCTTCCCGGTGTCGCTGGCGATGGCTGCTATCGGGCGGCCGTCACTTGCGCTCGTCGTCGCGGCGTACAACGCCGGCCGGACATTGGCAGGTGCCCTCGAATCGGTCTTGAGACAAGACTACGACGACTGGGAAGTGCTTGTTGTCGATGATGGCTCGACGGACGACACCCTGGCAGTCGCCGAGGAGTACGCGCGCCGGGACAATCGGATTCGCGTCTTCTCACAGCCGAATGCGGGAACCGGCGGAGCCCGAAACGCCGCCCTGCCGCACGTCCGGGCCGATTTCGTAGGCTACTTGGACGCTGATGACCTTCTCTCGGATGACCACATGCGCACGATGGTCCGCCTCATGGAGGAGTTTCCCGGACGGGATATCTACAGCTCGGACGGGGTCTTCGTGAGAGCGGACGGCTCCAGCGAACCTGTCTTCGGCTATGGGCAGGCGGTGTCCCTGACCATCGAGGACCTGTTGAGCGAGTGTCTGATACTCGGAGGCGGCGCCCTGATCAGGACGAGCGCGCTACGGTCGCTCGGGGGCTTTCGGGAGCACATGTATGGCGAGGACTACGACCTGTGGCTGCGTGCGCTGGCCGCGGGATACACGCATGTCGCTTCCCCCGAGTGCCTGTATATCTACCACCAGTCCGTTCCGGGTCAGAAATCGGTGGACAGACTGCCCGGCGTCACTTCCGCGATCGTCGCTCTGGATGACTTGCTGGAGTCCGGCCTGCTGAGCAAGGACCAGCAGGAGCTCGCGCGCGTCAGCATCGCCAACTACCGTGCTGACAAGGTCCTCGAGCAGCAGGCGCAGCAGTTGAGGAGGCGCGTCGAGCGACTCGTCGGAGTGCGCTTCGCCAAGCCGGTCTTGCGGGCGATACACGCGATCTCTTGGATCGTCAGACCGCTGCGCCGCTTGGTGGCAATTCGCAGGACTGCGAACTAGGTTCCGATCTGATACTCGCGGGAGCCGGTGCGGGCGGATCGGCGCCCCAGGGCGCTATAGTTGGGACGACGGCACCGTCGACCGCGCAGTGTTGCCACAGCGTCCGCCATCCCCGAGCCGAATGGGAGCCCGTGACCAAGTTCTCGATCGTCGTGCCGGCGTACAACGCGGCAGCCACGCTCCCCGAGACGCTCGACGCGATCCTTGCGCAGCGATTCGATGACTGGGAATGTGTCGTCGTCGACGATGGCTCCGAGGACACCACTCTCGAGGTTGCCCGGGGGTATGCGGCGAAGGACCCGCGGTTCCGCGTGCTGTCGCAGCCGAACCAGGGCACCGCCGGCGCTTACAACACCGGAGTGACAGCCACGACGGGCGAGTTCGTCGTTCTATGCTCCGCCGACGACGTGCTTCTGCCGGACCACCTGGCTGAGGCATCGCGGTTCATCGACGCGCATGACACCTGCGACATCTACTCTTCGAACGGCTACTACCTGGACCCTGACGGCTCGAGGCGAATCGTCTACGGTCCGGACGAGATGGGGGGATCGCTCAGTCTCACTCGGGTCATCCGCGGCTGCTTCCACGGCGTCGGGGCCGTCTATAGGCGAGGGATCTTCGAACTCGTCGGTGGATATCGGGTCGGTATCTTCGGAGAGGACTACGACTTCTGGCTTCGGGCGATGGCACGCGGTGCCAGGCACTGCTACGTGCCGGTGCCGCTGACTCTGCATCGCCTGAGCGCCGCGCAGAAGTCATCGAACGCCGAGGTGGGCCTCCGCTCCGACATCCGGGTACTGAGCGACCTTGAGGGTTCGGGGCTGCTGTCGCGCCAAGAGCGCGGCGCGGTCCACGACTCGATATGCGGTCGCCTGGCGATGATCGCCGGGCTGGACGAGAAGCCGGTGAGGCGCGCGGCTCGCGTCGTGCTCACGTACCTCGTTCATCCCGCGTCGCTCGTGCGAGCGGTTGTGCGACGGGCGCGCCGGACGCAGTCGAGAGTCGTAGGGTAGGGGCGATGAGCGAGGACCCCCGGATGGCTCGCGCCATGCGCCTCGTCGGTGGCGTGAGCGTCACGCAGGACTTCGAAGTCGTGCCCATCGGCAGCCGATGGACGCCCGAACGCGTCCCGATCGTCATCAACAACTTCAATCGACTGACGTATCTGCAGCGTCTCATCGACTCCTTGCGGAGCCGCGGCTACGAGAACCTCTACGTCATCGACAACGACAGCACCTACGGACCCCTGCTGCAGTACTACCGCGACGAGCGCCTGAGGGTGTTCTACCTCGACCACAACGTCGGCTACCTTGCGTTGTGGACGACGCCCGTGGGCGCGAGTTTCGTCAGCGACTACTACGTGTACACCGACCCCGACATCGAACCGGTTGCAGAATGCCCGAGCGACTTCGTGGCGCATTTCCGCGAAGGGCTCGATCGCTACCGGAGGGTGGATAAGGTCGGATTCGGATTGAAGATCGACGACCTTCCGGACTCGTACTCGCTCAAGGTAGGAGTGATCGAGCATGAGGCGCAGTTCGCGACTCGAGGGGATCGGCAAGGCTTCCATCGAGCGTCCATCGACACCACGTTCGCGCTGTACCGGCCCCACGCCTCGGGTGGCTCTTGGCTACCGAGTCTTCGTACCGGCGCGCCCTACGTGGCGCGCCACCTGCCTTGGTACGAAGACACCGAGAGTCCCACCGAGGAAGAGGCTTTCTATCTTCGAACGATCAAGACGAGCACGGGTTGGTCATTCAGGGGAGGCGATGCGGGCGCGGCGGTGCTTGAGGTGCCCATACATGGCCAGACAGTGCGCGTCGTCTCGGGCGGCAGCGACCTGCACTGGAACATGGTCTCGCGAGGCGAGTGGAAGCCGGAGGCCTACGACGTCCTCGATCACTTCCTTCGAGCGACGTCCTCGTACGTCGAGATCGGAGCCGGACCCGGCCAGACGGCGTTCTACGCGGGCCGCATCGCTCGGGACGTGTACGCGCTCGAGCCCGATCCCGAGCGACATGAGGAGCTGGCCGAGAACGCGCGGCTGAACGCAGATGGCCTCGCGAACGTCACCGTGGTCGGCCTGAGAATGCCGGGGGCGCCGACCCCCGCCGGCTTCGTCACCTTCGACGAGTTCGTCCGCGCGCACCACCTGTCCGACTGCGACCTGATCAGCGTGGACGTGGACGGCGAACATCTGATCCTGCCCACGATGTTGAGCCACCTCAAGCGCGACCGCCCGACGGTCCTCGTGACGTTGCGCCCCGGCCGCCGGTTCGGGATCACTACCCGGACATTCCTGGGCAGGGCCACGATCGCGGTCCTAGGCTTGCTGACTGCCGGCGGCCTTCTGTGGACGCTGCGCTTCTACGACCACTTCTACGACGCCTGGGGAGAACCTCTCACGCTGTGGCGCCTGCTCCGCAGCATCCGAAGCAGGGTCTCGATCGTCGCGACGGACCGGGAGTGGCCGGCGCCCTAGCCGCGCGCGTTCGGGTGGTTCGTGCGCTAGACTCGCATCGTCACCTCGGCGCAGCAGACCGACGGTTGGAGACCATACGTGAAGGGCATCATCCTGGCCGGCGGCTCCGGCACGCGGCTGCACCCGGTCACCCTCGGGACGTCGAAACAGTTGCTCCCGATCTACGACAAGCCGATGGTCTACTACCCCCTGTCGGTGCTTCTGCTCGCTGGGATCCGCGAGATCCTCGTCATCACGACCCCCATCGAGGCGCCGGCGTTCGAGCGCCTCCTCGGCGATGGGTCCCAGTGGGGGGTCGCGATCACGTACGCGGTCCAGCCGAAGCCCGAGGGGCTCGCGCAGGCCTTCGTTATCGGCGCGGAGTTCCTCGACGGAAGTCCCGCGTGCCTCGTCCTCGGCGACAACATCTTCTACGGCACGGGCCTCGGCCCCATGTTGCGGAGTGCGCGCGAAGAGGCCGAGCAGGGCGGAGCGGTCGTCTTCGGCTACCGGGTACGTGACCCTGAGCGGTACGGCGTCGTCGAGTTCGACGGCGCGGGCGCTGCGCTGTCGATCGAGGAGAAGCCGCGCGTCCCCAAGTCCAGCTTCGCCGTCACGGGCCTGTACTTCTACGATGGGCGCGTCTGCGAACTCGCCGCTCGCGTAGAGCCCTCGGCCCGGGGCGAGCTCGAGATCACGACCCTCAACAACCTGTATCTGACCGAAGGAACGCTGCGCGTGAAGGTGATGGGCCGCGGCATGGCCTGGCTCGACACCGGCACGCCTGACTCGCTCATCGAAGCGGCTACCTTCGTGCAGACGATCGAGAAGCGGCAGGGCCTCAAGATCGCGTGCCTCGAGGAGGTCGCCTTCAGGATGGGCTTCATCGACGGGGAGCAGCTCAGTCGCTCGACTGACGGGACGTCTTCCGAGTACTACCGGTACATCCGCGCGATCCTCGAGGAGCAGTCATGATCGACGGCGTCAGCGTCGATGACCTCAAGGCCATGCACGACGAGCCCGGCCTTCGCGTCGAGTCGGGTGGCAGTTCCGAAATCGAACTCGACTAGGCGACCTACCGGAGGAACATCGTGCTGATGAAGGTGCTCGAGAGGGGCCGGCTGGTCTCTCCTTCGATCGTCCACAGGCTGCTTCAGATGACGAACAACTTGATCACGACCGACGCGCGTTTCATGGATCTCTGGTGGCGATTGGTCAGAGAAGGCAGGACGCTGCTGTCCATCAGAGAGGCCTACAACCTCAAGTTCCACCTTTCGAACACGCTTGCCCTCGGGGGCGCGGTGGCCGAACTCGGGGTCTACAAGGGTGGCGGATCCAAGTTGATCTGTGAGTTCAAGTCGGACGCGCCGCTGCATCTCTTCGATACGTTCGGCGGGATGCCGGAAGTCGATGGCACCGTCGATCTCCACAGGAGGGGCGACTTCTCGGACACGACTCTGGCTAGTGTGGAGGAGTACCTCAGCGGCTACTCCGGCTGCACCTTCCACGAAGGCGTCTTCCCGGGTACGACGGCTGACCTCCCCCTTGACGTCGAGTTCTGTTTCGTCCATCTGGACGCCGACATATACGAGTCGACACTCTCGGGCCTTCAGTATTTCTATCCTCGTCTGAAGAAGGGCGGGGTCGTCATCTCGCACGACTACAACTCCTCCTCGTGCCCCGGCGTCAGGCGGGCCTTCGACGAGTACTTCCGAGAGAGCCCCGGGGACGTGATGGTCTTGTGGGACACTCAGTGCATGGTCAAGAAGCCGGTCTGACCGAGCGGTTGGGAGACAAGCGAATGATCGACGGCGTGAAGGTCAAGGACCTCAAGGTCCTGCCCGACGAGCGCGGCCTGCTGATGGAGATGCTGCGAAGCGACGACCCCGACTTCCAGAAGTTCGGACAGGTCTACATTACGATGGTCTACCCCGGCGTCGTGAAGGCCTGGCACTATCACAAGAAGCAGACCGACCACTTCGTGTGCGTCGGGGGGATGGCCAAGGTCGTCCTCCACGACACCCGCGAAGGTTCGCCCACCAAAGGCGAGACCAACGAGTTCGTGATCGGGTGGCAGCGCCAGCGGTTGGTCATCATCCCGAACGGCGTCTACCACGGATTCACCACAGTCGGAACCGAGCCGGCCTACATCATCAACGTGCCGACCGAGCTGTTCGACTACGACAACCCGGACGAGTTCCGGCGCCCGTTCGATGATCCCGACATCGGCTACGACTGGGACGTGAGCAGCAAGTGAGTCCCGACGAGGATACGAGTTACTTCGCGCAAGGGCGTGATGATCTCGTCTCGTTCATCCTCCCGCATGTGGGCGCACGCGGGAGGGCCCTCGACATCGGATGCGCCGAAGGTCGTCTCGGCCTGCAGTTGAAACAAGCCGGGTTCGCCGAAGTCTGGGGAGTCGATCCGCATCCCATCGCTGCCGCCCGCGCGGTGGGCGTGCTTGACGCCGTGGTAGAGGGGACCTTTCCCGAGTGCCTCCCGGACTTGAATGGCCTGTTCGACGTCGTCGTGATGGCCGACAGCCTCGAGCATATGGTGGATCCTTGGCGGGCCCTGCGCGCGGTGCGCTCCGTGCTCGCCCCCGGTGGTGTGCTCGCTCTGTCGGTCCCGAATGTCTCGCACCTCTCTGTGGCGCTGAAGCTCCTGCGAGGTCGATGGGACTATGCTGATTCGGGCCATCTCGACCGAACACATGTGAGGTTCTTCACGCCGTCGTCTCTGCGTTCGACGCTCGCGTCCGAGGGGTACGAAGTGGACGTCTTCGAGCCCTCACACAGTCCGAGACGCTGGTTCGAATTGCCAGCAGTGTGGCTGCTCTCGATACTCGCTCCGCACATGCTCGTCTTCCAGATGTACGTGATCGCGCGTGCGGCCGAGCCGGCGGCTACGAGAAGGGCGGTAGCGTGAAGCTCCTCGTCTGCGGCGGCGCCGGGTTCATCGGCTCCGACTTCGTCCGGCGGATGCTCGTCAAGCACAGCGACTGGGAGGTCGTCTGCTTCGACAAGCTCACCTACGCCGGCAACCTCGACAACCTGAAGGTTGTGGCTGACGACCCGCGCTACTCGTTCGTGCACGGCGACATCTGCGACCGGACGGCCGTCGAGGCCGCGGCACAGGGCGTTGACGTCATCGTAAACTTCGCCGCCGAGACGCACGTCGACCGCTCGATCGCGGAGCCGGAGGCGTTCCTGCAGACCGACATCCTCGGCACGCACACGCTGCTCGAGACCGTTCGGGCTCTCGGCATCGGCCGCATGGTGCAGGTCTCCACCGACGAGGTGTACGGTTCGATCGACTCGGGCGCGTTCTGCGAGACCGACCTCATCAAGCCCTCGAGCCCGTACTCCGCCTCGAAGGCCGGCGGCGACCTCCAGGTGCTCGCCTACCACACCACCTACGGCACGCCGGTCATGATCACGCGCGGGTCGAACACCTACGGCCCGTACCAGTACCCCGAGAAGCTCATCCCGCTGTTCGTCACCAACGCGATCGAGGGCGGGCAGCTGCCGCTCTACGGTGACGGCATGAACGTGCGCGACTGGCTGCACGTCGACGACCACTGCGGCGGCATCGAGTTCGTGCTGCTCAACGGCGAGCCCGGCGAGGTCTACAACGTCGGGGGCGGCAACGAGCGCACCAACCGCGAGATCACCTCGATCATCATCGACGAGCTCGGCCTGGGCGACGACAT
>Ga0209748_1000746_pt1 | contig 16803 bp, 25 predicted proteins | sample BarGraIncu00421A_FD_185490 | JGI IMG/M metagenome (GOLD analysis project Ga0209748, IMG submission 185490) | Arctic peat soil microbial communities from Barrow, Alaska - Barrow Graham LP Incubations 004-21A (SPAdes) (version 2) | ecosystem: Environmental > Terrestrial > Soil > Wetlands > Peat... | reverse complement strand
ATTTTTATTTTGGTAATTGCTCTTTATATGTTAATTTTGCCCCTCGATATTGCGGGGTGGAGCAGTGGTAGCTCGTTGGGCTCATAACCCAAAGGTCGGAGGTTCGAATCCTCCCTCCGCTACAAAAAGGAAATGGGAAGGCCTGTAAGTCAATAGCTTACAGGTTTTTTGTTTTAAAATTGGAAGCAGGTTGGAAACAATCGGAGTAAAAAAATAAGAGGAGTTTTATTCAATAGAACTAGTATTTCTTATTGTTTCTAGATTCGGAATCACAAAGATAATCAGATCTCAGGTATGAAAAAGTATCGGATTATTTATACTTATGGATATAAAAATGATCCATTGCATGTTCGCCATACGAAAGATGAAGTATTGACTAAGAGGGAGATTTTGAAATTAAAAAGATCTTTTCGGGCAAAAAAGAGTTTTTTTTATTCAATTGAAGCTCTGGATGGAGAAAAAGTACCCCTCCTCCCTATTGAAAAAGTGAATAATTTTGCAAACAAGATCATTAAACTATTTCAACGGAAAAAAACAATTGATGAAATTCAAACAGCGAACATTAAAAGAGATTTTTTTAAGAATAGGTACTTTTGGGCTATACTCATTATCTCACCGTTCCTTGCCGCTTTAATAACTTATTTTATAACTCAGTTCTTAAACCATAAATAGCAAAACCCCCGGATTTCTCCAGGGGCCTCGCTGCGGGGATTCGTGCTACCGGTCCCCTGTCATGTTATTGACAGAGCTAATTTATGATCTGCCAAGGACAAAGTCAAGTAACTTGAATAAAATTCTTTTTTATAGTGTAGACATCTGTTGACATTTCCCTTTTTATAGTGTCACATTTCGTCATATTGACAAGTTAGGACAAGTATTCTGATTAACATTTCTTAACATATCCGTATCACTGTGATACTGTAACTATATATTAATCACTAAGTTAAATAAAAGAAAGATCATTTCAAATAGTAATTGTTAAATATTTTATTCGGAAATTTGTCAGAGTAATAATTAAAACTTCGTTATATGGAAAAGACAGATAAAGAACAAAAATCAGAAATGATCCGGAAAATTGCCGAGACAATTGACAGTAATACAAACTCCCTGCACGATGTTTGGGCCGTATTGCACACATTACAGGACGCTGCCGGGTACCTGGAAGACAAAAGGTGTAAGTATCGGACCGATTTACCGTATTTAATCAGAAGTATAAGAGAAAAACTACAAGATGAGAAACGCGGTATCCAGATGATATTTGATGATTTAACGGACGATCTTCAAGAGGCTATCATGTCAGGAGGTGAAAATGCCGAAGGATTAATCCTGATCAATTCTGAGCCTATGAAAGGAGCTTTGATTGATATCTCAGATGAATATAACAGTTAATCCAGGCAGCCATGAATAAAGAAAAAGTAACCAGGCTTAGAAGCCGTACCGTATTAGAAAAAAACTCAAAGAATACAATTCTTGAATTTTTGCATCAGAGCAAGCTTGCTCCCGCGATTGAATTTAAAATAGAACAACTGGCAAGCAACTACCTTTGTAATTATCTCCTAAATCACAACTTAATGGGTTCCTTTGAAAAATGGAAAGAGAAACAACACTTGATTTGAACATCATTTGAGTCTGCCCCCGGTGAGTTGCTGGGGGCTTTTTTTAAGCTAAAACGCTTCTAATTTCAAAAGTTTTGTAACTTTATAAAGTCTAACAATCGAAAATCATTATGAAGGTTTATATCTCCGGAGATACATCAGGACTCCCCCAAACAAAGTTTAAATTTGAGGACGCTGAAGTTTATTTGAAAAACAATAATCATATCCCTATTAATCCACTTAAAATAGATCCTTCTAGACGAAATGAGGTACTTGCCAGCTGCGATGCTATTTTCCTTTTGGCCGACTGGGCCCAGAGTCAAGAATCCATAATGGAAAAACATATTGCTGACACTACCGGCAAAAAGATACTCTTTGATTCGCTGGTTGAAGAAAATAAAAATCTGAAGGAGTAAAAAGAGGAAGGCTGTGAATTCAGCCCTTTAATGAGGACAGTCCAAATTTGGACACTCTAAATTCAAAACAATGGGGGATCCTGCTTCTGGTTAAAGCAGTAGACCCCCCTCAAATCTAAGATTCAGTCACTTATCTTTTAGCCTGCAGCTTTGCCAGCTTCAGGATCTCTTTTTCCTTTGCAGTCTTTTTAAATATTGTACGATCAATATCAACGAATCCTATCTTAATAATCGGGTCCCCTGGTTCCCTTTCACTATAGCTTGGAATTGAATGATCATCATTTCTCAGGCCAAAAACTCTGTATTTAGTTTCTTTCTTTGCCATTATCCTAATGTTCCTGTGTATAAAGGTTTAGTATTTGTAACAATATTCCTGAGTTCGACAATTGCAGTATCGAGCCTTAATACAGTATTATAGGTATTCACTTCGATATTCATGAGGTGGTTTACACCCATTTTTGAATAATCCCTTACCAATCTTTCATCATCCGCAAATCTTCTGAATAACCCCGATAATTCTGATGCAGTGTCTTCCGACATTTGTGCTGCTATCTGACCTGATAAGCCGGGTTTTGCTGCATTAGCACCAAGATTGAGCGAACCTGTGAGTCCGTTCCAAAGTTCCTGATTCGCCGTTCCTATTGCTGCAATCTGACTATCAATATTTGCTTTTTCTTCGGGCGTTAATATCTTATCGGCCATTGCATTTTTAATGTAGTCAAGGACCCCACTATTCGTTATGTCAGCCAAAAGATCCTGTTTGAAAACATTCATCACAGCATTCAAGAGAATATTATTCATATAATCGGCAAAATCATCTACACTTGTTTTGCCTTCCTGAAATCCCTGAGAAATTGCATCTGAAATTATGCCTGATGTTATGCCCCCGCGCATGACAGTATTTAACTCTTCCTCTTTCTGCTTTACAAGTTCAAGACCGGCCATGAAATTGTTCATCGCCTCATCAGTCTTATCCCATTGCTGTTTTGAAGCATAATAAGAGGCCATATTCAAATATTCCTGATTTTGCTGCCTTAGTGAATCAATTTCCTTCTGCCTGGTTTCAACTTCACCACCGGTTTGTTCTGCAGCCAATGTCACTAACCGAGCCTGTCTTTCAAGAAGTTTATTTATATTTTCAATCTCAGCCGCATATTTCTTGCCTTTGTCCGGAAGTGCTGAAGCAATTGATGATACAACCGTCATGGCTATCGACATGGTGTCGAATGATGAAAGTTTTGTTGTCTGTGTCTTTTCGTCCCATGCATTCGCAGCGGTCATCATAACCCCGAGCATTCCCTTCACTATTCCTGCATTTTGCTCACTCAGTCCAGATTGTTCAACTAACTGAGAAGTAACATCAGCAAACAATTCGGCAATTTGCATTTGAAGTTTTTTGGTTTTCTCGAGTTGATCATTTAATTTTTTCTCTGCTTCAGTAACTTCAACGACATGATCTTTACTATCTGGGCCCAATGCCAAAGAGCCATATTCCTTTTCAAGATCAGCACGTGTTTTTTTATCTGATGGTTGTTTTGCCCCGTGAATACCAAAAGTGGGTGCCTTTATTTGGGTTGTTTGAACTGAAAAAGGAATGATGCCTTGCATTTGTGAAGCTAAAATAGCTTGTTTAACAATTTTATCCTGAACATCTAGTTCTCTTTCAAGTAAAACTATCTTATCTGCAATTCCCTTTCTTTCATTTTCATCTGCGGTGGCGAGTTTGTCTTTTAACGCATCAATCTTTGTTTTAATATCATTGAGCTTTTTTTCTACTGCCAGTCCTTTATTAACTATTGATCCCATCCATCTGGCTGTCTCAGCTTCAACAGTTGCGCCCCCTCCTTGTGCTGTTGCCAGTCGTTTATAAGATTCACGTAAAGCATCAATCTGTTTTCCGTTTAGTGCTGAATTAATTCGTATGGATGACATTAATGAATCAAATGTCAAGCCTGCAGGTAATAAGGCTTCAATCTCATTTTTAAGTTTCTCAACTTTTGCAGCAGTGTCCCAATCCTGAGCACTATTGAATATCTTTGAAAGCTGCCCTGCCTTTTGCATTAATTCCGGATTGGTGGCATACATTGTAGCGTAATTACCAATCTCTTTATCGGTGAGTCCTTTCAGATTAGGCCTATTCTTTATTTCGGTTTTTAATGCCTCGTTAAGATCCTGTTCAATCTTTAATTCCCTTGCTGCTGCAGCTTTTTTTATAACAATCCACTCATCAAGAGCCTTTTTACGCTCTGTAGCAGAATTAGAAGCATTACGGTATATTGTTTCTTTTTGTTTTAGCGTTTCAATTTCTTGAGCATTAAGGACCTGGTTGGCTTTCATTGAATCATTATACATATCAACGGCCTGAGATAATTCCTTTGCTCCTTTAAATCCCTTTATCATGTTTGCAATCGGGTTGCCTGTCTGACCTGCCCCGGTTGAAAATACCTGAAAGAACTGTTGTAATGCCCCTTTTGCTCCATCAACCGAGAATGTAAATTCATCTGTCATCGCGTTTGAAGAAGCAATTACGGCCTTAAAAAAAGTAATGGCTGCAGTTACAATGCCTAACCTCTGCCCCCATTCAATAAGGGAACCTATTACTCCTTTCTGCGCACCCTCAGTTTGTGATATCTGAGTAGTCTCTTCCTTTTGTAACTCGGTTAACCTTGCAGTCTCCTTACCTAACTCAGCAGATTTTTGTTTCCATTCATCAACAAGTTTTGCAACTCCACCGCCATTTGGAGTCTTTTCAATTGTCCGATTAAGAGTATTGATCTCATCTTCGAGTTTTCGAACCCTGATAATAGATTCCATAACCCATGCATCAATAGTCTTTTCTGACTTCTTGATTCCTGCTTCAAGTTTGTCTATCTGAAAATCGGCATCAAATGTAATACTACTCATGACTTTAAATTTTTTATTATTAATCCTTTATGTAAAAGTTTGCCGGCAGATCATCAGGTAAAAACGAATCCTCAATACTTGCGGCCGTTCCCTTCCCGATCTGTTCAAGGTTCTCAAGATACCCGGCCAGGTCAACCAGACAAATATCTGCCTGATATGAAATGACGTTGTACCCTTTCGACTCGACGTATGATGCGTAATTCATCCCTGCAATGCCAATAAGCTGAAAGCCTGTGGGCTTAACCTGATCCCGGACAATTGCCATGTTTGTGGAAGAGAACTCAGAATCACCGGCCTTTACCAGTTCTCCGTTATAAAAAACGAAGTACTGAATTGAGTTACGGAGATTCTTTGTTACGTCCTTATATTGACCCATGGCATGATCTTGCATCTGTCCCCTGGCATTAATAACAAAGTCCTCACCGGCTGTAATGAAAGCATTCAGAATCCTTTTATAGATTTCTCCCTTTTGCCTATTAAGTTCAGCTTCAAGGTCGTCTGGCGTTATGTTGCAAGTGATACCCACCTTATTTTGTTTTTATAATATTAATTTCTCACGGAAGAATTAATTAAAAATCTGATTTTCAAAAACTGTTTCATGTGCTCCTGAGTTGAAGCAATTTTATAGCTACCACGAATATCAGCCCTGGGATCCAATTTTATTCTTTCCTCAATCTTTTTTAACAGAGCCTCCGGAATAAGTCCTACCATCATACAAATTTCACCTTCAGCAACGGTCAGGTAACCCCTCCGAACACCCTCGACTATTGTTTCCTCAAATGAACATGGTCCCTTAGATTTTTTCTCTGCGATTTTCATAATAAATCAAATTTACATCCTCTGATACTCATTGCTTTAAGAATGATGAAAATGATATAATAAACTTATTGAAATCGAGCTCCCATTTGTCAAAAGTGCCTGATAAAACGGCTTTCAAGAGTTTTATTTTCAATGTGATCTGTTAAGTGGTATCTTCATGGATTGATTCTTTATGGTCTGTTTGTTTCCAATATATTTCCTTTTACTTTGATCAAAATTTATTATATACTTGATTATCAATACATATATATAGCGACGGGTACGCTACCATTATTGCCATTTACACAAAATTGTCCTTTGTCATTTTTAATATCTCGGAAACTTCACCGGCTCCGTTCACAACTTCAATACTTCCGACCTTAGTCATAAGATCCCGGGCTGTTCGTGCCGGGCCTAAACAAATGACAATTGTTTCATTATCTTCTGTTTTCTCCTGGCTGCTGGAAAGGATAAGACCCAAAAAATAATCCTGATATTCAGTTGCACAAAATGTATTTTTCCCTATTACCTTTCTTTCAACTTCTCGGTTTTCAAATGCCTGAAGCAATAAAATCTTCTCTTCACGATTCAGTTCACTAATCTTTTTTATCATTTTCGTGTTGTTTAGATAATCGATCAATAATTGCATCCAACTGATCATCAGACATTTTCGTAACATCAAGTTTCCCAGAAAGCTCAGTTTTATCGGTAAGCCCTAACTCACGACTAATAATATTAGCATTTAACAGGTCCGCTGCAGCTCCCTGGAACTTCTGATTATAGATCACAGTTTCAATATTGTCAATGACCGTGTTAAAATCTTGCTCGCCAGTTGGCAGTTGTGCTTTAAATGTTCGAAAATATCCCTCGTTACAATGAAGATAAAAACACAATTGAGATAAAGTCATTGCACGCATTTTAGCAAAACTTTCTTTTGTTACAGTTCCCTGATATGCAAACCCTTTTTCTTCAAACAAAGGATTATCCACGCACCACTGAAAATATTCACATGCAGCCTTCCAAAGTATTTCAGGGGTTGCAAATAACTTTTCTCTTCCGTGCCGGCTTCTGAGTTTCCAAAATTTATTGTGCTTTGGGGCTGCCATAATTCACTTTTCTATTTATACGAATCGAATAAGAGGAAGCAGAGCCTTAATATTATCATCAATCGAATATTGCATAAGTTCTGTATTAACCCGGCCACGGACCATAAGGCCGCATCCGGTATTGCCCGTTAACAAGTTTACCGGATCTGATGCTATTGCAACAGCTACAGGAGGATAAGAAAGTACTGCCCCGGCACCGGTTTGACCGGATGCTGATACTTCAATCAAGATATCACCGACATTAACAGCAACATTCAAAGGACCTGCAAGAGTAATCTCATTATAACTGAAGTCTAATTCATTAATGGCGGTTATCATTCTCGAGGTACCCGTCTTTATAGAATTGATCAGGATATTACCGACCTTGAATTCATTGTTTGGGTAAATCTTCACAGTTGTTGCACCGCTTGCAGCGGGGGACCATGCTTTTCCTGATTTAACGAGATGATAGATACCAAGGTTATCAACTCCTAATAAGGCACCCTCTTTCATTTCGATTGAAGTGGCTTTAAAATCGGCTTTTGCGACTACACCACCACCAACAATGTCCTCGAGTATCAGCTCACAGCATTTGTACAATCTTATTGGAGGTTTTCTTTCCATGTTTATTTGTGATTTTCAATATCATTCAACATTTCCGCTGTAGTTTTTTTCCGGACATTTTCACCAGGTAGGGGGTGAACATCAAACTTTTCGCTCAGGTAATTCTTAATATCCTGATCAGTTATTTCAACTTTTTTGCTGTTGACGTTTTCAGGTTCGCCTGATTCATTTTCATTTTCTGCCATATCGATTATTCTTTAATAAATTCTACCCATTCCCTTCCGTCTGCAATTACAATGTCATGATCGTTTTCATCAAACATACCTACCTGTTCGCCAGGTATCGAAAATAAAAGGCCGACATTGTTTTCAACTAACATTTTCTTAAGCTCACACAAGCCCGTGAATGTCTCTTCCAAAAGCTGAATATATTTTTCTTTTGCAGGAATATCCAAATAAATGCAGCAATACTTCTGCTTCAGCCTTTCCCGGTCAGAGTCTAAGAATGAAATTATACCGTCTGAAAAAGTATAATATTGAATTTCCATCTGGAAGGACTTCCCCCCTAAAGATCCAACAGCCTGGAAGTCTGAAATATTACGCACGCTGTTTTTCTTAAATTCATCGAACGTTTGCCCAACTCCGTCCAATAGGTTAGCCCTGACAATTTCGCTTTTTACATTCGAGACATCGCTCTCAATTGTTGCGTAAAACCTTTTTTTGATATCGGTGAAATTTCTATCAGTAATTTGTTGAAGCTCGGCCATTGTAATGGGTCCAATACTTAAAGAACTGTATTCTGCTGCAATATTCTTGAGATACTGCAGTGCAAGCCTATAGACTGCAGTAAGATCTCTTAAAAGGAATTCCTTAACGGAATAGAGTTCCATATTGGCAACCTGTTCCACGCTTTTGAAAATAGTCCCTGTGATTGTTTTTTCTCCGGTTTTTTCAGATGCAAGTTGAAGGTCCTTTTCGTTTTTCTCGGAAGCCCTCAAGTCAATGCGCTTTGATTTTGTTACCATTCTTGTTTTGTTTTTTATTTAAAGTTACATTCAGATCAAGGTAAAACCTAGCTTTCGTACGTACGTTTATTAAAAACTTATTGAACTTAATTTCCAATATGCTTCCAAACATGAGTAGTTATGATAGTTATATACCTGATATTCAATACATATGATTAGCAATGTTTAGCGGCGTATGCGCTATACTGATCATCAGAAAATCCTTCTCTTTTCAGCCGTTCAATCCTGCCGGGAACATCTGTTTTTATGATCTGACAGTTATAAGTTTCTTTGCCACGAACCAGGTACCTCAATTCAAATAACCATCCGTCAACATCCCGGAATTCAACCGTTGTTTTCTTCTTTGTCAGAATTATTTTTTTACATTTTCTGGCCATGTCTGTTAGTTTTTATTCAACAACGATCTTAAGAGAACTAGTCGTTCCTTGTAAGGCAAATACCGTTGATGACCATTCTGAGCCCTCAGTATCGATAAATGAGTCTCCACAAATAGCGGCACATCAGTTATGGTGCTACATTGATCTAACTTTATCCTTTCAGGTAATTTAATGCTCTTAAAAAATTGCTGTAGTTCTTCAATTTCATTCGACCAAATCCCGGGTGTGATTACCTTCTCAACTTTCTGCATGGTTGTCACAGGAGAGGGCAAAGGTTTTTCAGATATTTCCTTCCCGGTATTGATTGAAATAGTGGGGGTGAAATGATTAGATGATTGATCCGGTTTTAATTTAATTCCATAGTCAGAGGCAATTTTAAAGAACGATCCAATTGATACCTTTCCATTATTATGCTTCATCGCACTATCAAACATGCGGTCTGTTTCAGATGCGATATAATTTGAATTGAACCGGCTTGCTGCATGAAAGTAACCTCTTCCCCCTTCTCCGAATTCGTTTTCAAGGGCTGATCCTATTTTCAGCCAGTTTTCATAATTTTCTGTAATGTCAATTTTGCTTGCCTTTATTTGTGAAATAATGGATTCTATCTTCTCTCTGTTATCGCTTATTGTTGCGGGGCCGGTTCGACTCGGTTGAGGCTTTTGTTGTTTTGTATAAAGCTTAGCCTCGTGATTAAAATAAGCTGCCGGATCCCAGCTGTAGATTCTTAGTCGACATACATCTTTTCCGGATTTATCCAGGTTGATACCAAACTCTTTAAAATCTGTTGCGAGTGCCAAGAATCTCTGTTTATGTTCCTCAGGAGTACTTTTAGGAATTGGTACTAATCCCCAGAAGCCGTGACCTCTGACAGACAAGCCGCAATAGGCAACATTATGAATATGGGAAACCTGTTCTTTCAGGTCGTCAAAATTGGTTATATGCTGATTGTCTTTAAAATCGATATCGAATGCCAGAAAACCTGAATGCTCAATCATGTCCTTTTCGGCACGATATGAGAATAAGCCGGAAGGGGTAATTGCCGGGAGTGAAGCCTTTATAACCTTCTGTAGATTTTCATCCTGAATGGACCGTAATGAAACTACCTTTTCCCGGTATTTTTCACTCGTTAACCAAGTCAAAAGATTGATTTCCTTCGGAACTGTACTTTGGCAGTTCTCAAAACAGGATATTTTTATATTTAATATACTGTTATTCATCGGTTTATGAACGTTTGATGACCTTTGATGTCGAACGTATTTGTCGAACGTCCGAACGTTTGATAGATATGATACCCCCTATATATAGGGGTATCTATCGAACGTATGTCCATCGATCGTTTAAAATGTGGCTCTCTGGTATACATAAAAAATTCTTTTTCCTTCTCTCTCTTTTTTTACCCATTGTTTCATGAGGAAATGGGTAATAAAATCCCTGCTCTTAACTATTCCGATAGAATAATTATAAGTGATTCCTCTTTCGAGTGTTTCCCCGTCGATTTTTTTAGATTCAGCAAAGATCTGATCCAATAATCCCAGATGATCTTTGTCACTAAAATTTTGTGGATTCTTGCCTTTCACTTGCCCCTCTTCAGGCATATCTGAAGCGACAGGCAATCCATCAATAATCATAAAAGCAAAATCCTCAAAAGTTATGTCCCTGCCTTCATCACATGAGATGACATAAATGTCATGTTTCTTATCTTTAGTTACGCTTATAATAGTTTCAGCTTTGTTTAATACCTCAGTACCAACATGCCCCCTGGCATTGAGGTCATTTTTATTTTGATGCAGGACAATCACAAGGTGAATATTAAATTCAGCGGTCCATTTAAGAAACTTACTTGTTAAACTTGTGGCCTCCTGTTCATCATTTATTCCCATTGTAAGAAGATCCCGAATTCCATCAATTATTACAGCGCCAAGATTCTCCGTCGTGTTAATCGCATCTTCGATAACCACCAATCTCTCAGCTGGTGTTAATGGCCTCAGACCATATGCTAAAAGGTTTCCCGGATTTGGATCATTGGTCAATTTACAGACCCTCTTTATTGTCCGGGTTGCATGAAACGTACTTTGTTCTGTATCGAAATAGAGAACATTCCTTTTATTGTCCGGGAGGCATCCCCTAATATTATTTAACTGTAGGCTATTGTTTATGAGGGCTGCTGTGATTGTCATCAAGGTCCATGTTTTCCCTGACTTTGCTTTACCACATAAAAGACAAAAGTTTCCGGCTGTCATTGATGGTTTGCCTCCGATCATACCATAAACAGGCGGTTCGGAAAGTTCAGATAATGGGTTAATTCTTAGTTTTTGAAGTGCTACATTCTTATTGATATCGCACTTAGGGATTTCAACTTTCTTCTCCATTACAATAATTCATTATAGAGGTCAATAAACTGATCGAATGTCTTTACTAGCCAATACAAGCCGCCGGCTCTTTCGATATCAGACTGATACTTTTTTTGATCTTCTGACTGCCGGTCCTTTCCAATCTTAATTTCAATTTTGACAGCCCGTCCAAAAATAACAGAAGAGATATCCGCCGTCCCTTTTTGGCCGGAAGAGGGAAGCCATTTCACTGATCCAATTGACCTCCTGTCCCCCAGAACATCAGTCATGATTTGGGTATTATCAACCATTTTCCCTATGCAGTTAATTCTCTCAGCTTGAAATCCTGAGAATCTTAAAAAATCAATTATAGCACGGGTCAAAGCATTGGCCGAGCTGTCAGAATAATTAGGAATAGTTCTTGCATAATCAGGCAGGGTCGGATGAAGGGTCCGGCTGTGAGCAATGGCAAGATCCTTGAGATGTTTAAGGCTTTCAGACTTATGCTTTTGTTTTGTATCAGATTCCATGTGAGTTGAGCTAATCGATTTTATAATCATCATGAACAACATGCTTTTCGCATCCGGTTTTGAGCTTCTTTCCCCCAAAAGAAATACCCTGAGAACACGACTGTTTTTCACCATCATATTCAAGATTCTGGCAGGTCGCACAACTTTTGGTTTCCGGGTTGCGATAACACGCCTTCTCATGTGCCCTTGCCTGTTTTTTATTGTCGTAAATTTTAGAGCAGAATAAACTGCTACACCTGTAAGCTGTTATTGTTTCCATTTTTTATTAAGTTTTGTGTTTGTTTCCTGTGGGTTTCCATATTTTATTCTCTCATTTTCCATCTGTCTTATATTCTGCTCGTTATAAAAGTATAGCGTAGCTGACATACGGCTACACTGATTTTAAAGCCTGTAATAATTCAGATTTTAGGAAGTAGACGCGGCCGCCCAGGGTGTGGGCTTTAATGATTCCTTTCTTTCGCCATGCAGTTAGTGTCTGCCGGGATTTTCCAAGGAATTTTACAGCTTCCGGTTGGGAAATTGGTTGTTCAGGTCCAGTGTCAACGGGGGTTGTTCCAGAATTGGGCAGGATTTTAGAAAGTTCAGTCCTGACAGAATCACTGATTAAGTTTTTCAGTTCGTCAGTTGATACATTTTCAAGAATAGTTGATGTTGTCATATTGTCTATTTTGATTACGTTGTTAAAAATAGGCAACAATAGACAACCAAGACACTGATTTTCAGTCATTTATTCTGACCTGACATGGGTCGGAATTAGTCTTTTAGCGGTCGGGAATAAAACAGGAAAGCTCTGTTATTTAGAATTTTAACAGAGCTTTATTAAGGGTCGGAAAATACTTTACTTCAATTGCCGTATTATGCCGTCAATGTCTGGATAACTGGTAGTCAATTTGACATTACTATCAAAAATTTTGTCTTTAGGATTCTTGTAAAGTATAAAACACTTATTTGCAGTCTGGTTGCTGAAGTTTTCCCCGATAATAACACTGAGTAGCTTTTTAGCTTTAACCTTCGATTTTTTCCATTGAATTGAAGTCACGCCCACTTTTAAAGGCTGTTCTCTGAATAGGTAAGTGAAATCAGATTCAGAAATGTTGCAGATATAGTCACCGGTAATTAACAAGGAACGCAATTTCAATAAATTCTCATCTGACAATATTGAATTCAGAGATCTTGGTAATTTCTCGAGCTGCGCTACTTCTCTTCTTTTGATTCTGTCTATTACAACTTCAGAGAGCGTTTCAAGATTTTTTATGGCATCATTATTATATTCTTTGTTCCTGTCTATAAACTTTTTGTTCTCCTTAAAACTGGTTCTGTCTGGCAGAGTAGATACTATTGTTCTGATTACACCAATGTATTCAGTTATTAAGGCTTTAATATCTTCAAGCTCCTTAAGGGTATGTGTCTTAGTTGAATGAAGTCTATTACTAGCTTCTTTCAACATTTTTTCTGTCTCGTTATAGTTGTGATTGAAAGCCGAAATTTCCCGGTTTTTCATATCCTCATATATCTGATTAGCTTGATCCTGGCTAGTTACAAAGATGGTATCTTCCTTTGATGAGTCCGGCTTTTCTTCAGGTTCATCATTTATTTTGTTTTTCATACCGCTTTTGATTTAACGACTGACATTGGTTCATTAATACTCTTGGTTTTGCTAATTGCTTCCCGTCTGGCCTTCCGGTCCTTATTTATGTATTTCTGCAGGGTCTTTAAATCAGAGTGACCGGTTATCTCGAGAACGTGCGTTACGTTCATATTGTAGTTATTCAGAAGGATGGAAACACAAGTTTTCCTGGCTGCATGGCTCCCCAAAAACTTACACTTTGGTTTTGATATTTCTATTTCCTTATCACCAACATAGCGCCTTATTTTAATCAAAGTATTTATTTCTGCAGCTGCAGCAGCCTCCTTCAACAGATCATTAAACTTCTGCAGGGATATCTTTGGCAATTGGTAATCATATTTTTTAAGGATGTCCATTGCCGGTGCTGCATATCCTATTAAATCGATTTCAGTTTCTTTCTTTGTCTTGAATGCAGTGAAGGTCCATATGTCATCATGTATCTCAACTTTATCGAGACGCTCAATATCGGACCATCTCTGGCCAGTATAGGCACCAAAACAAAACAGATCTCTGATCCGGCTATATGATTCCTGTTTTTGCTCTGTCAGATCCTTGACCTTTGAAAAATCAAAATTGTAAAAGTGTTTCAGCTCCTGCAGGGTCAGAGTAACTATGTCATGACCTTGCTTCTTTCTCTTCCGGTTTGCCTTGGTGAAGTTGGAAAACTCTTTGTAGGTATCATTGGCATTATAATTTCGTTCCTCAGCCCACTTACAGAACGTTTTCAGGCACTCAATGTATTTTCCGATGGTGTCGTTCAACAAACCGAATTGAAAACCTTCCGGCCTTGTTTTCTGTCTTCCCCGGGGCTTTTGGTTCCTTAGGTACTTTGTGAAAGCATCTTTAAAGGCATGATCAATCATACTGAATGAAATAGTAGAATATTTCTCATTCACCTTACCGAATTCTGTTAAACTGTTTTTCAGAGTTGTAAACTTCTTTATGGTTCCAGGTGTAACCTCCCCTTCCATCGATGATATGAATTCATCAAGGACCTCAAAAAGATCTTTATCTTTATTCAGGAAAGGGATTTCTTTTGTCTTGCCATATTCCTTCAGACTTTGAGCAACCTGAGGAAATGGCATGTCAGGATGATCTTTTATAACTTTCTGGTATTGCAGCAGGATATCATCTTTCAATTTTCTGAGATCCTTATTAAAATCCTGTATTATTTTATTTTCTTCCGGCGTTCCTGCCAGGTTGCCTTTTAATTCCTTCTTTTGTTGAAGTCTAAAATCCCATTCAACAGGATAAATAACATGCTCAGTTTTGATCTTTACAATTCGGTTGCGATCAAGTATCAAAAATAAATAAAGCCTTGTTTGATCAGGATTAAGCACTTTGCTACCGGATTTGTAAGGCTTCTGCAGTAATAATTTTGTTGTTGCCATGTGTAGCGGAATTGATTTATGAACCAAAGATAATTCAATTGGAAACCAATTGGAAACATTTGCCAATTATTTATTAACATTTCTTTACATGTTTTTACACATAATTAGCGTATCACACTGATACACTTAGTTTTTATGTAATCAGCTGTAAAGTGAATATATATAATAAACAGGCTATAAGTAGCGCTCCCTCCGCTACAAAGAAAAAGCCTTGTTGCGAAAGCAACAAGGCTTTATTATTTTCAGACCGACAAATGCTTGCATTTGTAAGGGATGAAAATAATGAAGCCCGTAGCAGCCCGCCGGCTGGCGGGCTGCAAGGCTTTTTCTATGTTAAGCACCCCCCTGAGGATCAAGCCGATCCGCCGGTTGGCGGAGAGGCTTAATCCTTCCTGATTTTCGCCCCCAAACCCCCCTTCACTTCGTTCAGGGCAGGCTCTAAAGGGGGCTTAATTTCGTCAATCTTAGTGACTTACTGTTACGACTAAATAATTATGGTGGATTATGTTGCATGGCTTTTCATTATCAAGTGTAATGATTTTATTCATGTCTCTAATCAAATCAAGGTTAGATATTTCAAACCTCCCAGCAACCTCTCTCTGCCGGTATATGGAAAGTGAGGAGACTAAAAAATGCTATTTTGAAGCTTTGTCGGTTAAGGCATTTAAAATAGGGACGACCCATTTCCCTTTATCAATGTCATATACAATAAAATCGCTGTCAAACTGCCAGTATGCCCAGCTAAATCCCAGTTTTTCAGCTGTGCGTGCTACATAGGCAGTATAACGGGCTCGGGATTCCATATCTCCCTTATCATAAGAGCCAAACTCGCCTAAAAAAATTGGACGGTTGTGCGCTTTTGACCAATCAGCAGCAACCTTTAATTTTGTGTCAATTTCGTTTTTTTCTTCTTCGGTTCCGGTCCATGTTATCCCGCTAAATCCTACATTTTCCTTTGACCAGGGAGCACCCTGATGTGTAAATTTCATTGGGTGATAAAAATGTACTGTAACTATAATGTTATTATCTTCCTTTGGTAAAACCAGAGTTGGCAAAGACTCAATACCGTTCCAATTAGCCGGACCAATTATAAGTGTCCTCGTTGGGTTTGTCTTGCGGATTATTTTCATGGCCTCAATCAGAAAAGTGTTCCACAGCTCAGGGGTAAGTTTTTGATTTGGTTCATTCAATATTTCAAAAATCACATTACCAGGCTGGTCTTTGTATCTTGGCGCCAATTGTTTCCAGACAGAAAGGAACATCTCCTTTTTAGCAACAGGGTCATCTGCCATGGCATTGTATTCATGCATGTCAAGAATGACCATCAGTCCGGCTTCAACGCCCATTTTTACCGCCCAGTCCAGAGTTTCAAGCCAGCTGGATTTGATTTTATATGTACTGTCCATATGTGAAAAAGGATGCAGGTTTATGCGAATGTTTGAAAAACCTGCCTCTTTGATCATTTTAAAATACTCCTCCTTGAAACGGCCTTTGGTATAATCTTTCCACAATTCCTTATCATAGCCGATGATGTTTACTCCTCTACCCAGTTTTTTGCATTGTTCATTTGCCGGGATATCTTGCCCATTCAATTTATTGTATAAAGAAAATAAGCAAATTATCACTAAACCTAAAATGGCCGATTTTTTCATAATTAGACTTTAAAATTAAACACGCTGTTGTTAGTTCACTTTTTGAAAGTTTATGTAATCATAATTCATCTGTCCGATCTCTACTGTATGAATGGTGAATGTTTGCAATCCTTTTTTAAGATGGACATTTGCAATATTGTCAATATAGTTCCAGTGATGCCATTGTCTCCATGCCACAGAATCAGCAGGCACAAAAGTCGAAGGAACTGAGATCGGTCCGGTTATATCGACATCATTTACCGAGAATGAAATTATTCCGTTTTGATTAGAAGTGTACATCAAACCGAGCTTGTAACTTCCTGCTGCTTCAACATTAATTGTGTATTTTGTCCATTCTCCAGGGCTCGTCCAACCCACATATCTGAAGGATTCAGATGCCCGCTCCCTGAATTGATAGAATCATTATCATGATATGCAATTCCCTCACCACCGAAATCAAAATATTCACACTGAAGTTTTCCAGGAATAATCTGAGCTCCTTTTTTATAAACAGAATCTGCATAAGGA
>Ga0209748_1000744_pt1 | contig 16816 bp, 13 predicted proteins | sample BarGraIncu00421A_FD_185490 | JGI IMG/M metagenome (GOLD analysis project Ga0209748, IMG submission 185490) | Arctic peat soil microbial communities from Barrow, Alaska - Barrow Graham LP Incubations 004-21A (SPAdes) (version 2) | ecosystem: Environmental > Terrestrial > Soil > Wetlands > Peat... | reverse complement strand
TGAAGACTCCCGCCGTTCTCGGCCATATCCTCGTCCGGACGCTGGCCCTTCTCTTCCTCGGCGTCCTCCTCGTCAACGAGAATCTCTACTCCACAGCTGTCGCGGCCATCGACAAGGACCTATGGTATTTCTTAGCGATACTGGCCGTCATCACCCTCTGGGCCGTCATCCCGACGGAGGCGCGGCCGCAAGCGAGGCGCATCCATCTTGTGCTTAAGGTCGCTGCCGCGGTCGGCCTTCTGGCCTTGGTCATCATTTTCCGCGGCCAGGGGCCGGACGGCCAGATAACCTGGCTCCAGACGTCTTGGTGGGGGATCTTGGGCATCATCGGCTGGTGTTATCTCGCCGGATGCCTTCTCTACCTAGCCTGCCGCGGCAACAGGACCATCCTGGCCGCGGCGATCGGCCTGATGGCCGCCCTCTACATCGGGGGCCGATATGGGGCCCTGGATTTCCTCGGCCCGGTCAACGAATTCGTCGATATCGGCAGCCTCTTCGGTTCGTACGCGGCTATCGTCACGGCTGGGATGCTTGCCGGCACCTTTTTCCTCCCCGGGACGGATGTCCCGTCTGTTCGCGGGCGCATCAGTTACATCGTCATCCTCGGCACGGTGCTTCTTGCCGCCGGCTTCGTCCTCCGGCCGCTCCACGGCTTCAGCAAGATCCAGGCCACCGAATCCTATTGTCTGGCCACGGCCGGGATCTCGGCGCTCGTCTTCCTCCTCTTCTACCTCGGCTTGGACGTCCTCAATGGTGGGAAAGCGGCCGCCTTCCTTCTGCCAGCCGGCCGGAATCCGCTTCTAGCCTATCTGCTCCCGTTCCTCATCGTGAGCGCCGCCGCCGTCCTCGGCGGCCTCGTCCATCTCGATATTTACGGAATCCTCTGGCCCTTCTACGGGACGGGAGGATTAACCGGGATCCTCAACGCAGCCGCCATGACGGGGGTCGTGCTGCTGCTAACGGCGGCCCTTTCCCGGGCCGGGCTCGTCCTGAAGCTGTGAGAACTTTACAGCTTTGCATATTGACATTACATAAGTCTATGAAGAGTCAGAGGCTCAATTAGATGATACTCAGGCGCTTGATGCGCTCGTTTCGTGTTCAGGAGCTTCAGAAATGCCGCAAATAAAGAGGAGGAAAAAGAAAGACCTTATTCGTATTTTAGTCCCTTAGGTAAGCGCCTGGTGCTAGGCACGATTATCGAAAGGCTAGGCAGCACGGGAAGTCGCAAGGCCTAATTGAGGCTCCCAGAGTTGGCTTCTGGGCTCGACTGTTCGACGGTGGAAAAAAAGAATAGGAATAGTTAAGCCACCATTCGCCTCTAGATAAGCGTGTGCAATTGAAACCAACAACAGCGATACTTGTTCTCATTTTAGTCGCTTCACTTGTAACGGGTTGCACTGTGAATACTACCCTTTCCGGAAATAATCAAGCAGGCAACGTAAGCACGTCGTATCCGACGGCAGGGCAGTCAGAATTGTTGCAAGGCATAGAAGCTAGATATAACGTAAGCGCAGCAAATCACCAGTATGTGGACTACAAAGTGACGTGGGTGAATGATACAACCATCACAGTTCATATGAAAATAATAAGCGAAGCCGAAGTCACAACGTGGGATATCAAATTCACTCATTTCCCAACGATAGATGGCGCTACAACATATTTCGATAGTCATCAACTTAGATATACGAACAAGTCTGACACGGCCGACCACGCTTCACTTTATGCGCTCGTTACCGGCGCTACAAATCCCTCCGTGTCGAATGAAGCCACTATATCTGGTAATAAGACCTATCATTTAGAGCAAATTGACCCCCTAATTATTGAGTCATCATCAAGTGTTCTGCCATCGGCCAATGCAACAGTAGCGGCTACAGCAACGCCTTCACCGCCTCAGCTCTCGCAAGCGCAACTAAACGCTCTGCAACGCGACTTGGAGGCTAAGGGGTATAACATTACACAGCCTCTCAAACTATCTGGCGGCATTGGTTCTGGCGCTAACGGCTCAACGTTCTATAAAGGCACGATAACCAAATCGCCCGGTCAACAATACAATTTTATAATAATATACAATTCTACCGTAGAGGTCTGTAAGGACAACGCAACGGCTGATTCTCATTTTTCTTCAACGGTAAGTAACTTGCAAAAAAGTGGCATTGTGGGCAACTACAACAGTCCAAGGCAATGGTCGGGGGTGTCTACGCTTAACGGCATCCAAGTAGATAGCAGCGTTACTAAAAGCGCAACTGGGCCACCATACACTGTAACAACTATTGAGTGAGGGAGATGTCTGCTATTAAACAACAACTAAATCCTTAAGCGCGTCTAACAGCGCTTTCCGTTCAACTTAGTCAGTCGTATATATATAAAAATCGACGCCTCGACCTCGGCCACGTCCTTTTCGTTCTACGTCCACGTAGCCGCAAAGCTCCAGTTCAGCGATGAGTGCTGAAAGCGTCTTATGGTGAAACTTGCTCACGACCACTGAGCCGCATGATATTGTTAAATTCCCGATAAACTTCAGTAGGAGATTGTTTTTCTTCCTCATAACGTGCCCGCACTTGTTCGAAAAACGCACCAACCAATCGAGACGCGATAGTATAAGCCTCTAAACGGAGCGCGCGAACAACGATCCAGTAGACAATTGCGCCAAACGTGACCAGTAGTGCCAAATGGGTGGCGTAGGACCAGCCGCTCGGGAGTATCAAACCGAGTACCCAAACGGCAAACGCATCGTTGCGGCGCCGCAGAACGTAGGCGCCAATCTTCTAAGCATCGTGACGACGTGGAGATCTTTGAGACGGCCAGGAATCAATAGTGAGGGGTACTATAGCAGGAAATTAGCCACGGTGTAAGCTACCGCTACGCCTAATGCGCCCCACCGCAAACCCACTACAAACGAAATGATGAAAATAGAGCCTGATACGAGTCCCCATCGAAACATTATATCAGTCCGGCCCTGTGATTGATAGATCCAGCCTACGGTCGTGCCAATAGATTGAATAAGTCCAAGAAGGCAAAACACCTGGAGGATCGGAATCATTTCGCCCACTTGTCACCAAACAAGGCCAAGACGAAGGATTGAGACACGACTAGCAGTCCTAACGTCAATGGAAACGTGACCAATGAAATAACGCTGATAGACTTAAGGTACATGTCTTTCACCCGTTGCACATCTTTTTGGATCGCAGAAAAAGCGTGCGTAAAATGTGCGTTGTGCTTGACTTGGTCCCAGAAACTAAGTAATGAAAAACCGCAAGGAGGGAGGATCCGCTGTTTGGCAGGCGCCCCTATATAAGGGCGGGTGCAAGATTGTAGGCAAGCTAGGTAGCTAAGCTGAATTGGTTCAGAGGTACTATCAAATAGCCTTTTAAAGTTCTAGATTGACATTGCGCTTGCTAACTTGACCGCTAACTTCTGATTAGCACCCAGCGTGGGCAAAAAGAAATCAACGCTTTTTTGAGCCCATTGCAGCAACACCCCTCTAATAGGATCTGCAAGGCTCTTCTGTTGGAGGCGAAGCACATAGACTTACTCAAGCCAGTTCTCCCTTAACACTAACTCCCTCTTGCGTTTGCTAAACGCCAGATTTAGTTCAGCTTGGGCTTTGTTTAGGTAGTACACGCTTGTAAGTTCATTATTATAAAATGATGGAGACCTCATCACACGATCGCCTGTCGCATAAGCCTTATAGCATATCCCATTGCCAAAAGAACGGACCGCACTCATAAAGAGCCTCAGTCGGCCGCGCGGGTTTTCTAAGTAAGAGGCATATGTGCTGCCCGCTCCCCAATTTGCGTAACGTCGTTTTAAGTCTGCCAAGGTTGCGTTCTTGCTCACTAGCTGCACGTGCCACACAATGGCGTCTGGAACCCACGCAATCTTTATTCCCTTTTTGCGTGCCTTGATCCAGAGACCCGTTTCGGCTTCTCCAGCGCGGACTTCTCCGACTTGATCCTCGCCAAATCCGCCAAGCTCGAAAAAGATGCTTTTTCTTATGGAACAGTTGCCCCCCAAAATCAAAACCTCTTCTCCAGGCTGTAAAATTCGAAGTGTTGAACCTAGGGGACGGTCCGGCCAGCGGCTAGTTGTCTCATCAACTTGTCCGAAGGAGTGATAGGAGCTAACCCACGCAGGAGGTTCTTCGTCCCATTTTATGAGTATTTGCCCTCCGGCGCACCCGATCTCCTCATCATCATATGCTCGCAAAAGCGCTTCTAACCATCGCTCGTGGCAAACAGCGTCGTCGTCGGTAAAGGCGAGTATAGCCGCGTGAGCGGATTTCGCTCCCGTATTTCTGGCGTAATGGGCGCCTGGTCGAGTTTCAAGAACATACCGTACGTTGTATCTCTCCAAGCCCAGATATCCGTTTACCGTCTCTTTTGTCGCGTCTTTTGAATTGTTGTCGACGACAATAACCTCATAGAGCGTGGGGTCGAGCGTCTGGTTGAGCAGGCTTTCGATGCAGTCTCGAAGCATGTTTGACCGATTGAACGTCGCTAAGATTACGGAAATGCGCATTTGATCGCTCGTCAATTCCCCCTCCCACTCAAGGTTCTCGTAAGCTGTTCGGAAGAAGGATCAACAGTTTGAATATACTCGAGCGTGGGTTTTCGATCTGGAGACCATGCAGCTTGATTGATTTAGCCGTTGTCGTGATATGAAAGAATGAGTTTATCCAGCTCCATTTAATGAGGCAGACCCCCTCACGAGCTTTTGCATCGTTTTCAGTTCAAGAATCGCATCATATTTGAAAGTTTACGTTGTTTTGCCAATATGGTGGGATGGGGCTTCTTTTATGCTTTAGAATCCCACGTATATGCTCTTGAGAAAACATAAAGCAGAGTTCGCAAACGTGCATATGCCGTCACTCTTATTATCAAACGATTATATCGCAGGAGAAAAACGTGCGGGCTTATCTAGTTATTTGGTTTATTGTTTGTCTCGTCTTGTCGCCGCGCGCTAACATAGATACCGGACAAGACGATGCCAACCGAGCCGACGAGAAGGAATGCAGAGGCGCCGCTCCCTTGAATAGGTAAGGGGACCAGACCGGTGCTTGGCGACGGACTTACGACGCCGCTGGAGGTATCCGACCGGTCGAGGCGCGTGAAGAGCAGCCCCTGCAGCTTGAGATAGCCAATGAAGTCCTCCAGCTGCTGGATTCTATGTTCGTCAACCGTGCCATTGCCGTTCATAAACATCGAGGTATGGTAAGTTATGGTAAGCGTGTTGTTCTGGGGATCGGTAAGAAACTGCTTAACAAATTCTCGCGCGTTTTGGATGCTTGCGCTGAATTCGGTTGCGTTTAAAGCCCCGATTTCAATGGTCCCATCGATCTGCATCCCATCTATAGAGCGATGCTGAATGTCATTGACCGAGCCAGCGCTAAACTCGGTGAATCCAAGCGCTGCAACCGCTTTTAGGGTGTTAGAATCGAAATTATCGAAAGGAGGAATAAACGTTTTTGGCGCCATCCCGAATGCCTGCACAAAGTCAGTACGCCCTTTTAGTATGCGGTTGTACTGGTCGTCGTAAGACAGCCCGATGAACTCGCTAGCCTTTTCTGATACCTGATTGCGCGTATGGGAATAACCGTGCTGTGCGAACTCAAACAAAGGATTAGGGGCAATAGACTGCATATAAGGTACGAACACACCATCTTGGAGCAGTTGGTTGGCTTGTTCGGATTCGTTAGGGTGTGGTATGATCCCTAAAGTCACAGGAACGTTTTCATCTATATGCACTTGATTTACAGCTTTTAACCCGTCTAAAGACATTCCTGGTCTGATGTCATCATTTCGGAAGGCGATGTACTTTTTCGCCTGAGCTTCCTGAGTGGTAGCAGTAACTGTGGGACATATAAAAACTGCAGCAAGCATACAGAAAACAAGCAGAAATGAAACAATTACTGGTTTTTTCACTGTGCGTCCTCTTATGTCAAACTTCTCTTACGAGTAATCCGCCAACGGAAGCATAACATAAAGACGCTTCTGTTGTCCAAGCTTCACAAAGCCAGCGACTTATCTTGAGCAGTATAAACCTTATAAGTTTCGTTGTAGTGAAACAGGCGTTGAGGCAGCCCGCGATCTCAGCTCGCGCATAGAAATGCCCGCCCAATCGCGGATCACTAACTAGGAAGGTGTGAGTTGTAGAAAGTTCGAGCTTTAAACCCTATACGGTCTTTCTGGTTAAGCAGCACGGTGCCGCGCTCGCAGGCTCGTCAGCACTTGCTCACTTTGACCGCTTAAAGGCCGAAAGAAACGAGTCCGTAGCGTTAAAGAGCTAAACAGCAACCTTTATGTCGCCAAGATCGATATATAAGCGGAAATAGACGCGTGCGTGATGATGGCTTCGGTGAGATCTGAGCAGAAACCGCAGGATACCTTGGCAACAGGTGAGGGGGTCCCACAGTTTTCCGACCGCCCAATAATAATGGTAGGTATCCCGTCCTATAACGAAGAGATAGCAATCGGCAGCCTCATTTTGCGTGCTTCCCAGTACGCTGACAAAGTTGTTGTGCTTGACGATGGATCTGCCGACAGAACTGCGGATGTCGCCCGCCTCGCTGGCGCTGAAGTAGTCCAGCACGACAATAATTTGGGCAAGGGCGCAGCGTTGCGTGACCTATTTGCTTACGCGACACAATGCGACGTCGACGTTCTCGTTATTATTGACGGTGATGGACAGCACAACCCTGATGACATTCCGCTGCTGGTCAGCCCAGTGGTGAGTGGCGAGGCCGATTTTGTAATTGGAAGCCGATATCTGACTGGGAAAAGTGGCACGCCCCGCTACCGCCGGTTCGGACAGCTTGTACTGGATAAGTTTACGCGCGTTGGGTCGGGCCGAGATTTGCCCGTAACGGATACGCAGAGCGGGTTCCGCGCATTCTCGATGAAAACCGCTCACATCTTCAAATTCACATCAAATAAGCTGGGGATCGAAAGCGAAATGCTCATGGATGCGGCGAAAGCACAAGTGCGGATCAAAGAGGTGGACGTCAGCGTACGCTACGATGTGGGGCGCTCTTCGACCAATCCTGTCGCCCATGGCTTAGAAGTCCTTTTGGGAGTCCTGCGCAACATAGAATTCAAGAAGCCCCTGCTTGCCTTTGCGGCGCCCGGAGTTATCCTCATCGGCCTCGGCCTCGCGTTGGCCGTGTACGTCGTGCAAGGTTTCTACGCCTACGGGCGCGTGCCAAATGGCCCAGCAATTCTCATGCTTCTTGTCATGATCGTTGGAACTTTCATGGTTCTAACTGGCATCATCCTCCACTCCGTGGCGGGGGTCACTGAGTCGCTCGAGGCTAGGCGTTGAACTATTTGGCCTAAAAATGCTCCTGTGTCCATCACGTCACATCCGAGGCGAAGAGGTATGGGAGATACAACTTTAACTCGCCGTACGCAGACTCCTGCGTGAACCCAAACGTGACAAGCAGAGCTGGCAGACTTTTGTTAAAGCGGCCCACCGCTCAAGAGAATATATTTTATGCTTTATGCGTTACTCTGGTAACATAGACAGAGATGGACGCGCTACTACGATTTCGCCAAACGGGAAGCATCGTCATCATTCCTCGTAGCCCTTTCTCTGATATGCAATTAAGAGGTGATTGCGCGCTGATTGAAGCGCCGCTGCCGAACTGAACGGACAAGAAGATTATGGAGATCGCATTTGTCGATATTTATAATAGGATACCTATGAGCAGCGGCGGCGATTGGTGGGCGTTCCAGTTGTGCACGGACCTCGCTCGGAATAACAATGTTAGCACGTTTTATACCTCTGAAAAAAACGACGTAGGAGGATATCAACCTGAGGACGTTGGGTTTAGGACTATCCATCTCGATTCAAGAATTGACTGGCATCGTCGATCCAAGTGGCTTGAAATGCTGCGGCCAGACTTGTTATGGCCAAAAACGCAAATTCGCGACATAAATGCGGACTTGGTACTCACGACAGTTTATGGGTACCACATTGCCGCCACTATCTCAAAGGCGAACAAAGCACCCCTGACTCTCGTCATGCATAACGTCGAATGGCAGTATGTACAGAGCCTTGGCTCACTATGGTACGTGCCACTGCGAGTGCTCGAAAACTGGATTCTGAAAAGGGTTAACGCTGTCATAACAATTAGTCCTCCAGACTATGACTACGCGGTCAAGCACACATCTCGTCAAGGGGTTTTTTACATTCCACCTAAGCCGGATGTTCGTGTCTTCAACCCTGATGGGGCCCGTTATGATTTTGGGAGCAATCGATTCAACGTTCTCTTTTATGGTAGCTTGGATCGGCGTCAAAATCAGACGGCGCTGAATTTCATCGAGAATGAGTTGATTCCAGCGCTTGCGCGGGAACATCTGGACGACGTCGTTGCAGTACATGTATTTGGCTCAGGGAAAATGCCCCCTGGGTTGCTTTCTGGGACAGATATCGATTTTATCGGATCTGTCGCCGACCCTGGAATTTACATTAGAGGTGCTGACGCGATCATTGTACCAATCAAGAATCCCAGCGGAACAAAACTGCGTGCGATAGAATCGCTTGCGTGCGGAAAGCCAGTTGTGACGACACCTGAGGCAGCAGAGGGGCTTTCTGCGGATTTAAAAGCTATGGTGTACATTGCCGATACGGCGGACGAGTTCGTCAAGACGCTCAACGACATTCGGCTGGGGGTCTTGGCAAACAAGGCCAAGCCATCGGTCGTTCTGGGTCAATCGCTCGGCGATACGATGGATGACGTCTTGAATTATGTGCTGAAAGAATGAAAAGTTACAGCTGTTGAATCCGAATGAAAATCCTCATTACGGCTCCCCTTCCGCCCTATCAGCGCGGGGGAATAGAAAAAGTAGTCGGTGAACTTTCGCAGCGGCTGTCACAGGATTATCGCAGCGACGTGCACGTGTGGTCCGGAACACTCGGCCGGGGGGAAGCCTGCGACTGGAACGGCGTTCATTTAAGAACGTATCACACGAGCAAGCGAGCTGGGTATGCGTCTTTGAAGATGTTCAGGGCACTCAAACTGTCTGAGCGCGATTTTGACGTCATTCACGCGCATGGTTTCAGCAGTTTGATTCCATTCGCGACCGCGCTTGCCGCAAGGGATACGCCGCTTGTTATTTCACCTCATTTCCACCCACTGGCGTCGAGCAAACTTCTCGGCGTTGTTAAACCACTAGTTGAGCGCTCAGTCGATCGTTATACACTTAGTAGGGCACGGAAAGTCATCTGCGTGTCGGAAACTGAGGCAAACATCATCCGTGAACGTTTTGCGGTAGCGGGCAAGGTGGCCGTCATCCATAACGGGGTTAACCCCGACGAAATTCAGCATGCCGAGCCTTACGAATTCGATGGTAAGCTCATCCTTTACGTCGGTCGACTCGAGCGATACAAAAATATACACCGCGCGATCGAAGCGATCGACTACTTGCCACAGAATTTCTCATTTTTTATAATCGGAGAAGGGCCATACAAGAGGGAACTTGTCGCGCTCATCCAACGTAAAGGGCTCTCTGAACGTGTGCGGTTGCTAGGTGCTTGCGCCGACGAAGATTTGTACCGATGGATGAAAACGAGCGCTTTGCTGGTGAATTTATCTGAAATAGAGGCTTTTGGGATCACGGTGCTGGAAGCTTTGGCTGCGGGAACGCCGGCACTCGTCAACGAAAAGCTCGGCTTGCACGAGCTTGCGCGGCACTTTGAAAGCGCTGTTTTTTCGATTCATGTGGACAAAGTCAGCTCTCTTGAAATAGCCAAAGCGATAAAGGATGTGGTCGGAATGCACATCGGGTCCGTTAATCTCAATGATTTTCGGTGGGAACGGATCGCAGCTCAAACCTTACGCATATACAAAGAAGTCTCCGATTCGTAATCAAGCTTGACCACAGCTGCGCTTTGCACGTGTGTGCGGCGTCGTAACGATGTCGTTTTTCAATCAGTTTTCCGTCAAACGAAGGGGGTTATTGATTCTCGGCCGCTCGAGCAGATTTCGCGCGTCTGTCGAAACGATGATCATGGCGTCGAGGTGTTCGAGAAAGGTTAATATAAAGCGCTCCACCGATAGTTTAAGAGTGAGCGCGACGCTTCAGAACGGCAAAACGAACTCAGTAAAGGCTGCTGTGTATGCCCCATACATTTATCGATGGATGCTCGATTTTGTGGGCGCTTTATCAGAACTGTCGGGGGAAGTTCGATTCTACTCGCGCGGCATCTTTGGGAACTATCCGTGGAAACAGTACGAGCAGTGCGTGCGTTTGGCGAACAAACGGCGCTTTTTCGGCGCTATTATCAATTACGCGAGGTACCGTCCAGACGTCGTAGTGCTGCTCGCCTCCGAGACTTTCACCTCGCTTGCCTTTTATATCTTGTCGAAGATCATCGGGACGAGCACCGTGCTTATTGTTGAAGAAAACCGTGAACGGACGTATGCGAGCGTTGTATTGCGGAGCCTCGCATCCTTCAAACGGCTCTTTGTTATCGCTACTCACCGGAGCGCTGACGTGCTCATTGCAGAATCACAACCCTCTAAGGATTACTTGCTCAGGATGGGCTGCGCGATTGAACGCATACACGTGATGCCTCACGGCACGAATATTAATGACTTTCGGCCCCGCCCGAAAAGCACACAATTGGCTGCTTCGCTTGGCCTTTCTGAGGACGATCTGCACGCGACGGTGGCCCTCTTTGTAGGTGAGTTTTCTGAGTACAAAGGAGCCGAGTTCTTGGCACAGGCAATTATGCGATCCCCAAATCTTAATGGGGTCGTCTTTTTAATTCCCTCTCAAGGATCTGTTTTTTTAAAGCACCAGCTCCAGTTCAACGCAATGAAAAACGTTTATACGTACCCTCCTCTAGACGACGAGAGTATGCCGCACCTTTACAACCTCTCGGATATCGTTGTTGTTCCTTCCGAGCAGAACGAAGCGGGGAGTAGTGATCGATCTCCAAATTCGCTGATAGAAGCAATGGCGTGTGGTAAGGCGGTCATAGGGACGACCGTAGGGGGGATCCCTGCGATAATGGGTCCGGCCGGGGTGCTTATACGCCCGAATGACTCGACTGCTATCGCTGAGGCGATTTCAGCGTTAAATGCCGATGAAGCGCTGCGCGAAGTGTTGGGCACAAGTGCGCGGGAGCGCGCAATCACTGCTTTGGATAATCGTCTTTACGCGCGCCACATTCTAGAGCTTTGGAAGCAAGCAGAACATGCGTAGCGGTCCGAATAAGAGCAAGTCACCGTATTTCTCCGTGCTCCATCTGATCAACGCGTTCGATGCGAGGTACGAACGCGATCAGCGTCTCATTGTAGACCTTCAACACCGAAGGGGGTATGACGTCACCGTTGTTACTTCTCGTTACGACGATGAGTATAACCGACGTGGCGCGCGTTTCTTCTTAGATGCGGAACAGCACCTTGGCGGCGTGAAGATTTTTCACACGCCCAGTTGTAAGATTCCTTTCGGTAGGTCCCGACCCGTCATCATCTATAGCCCTAGCGTGGCGCTACTCAAGCCTCACGATATCACGCATGCACACGGATTAACGTCGTACTCGTGCGTCCTCGGTTCTCTTTTCAAAAAGATCAATGGCACGAAGCTAGTGGTCCGGTCAGACCTCTCTCAAGAGGGCTATGAGCTTCTTAAAAATAACACTGCGTGGCGATCCATCTTTTTTAAGCTGTTCAAGTCAATAGATGCTGTGTACACTTATACAGCCTCGGAAAAGGCCCTCCTGCTCGATCTGGGATTTCCAAAGGACGGTGTTTGGGTAGTCCCGCTCGGCATTCAGCTCAGCCGATTCTATCGAAGTGTTACGAGGCATAATGCCTCTCTTGCGCCGATGATCGGTTATATCGGTCGTTTTGATCCAGTCAAAGGTGTGCATCGATTGGTTGAACCCCTCAGCAGGATACTGCAGGAGTACGCACACACAAAGGTTGTGTTTGCTGGGTCTAAGGATGACGTTCAATATGCAGATGCGATTCTGGATCGAATGGGAGTCCTTACTAACTTCTCGTACCTGGGTCCGCTAGCTGCAAGTGACACTCCGGCTTTCTACCATAACTGCGACATTCTTGTCATCCCCTCGGTCTACGATACGGGTGCAATTGTTGCGCTTGAAGCTATGGCCTCTGGAGTGGCGATTGTCGCATCCGACATCCGCCCGTTGAATGACTACCTCAAACACGAGGTTTCGGCGATTTTAGTGAATTCAGAAGCGGAGATCTACGACGCCTGTAAGCGGTTAGTCGAGGATGACGCCCTGCGAACGCAACTTGCCGCTGCGGCTCAAAAAGAGGCAAGTAAATATAATGGCCAAACAATGATCAGAAAGCTCGAAGAGATATACGCTAGCGTCACATGCGGTGAGGGGCGTTGTTAACGATGTTGTTTTCGTGAAAATAAACGGGAGAGCAGATTCGTGGGCAGTCGTCGATTACATTTTGAAAGCCTTGTACGTGCGTTTGACTCAGTGACGCGAACGCATCTCGCGACAATCGGTGTCATCCTCTCTGCAGCGGTATGCGTCGTCGCCATTTTCACGCTTAAGTCATATTACGTTTTTGTTACGTTCTTTGCCTTGTTTGCCGCCTGTGTGCTCTACATCGCGCTGCGCACGAAACTCGCGTCGGGAGCCATTGTATCCTTAGCGCATCTTGGTGTGCAAGCGGAAAGCAGGGCCCACAAAGCCGTCAACATCGTTTTTGTCTGTTTAGTGGGCGCGTGCGTTGTCGTGTTGAGTACCGCGGTCTATTCCCGCCCCGTGCTTTTTCTCGTTCTGACCTCTGTTTTGGCCGCGCTCATCGCAATTGAGATCGCAATTACGGCGGATTCACGGCACGTTCCCAGCGTACTGTTTAAAATCATCCTCCTGGGAATACTCATCCGGGCAAGCGCGTACTTTGAGTTTCCCAGCACAATAGCAGTCGATCCGTACTACCACACCGGCTTTATTCAGTACGTACTCGATCATGGCTACATTCCCGCGTACGCTGCGCCATATGCGAGCCTCGAGTACCCGAGTATGCCGCTCATGCACATGTTAGTTACAGCCCTGTCATTGACCACCGGCTTGGGTTTGCATTATAGCTACTTCTTCGTGAGCATCGTTGAGTGTGTGGGGGTGATATTCATCTTCTTGATCGGCAGGGCAGTTCTAAATGCGCGTAGCGGCCTGCTAGCAGCTCTCCTGCTGGTGATCGCTAACCAGTTCCTGCTGTGGGGCATAAACATAACACCTCTGACCCTCGGCGTTGTGCTGACGCTCGTCGTCGTTGCTGCTTTATTCCTTGTACCGCGGAGCGACGTGGCCAGTTTTGCGGCTCTCCTCCTCGTCCTGTTTGCGGGCATACTGCTGACGCACGAAGGGACCGCAGCGTATACCGCAATCGTCCTTGTCGTCGTCCTAGCGTCCTTTTGGTTGGTCAGCAAGCTGTCGCGCGGAGCGACGGACCGAGGCGAAATGCCAGATGTGACCACACCTCCCCTCCATTTACGCTCACTTGCGCTTCTCGTGGGGCTGTTCATTGGGGCGCTCATAAGTTACTGGACCTTCATCGGTGGCTCAGCATTGAGCCGAGCGGTCGCTATCTTGCGCGGGGGCGTCACGCCGACGAACGCCCTCACACCGCCTCCGGGTGCGTCAGCTGGCGCGGTAACAGGCCTCACGCCGGCCCTGCCGCCTTCGTCGCTTCCGGTGTGGACTGATTTGCCGGTTCTAATCCTAATCTTCTTTGCTACGTTTGGATTTCTGTGTATTATAGCGAATCAAAGGAAAAAGGCGCTCACTGCCGCGTGGCTTGGCGGGACAGCTCTCATGCTAGTGATTACGGCAGGCACCTACTTTTTAGGCTCAGCCGTGTCTCAGCCCGAGCGATGGATCGTGTATCTGCAGGTGTTCATGGTAACGCCTGCGGCAGCCGGTATCTTGGCGCTCGGCTCTCTCTCGAATGTGCGAAAAGGTTTAATTGTGATTTTTTCGGCGGTGCTTGTCCTGGGCTTTGTGGGCGTAACGCATACCAATGCGAAGGTTGCAAGCGAAATGCCGTGGGACCAACGCCCTCGGATTGCTCTCGTCCAATCAGAAGTAGCCGCTGCTGAGACCATCGCAAATAAAACAAATGGACAGCTGTTCCAGACCGACCTTGCTTACGCTCCGATCTTCAAGTTTCAATATAACATGTCGAACGTGTACACGTTTAGGCCCTTATCGGACACGAACGGGCTCTCCAATAAAAACAGCAGTTGGGTGTTGCGGCTTGAGACTGCAAACAACCCATATATTGCGAGCACGGGCCTTGTGCCCAAGCTCGGAGTAGAGCGATACGAATCCATTGAAGCTACCCAAAACGTGGCCTACGATGTAGGTACTGTCCAGGTCGTGACTGCGAAATCGTGAGCGCTGACCACGAACCGCCGGCACGCTATCGTAAGCGCTTACCAGAAGGCAAGCAGAAGCTCTTACGCCACAACGCACATTAGCGTGGTGAACATAGGCTGCCGAGCTGGCTCCGACATCGTTTGTGTTTACTTGCCAAGGTACCATAACCGTTATATGAGCGTTAGGCATGTAGCTGCTTAGAGCGCCCCCACTACACACTTGCGCCACAATGAGCCCTAGACGCACGCACAAAACGTCCTGACTAATCATGCAGATTTGCGCTGTTACGGTTGCATACAACAATCCAAAGGAGCTCGCGCGCTTGCTGCGTTCACTACAAATCCATCCGAACTTGAACGGTTTGATCGTGCTCGACAATTCGCGCGAAGAGTATCTCAAAGAAAACGAGGCAATATTCAGAATGTACGCTGACCGCTACCAATTCACACATCTTGCCCACCCGAAAAAAAATATAGGCTCTGCAGGAGCCTTTTGTCAAGGGATGAAAATCGCTCACGAAAAGGAGTTTGATTGGGTATGGCTGCTTGATCAGGATGGCACTGCTGAAAAAGGCTGTTTAGCCTCTCTGCTGCGAAACGCTGCACAGGCAGACATCTTATGCCCTCAAATCGTAAATATAGACAATCCAGAGATGGTTCTACCCCAATCTGGAGCAGTGCAGAATTTTTGGGGTCGAATGGTATGGATTGCGTTCACTGAAAGTCGCAACATCTCTTTTTTTGCGACGCACGGAGCACTGATTTCGAAGTCAGTACTCGACCGGATTGGATATTACGACCCGCACCACTTTTTTGTTGGTTCTGAGGACAGCGATTATGCGTTTCGGTCAACTGCTGAACACATGGTTATCCGTCTTGTGGTTGAAGCCAAAGCTGGCCATCCAGATGCCCGCTATAGGAGTCTCGAAAAAAGACGCGGTTTGATTAACGCGGGGGTGATCGACAACATTTCTGCCGAGCGTGGCGGAGATGCTGTCGACCATTTGAGCGCCCGTCTGCTTTTGAGGGTGCAGCAGTCCATTCTCCACGGTGCACGTTTACTTCCTGAACACTTGGGCTATGTGGATAATAAGTTAATTGCGGATAGAAACTGCCGTAAGACCCAAGGTGTTGCCAGCTTATCCTATGCGTACTTGGCAGCGAAACGATTGACCTCCTTCCAGCTCGGAGCCGCCTGCTTATACTCCCTGCTCACGTTGTTGTTTCGTAAGCTCATTGGCGGTAGCCGAATTAGTTTAAAGGGAACCGTCTCGATGTATTCGATCTGCTTGCAGAGCAAGCTAAGAAAGGAATGGCCCTTTGGGTCCATTGAACAGTTTTGTCTACGTATTGCCGAATAAGCTCCTCGATCATATTATCGTCATCATTTATGCGACCGCTCTTAACGTTCATAACGCGTTCTGCGGATGCCTAAAGCGTCGCAACGGCTCTTCGCGTGCTTGAATTTGTGGGTTATCGTTTACGACTTTCACTGGTAACGCTTTATCAGGCTGTAACGTTTAGCAACACTAGGTTTGTCTGCCGCAACCACGGTCGAGCGTTTAGCTAAACATATAAAGCATTCGCGACGTTAAGCGGACAAACAGAACCAATTAAGCGAGTCACGATACGCAATATAGCACCGAGGTAGTGAAAGAGCAAGTGAAACCCATTAACACCTTCGGAGACCTCGTCCTTATTTTAGGCATCGCGCTTGCAGCGCTTGTAGTAGCGAGTGTTCCAGCATTTAGTGTAACCATCGCTCGCCCCATTATTGGTGCGATAGCAGTTCTTTTTGTCCCCGGATATGGGTTCATCGCGGCGCTGTTTCCCCAAAAGGCGACGCTCGGAAACGGCGTCAGGATAGGGTTCTCTTTTGGCGTCAGCATTGTAATCGTACCGCTCCTTGAAATAGCCCTCAACTATACCCAGTGGGGCATCCGACTAGGCCCGACACTTGTCGTCCTTGTCGTTTTTACGCTTGTGTGCGTCATTGTTGCGAGCATTCGTCGGTATAAACTCCCCCCAGAACAGCGCTTTGCCGTCAATTGGTCGGCGTGGCACCAATCAGACGACCGAGCGGGGCTTTGGCCCGTTGTAAGCACGTTCGATCGAATGCTCTCGATTGGACTCGTTATAGCGATAATAGCGTCGGTCGCCGTTGCGAGTTACGCGTTGATTATCCAGACACACAGCGAACACTTTACTGAGTTTTACGTTCTCGGTGCTAACGACACGCTTGGCAACTATACAACGAACTTCACGGCGGGGGTTCCAAGTCCTGTAACGGTAGGTATTATTAACCACGAGGCGCGGAACGTTACGTATACGCTGGTCGTTTCTGCGAACAACAGCACGCAACGCAGCACAGTCCACTCAGAACAAGTGACCCTCTCCTCCGGCAAGCAGTGGGAAAAGCAGATAGACCTTGTAATAAATCAATT